>Ga0209857_1000037_pt1 | contig 25220 bp, 26 predicted proteins | sample GWRWN1_10_20_FD_187226 | JGI IMG/M metagenome (GOLD analysis project Ga0209857, IMG submission 187226) | Riverbed sediment microbial communities from areas with no vegetation in Columbia River, Washington, USA - GW-RW N1_10_20 (SPAdes)... | ecosystem: Environmental > Aquatic > Freshwater > River... | reverse complement strand
GCGGCAGCGGCTAAGACCGGAAGCAGATGTTTTGCTCGTCCCAGCCAAACCGCGAGCAGAAACAACAGAATCATCACGAGGGATCGAACGGTTGCCACCTCCGCTCCCGCTAGCACCGCGTAGAACGTGACCGGAATGGTCGTCACCAATGCTGCCAATCGAGTTGGCGTGATCCGTCTTGACAGACCTTCTAACCAGACCGCGGGGAGGCAGCGGCACGTCGCTCTGATCACGAAGAATGAGAGGAACGCGATCAGGCCCAGGTGCGACCCTGAAATGGACAGGATATGGACCGTGCCGGTTGCCATGAAGGTATCCCGTACCTCAGGACTCAGGTACCCGCGTTCTCCGATGATCATGCTGAGGTAGAGGCCCAGCGCAGCCCTGTCCAACGTAGCGACTGCAGCCTGACGGATGCGCTCCCGCCACTGGTCGACGATGCGCCAGGGTGCCCAGCGTAAGCGAGTGAAGCCTGAGCTTAGCAGGGTGACCTGGCTGGTGCCTGACACAGAGGCGACGGCGTCAATCCCCTGCCGCCCCAGGTAGGCGGCGTAATCGAATCCTCCGGGATTCACGGTTCCGGATGGCGGGCGGACCCTCGTCGTGAATTGCACCTGATCGCCCTGCCCAAAGACGCGATCAGGCTCCCGCCAGGTTAAGCGGAGCCGTCCTTCGGCTGATTGGCTGTCATGTCCCTGTCCGAGCCGCGACACCCAGACAACCAGCACCGTACGCCTCGGCGCGTGCCGAGGCGGGTCTACGATCGTCCCGACGATACTGATCGGGTCATGTCCGGCTCGTTCGAGCAGGGTCGTATCGGTCGAGGACCAAGTGAACGCTGTCCAGTACAACACGCCAGCTAAGAGACTGCCGTACAGGAGCAGGCCGCGGTCTGTTGTAAACCGTTGTTGCCGTTCGAGGTAGGTCAGCACGATTCCGGCGAGGGTCAGCAACATGAGGGTTGTGACGGGAACGTAGGGAAGATAGGAGCCGAGCGCCAATCCTGCGAGGAAAGAAACGGTCAAAGGAAGGAGCAAAGGATCTTACCCGAGACGCGAACGAACCACCCCGGCCAACTCATCGGCCACTGACCGGATCAGCGATTCCTGTTCCCCCTCAACCATGATCCGAAGCAGCGGTTCTGTGCCGGAGTATCGGATCAGCACACGGCCAGTGCCGTTCAACTTGGCTTCCCCTGCTTGAACGGCTCGCTCAATCTCCGGCAGTCCTGCCAGGTCAGGTTTTTCCTTCACCTGAACATTGAGGAGGATTTGCGGGACCGCCTTCATGCACGTAACCAGGTCGGATAGGGGGCGGCCGGTCCGCTTCATCAGGGACAAGACCTGGAGTCCTGAAATGAGCCCATCACCCGTCGTATTATGGTCGAGGAGAATGAAGTGCCCTGACTGCTCGCCGCCGAAGTTGTAGCCATCTGCGAGCATCCGCTCCAGCAGATACCGATCACCCACGGGCGTTCGAACCAGCGTGATGCCAGCCTTCCCAACAGCCAATTCGAGACCGAAATTGCTCATGACGGTCCCGACGACGGTGTCTCGCTTCAAGTGCCCCCGCGCCCGGAGATCAAGGGCAAGTGCCGCTATGATGTGATCGCCACTCACGATGGTTCCCTGGTCGCATACGAACACCGCCCGATCGGCATCCCCGTCCTGGGCTAGTCCCACGTCGGCTCTATGCGTTCGCACTGCCTCCTGAAGTCGTTCCGGGTGCACGGCGCCACAGGCGGCATTGATATTCATCCCATCCGGTTTATCGCCGATCACCTCGACGGTCGCCCCTAACTCCCGCAACACTGTCGGAGAGACTTTGTAGGCAGCGCCGTTCGCGCAATCCACGACCACCTTGAGACCTTGGAAGTCCATCTCTCTCGGCAACGATCGTTTGACGAACTCAATATACCGTCCTTCCGCGTCGTTGATCCGGTAGGCCTTGCCCACCGCGTCTGCGGTCGGACGCAGATGCTCGATTTCGCCGGAAACAATCAGCGATTCCATCCGTGCTTCCATTTCGTCAGGAAGCTTGAATCCGTCGCTCGAAAAAAACTTGATCCCGTTGTCCTGGTAGGGATTATGCGAGGCCGAGATCACGACGCCTGCATCCGCTCGGAGACTCCTGGTCAGAAACGCAATCGCGGGAGTCGGCATGGGCCCGACCAAGAGCACATCCACGCCCATCGAGCAAATGCCGGACGTCAGCGCCGATTCCAGCATGTAGCCGGATAGTCGAGTATCTTTCCCGATGACGATCTGATGGCGTCCCGTCCGTCGGAGGAATAGATAGGCGGCCGCGCGCCCGAGCTTCATGGCCGTCTCGCTGGTCATCGGTTCCAGGTTGGCGACGCCCCGGACGCCATCTGTTCCGAACAGTTTGCGCATCTCGTTTCCTCTTCCCATTCCAAAACGTGGAAAGCGGAGCAGGTTGCTACCGGCTCTTCTCCGGATGGAGGATCGCTTCGACCATCCTCACCACGTCCCGCATGGGCCCCACATCATGCACCCGCACGATCCGGGCTCCACGCAGAACGGCCACCGCAACCGCCGCCGCTGTTCCCATCAGCCGTTCGCCGACCTGGCGGTCCAGCACCTGCCCGAGAAAGGCTTTTCTCGAAACCCCTGCCATAATCGGGCGGCCCAAGACCGCGAATTGGTCGAGCTGCGTGAGCAGCGTCAGGTTATGGGTAACATTTTTGCCGAACCCGAACCCTGGGTCAAGCAAGATCTGTTCCGGATCGATTCCGACCTCCTCGGCCGCTTTCATGCGCTCAACAAAGAAATGCCGGACTTCAGCGACGACATCGCGGTACTGCGGGTCGCGTTGCATAGTCTTCGGGGTGCCCTGCATGTGCATCAGAACGAGGCCGGCGCCTGCCTGGGTCACGACCTGCCCCATCAAGGGATCGAACCGAAGCGCGCTGATGTCGTTGACGATAGCTGCGCCGGCGTCAAGCGCTCGTCGGGCCACGCCTGACTTCGTCGTGTCAACTGACACCGGAACGGAAGCCTGACGGCAGACTGCCGTGATCACTGGCAGCAACCGACGGAGTTCTTCTTCCTCTTCCACCGGATCAGACCCAGGCCGTGACGATTCAGCCCCGATGTCGATGAGGTCAGCTCCCTGCTCAATCATGGCCAAGGCATGCTCAACCGCAGCTTCCGGCTGGTCATACCGCCCGCCGTCCGAAAATGAATCGGGCGTCACGTTGAGGACTCCCATGAGTAAGACGCCGGAATTGAGTGCAATCGGTCGTCCTCTCGCTCTCAGGGTCTCTGAGCCTGAGACGGTGTTGAGATTCGGCATGGAAGGCTCGCCTCAGCCCCTGCGGGGCCAGTCACGGGAGGTTGGGAGGATGAGGGATCCAGCGCCACACTGGGTCGGTGGAAGCGGAGCGCCGCGATATCCAGCGGCCTCCAGGTTAGACGGGTACGGTTTGAGGAACCGGCCCTTGCTGAATGATTTTGTCGATCTCAGGCGCGTCCAATACTTCTTTCTCAAGGAGCGCCTCAGCCAGTGCGCGAAGGGTGCCAATGTGTTCCGTGAGCATCCGCTTCGCGCGTTCGTAGTTCTCGATCACCAACCGTTTGATCTCGTCGTCGATCTCGAGCGCCACCTGTTCACTGAAGTCTCGTCGCGTTGCGATTTCGCGTCCGAGGAAAATTTCTTCATCTTTTTTCCCGAAGGTCAGGGGGCCCAACCGCTCGCTCATCCCCCACTCACAGACCATCTTGCGAGCCAGATCCGTGGCCCGTTCGAGGTCGTTCCCGGCGCCCGTCGTGATGTGTTTGAGGACCAGCTCTTCCGCGACCCGTCCACCCATGAGAATCGCCAGGGTGTTGTACAGGAACTCCTTGGAAAAATTATGCCGGTCATCGGTCGGAAGCTGCATGGTTACTCCCAACGCGCGGCCTCGCGGGATGATCGTCACTTTGTGGACCGGATCAGCGCCGGGAAGCAGTTTGGCCATGAGGGCGTGCCCAGCCTCATGGTAGGCGGTGGTCCGCTTTTCTTCCTCGCTGAGGATCATGCTCTTGCGTTCGGCCCCCATCAGCACCTTATCCTTCGCGGTTTCAAAATCCACCAGCTCGACTTCTTTCTTGTTCTGTCTGGCGGCCCACAGGGCCGCCTCGTTGACCAGGTTCTCGAGGTCCGCGCCAGAGAAACCGGGCGTTCCGCGCGCGATCTTCTCGAGTTCAACATCGGGAGCACTAGGCACCTTCTTCGTATGGACCTTGAGAATTTCGGCACGGCCCCTCAAGTCGGGCCGATTGACTACAATCTGCCGATCGAATCGTCCGGGGCGCAGGAGGGCTGGGTCAAGCACGTCCGGCCTGTTGGTTGCGGCGATCAGAATAACTCCCTCGGTGGTGTCAAACCCGTCCATTTCGACGAGGAGCTGGTTCAGCGTCTGTTCACGCTCGTCGTGACCGCCGCCGAGCCCTGCTCCACGCAACCGGCCCACTGCATCGATCTCGTCGATGAAGATGATGCACGGCGCATGCTTCTTGCCCTGCTCAAAAAGATCCCTCACGCGCGAGGCCCCCACCCCGACGAACATTTCGACGAAGTCCGACCCGCTGATGCTGAAGAACGGAACCCCTGCCTCTCCCGCGATGGCCTTGGCCAGCAGCGTCTTTCCCGTGCCGGGTGGGCCCATGATTAGGACGCCCTTGGGGATCCGACCGCCCAGCTTCTGAAACCTGCGGGGGTCCTTGAGGAACTCGATGATCTCCACGACCTCTTCTTTCGCCTCGTCAATTCCGGCGACGTCAGAGAACGTGATTTTTTTCCGCTCTTCGGTCAGCAGCCTGGCTCGACTCTTCCCGAACGAAAGCGCCTTGTTCCCGCCGATTTGCATCTGCCGCATCAGGAAGAACCACAGGCCAATAAACAGAATAAAGGGGCCCCATGTGAACAGGAAGTTCACGTACCACGGATTCTCGTCAGGCGGCTTGGCTTCGATCTGGACGTTTCGCTCCCGGAGCACCTTCACCATGTCCGGATACTCAGCTGAATAGGTCCTGATCCGGGTCCCGTCTTTCAGGATCGCACTGATATGATTGGCTTTGATGATGACCTTGGTGACTTCGCCTTTATCCAGTTGCGCCATGAAGTCGCTGAAAATGACCTCCTCTTCCTGGGTATGGGTCGGGACGCTGAACAGGTTGAACAGCAGGATCATGAACAATCCCACGACCACCCAGAACAGCAGATTTTTCACCCGAGAATTCATCCGACTCCTCCCCACGCGCTCGCTGAGGCCGGGGTTAAGAACGCAATATCGTTGAAGTCTAACACAGTCCTGTGGAAACTAACAACAGCAGCGCTAGAAGCCTTGCCCCTCGTCGTCCACGGTGTCAAGGACCGCCAGGTACGGCAGGTTACGGTACTTCTGTTGATAATCAAGGCCGTATCCGACCACGTATTTGTTGGGTATATTGAACCCGACGTAGTCGATGGTCACGTTCACCTTCCGGCGCTCCGGCTTGCTCAACAACGCGCAGACTTTGATGGATTTTGGTTTTCGCCGACTTAAGGTTTTCAACAGATATTGCACGGTCAGGCCCGAGTCTACGATGTCTTCTACCAGCAGGACATCGCGACCGGCGATATCTTCGGTTAAGTCGGTCACCATCTTGACCTTGCCGGACGGTTTGGCCTTTGTGCCGTAACTGGTGACGACGAGGAAGTCCACTCGCATCGGGATCCGGAGGGCGCGGGCCAGGTCCGCATAGAACGCGTAGGCCCCTTTGAGGACTCCCACCAGGACCAGATCCTTATCGGCGTAGTCCGCCGTGATCTGTCGGCCCAGCTCTCTGATGCGCGTGCGCATCTCCTCTTGGGTCACGATGGGTCGTCCGAAGATGCGCTCCATGCTGGTTAGTCTCCCGTGAGCGGTGTGCAGTCCAGAAGCTCCGCGACCACCGTGCGTTTGGTTGAAGTCGTCGCGTAAAACCGGTGATCGGGCCGATGACCTGCTACCCAGAGAATGCCTTCTGGGGCGACGACCAGCGGCAACCGGCTGCGCTCTTCGCGGGGCAGCTTGATGTCGGTGAAATAATCCTGCAGCTTCTTCCGTCGCCCGCCCATGCCCAGAGGCTGGAACACATCGCCTGGCGTCCACGAGCGAACCAACAGTTCCATCGTGAACCGGTCGGCGTCGAAGATTGCAATGCTCCGCGGGTGTGTCGGAGCGATGGGCGGGTCGGCTGCCGCAGAGTTTCGAAAGCTGACTCGGATCATCTGGCCGGTGAGTGGCCAGTGGAGGGTCGAAGGAACTGGCAGAGCGAGTTCTCTCTCAGTGTTTCCCCCTCCCTCAGAACAGCCTCTTGGACGCACGTTGAGGACAGCACGAAGGGGACGAAATTGAATACGCCCGTATTCGCGGGCAATCTGGACTTCCTGCACCGTGATGGCGGAACCGGATTGTCCCTGGACCACTTGATCGAGAACCGCCGAGACGGCTCCGAATGTTGGTGCCTTGATCATCCCGCTGGTTTGGCGGATCAAGGCCCGAACCATCCGCCGCTGAAGTGCCAAGGGCAAGGCGAGCAGAGCAACGCGATCGACCACCACGGCTCCGTCTGTATCTTGAACTGTCATCCCAGCCAAGTGTTCTGAGGCCGATTGTTGCAGATAGAGATCCTCTTCACGAAGGATTTCGGCCTGTCGTCCTAAAACCTTCAGCACCGCGGGGTTGAATCGTTTGAGCGCCGGCAGGAGCTCATGGCGAATGCGGTTTCGCAGGTAGAGCAGCTTCGCGTTGCTGGAGTCTTCCCGAAACTCCAATCCCTGCGCTTCCAGGTACGCCACAATGTCGGCCCGGCTGAAGTCCAGAAGAGGGCGGATGAACAGCGGCTCTCGGCTGGGCGGGATCCCGGCGAGTCCCGTCGTTCCGGACCCGCGCAGCATCCACATGAGGAGCGTCTCAGCTTGGTCGTCGGCCGTATGACCCAGCGCGATCTTGTCAGCTCCAAGGGCGTTGCCCACGCGCTGCATGGCGGCGTATCGCGCCTCGCGCGCATATTCTTGGAGGGACTGCCTCGATCTGCGACGAGCAGGACCGGTCAAGGCGACCCGCTCGCTGATCAACGTCACGCCGAGCCGTTCGCAGAGGCCGGCCACAAAGCGGGCATCTTCCTCGGATTCCGCGCCGCGCAAACCGTGATTGATATGGACCGCCCACAGGACCAGTTCCCAGGACGGGGCCAACTCTGTCAACAGGGACAAGAGCGCGACCGAGTCAGGTCCACCCGAGACGGCGGCCAGGAGGCGATCCCCCGGCCTGAACAACCGTCTGGCGCGTACAGCCTTGGCCACGCGCCGCGCAAGCGACGACGGCATGGTCTGCAACGGATGGCGTAGATTCATGACAGGACGATGGTTCATGAGTCCATCACGGTCTGGGACGCAGCCTTCAGGGTTTGCCTGGCGAGGCTCACATCCACGTCAATGCGGGCGGACAGCTCCTCCGCCGTGTTGAACACCAGATCGCCGCGTAACCGCTCTACGAATTGCACGCGGATCGCTTCTCCGTACAGGTCCGCCTGCTCATCCAGGAGGTAAACCTCAAGCAAGCGCTCGCCAGGACCAAAGGTCGGACGAGTGCCGATGTAGGAGACCGATTCAAGCGAGCGCTGGTTCCAGACCGTCGTGGTCGCATAGACCCCGTCGGCTGGAAGAACACGGTCGTCGGGAAGGCGGAGATTGGCGGTCGGCCAACCCAGAGCCTTTCCCCGCTGCTGCCCCTGCACGACGGATCCATCTAACGAGTAGGGACGCCCGAGGCACCTCGCAGCTCCGCTCACGTCCCCAGCCTGTAGAAGCCGACGGATACGCGTAGAACTGACCACTTCCCCGTCGATACGCACCGGCGAGACCGGGTGGACCTGGAATCCGGCCTGAGCCCCAAGTCGCAGCAGATCAGCGATCCGTCCCGCTCGGCCCTTTCCGAACGCGAAATGCTCTCCCACGAACAGGTCACGGACGCCGACGCCGTCTCTCAGGATCTGAAAGACGAACGCGTCAGGGGAGAGTGCGGCAAAGGCTGCGTTGAATTCTAGAAACAGCACTTCCTGCACACCGGCTCCCTGCAACCGCGCAAGTTTTTCATCCATGGTGGTCAGGAGGCGGAAATCAGCGCCTGGCGCGAGGACTTTGACCGGATGGGGATCAAACGTCAGCACCATGGGGGTTCCACCCGTCGTCGTCGCGGTCTCAACGACCGTCTGCAGCAGCGATTGGTGGCCACGATGCTGCCCGTCGAAGTTGCCGATGGTCAACACAGGATGCGGCACCTGTTTGTGCTCAGTGAGGCCGCGAGTGATTTTCATGCGATTCGCTTCAAGCGTAGGAAGCGTTGAGGAGCCGGGCCGCGTCCTTTGCAAAGTAGGTCACGATCAGGTCCGCTCCTGCCCGTTTGATCGAGAGCAACGATTCCATCATGGCTTGTGTCTCGCCCAGCCACCCGGCGCGGGCCGCCGCCTTGATCATGCTGTATTCCCCGCTGACCTGGTAGGCTGCGATCGGAAGGAGCACCCGCGACCGGGCTGCCGCAATGATGTCCAGGCAGGGCATCGCCGGCTTGACCATGACGATATCGGCTCCTTCCTCTACGTCCAGTTCAATCTCGCGAATCGCTTCACGCGCGTTGGCCAGATCCATCTGGTAGGACTGTCGGTCGCCGAATTTCGGACTCGACTCAGCGGCGTCTCGAAAGGGCGCATAGAAGCACGAGGCGAACTTCGCCGCATAGGCCATGATGGGAAGGTCTGGAAACCCCGCACGGTCCAGCTCACCCCGGATGGCTCCGACCCGCCCATCCATCATATCAGATGGCGCGACCATGTCAGCCCCTGCCTCGGCGTGCGTCCGCGCCACGGCCCGTAGGCACTCGAGCGTTTCATCATTGAGGATGCGGCCATCCTGCACTAGTCCGCAATGCCCGTGGGACGTGTACTCGTCGATGCACACGTCCGTCACCACGAGCAACCCGGGTACCTGGTCTTTGAGTGCCCGGACAGCCTGTTGAACAATGCCGTTTGGATCGTAGGCTGCGGTTCCGCGCTCATCTCTTCGGTCCGGAATCCCGAAGAGGATCACGGCCGGAATCCCGAGCAGTTTGACCTCGGCTGCTTCTTTTACGAGCAGATCCACCGACAACCGGTACTGGCCGGGCATCGAGCTGATCGCGTCCCGCCGATCCCGCCCCCCAGTCACGAAGAATGGAGCAATCAGATCGGGTGTCGACAGCCTTGTTTCCCTGACCATCCGCCGCAAGGGCTCGCTCTGTCGCAAACGTCTCAGTCGCTGACGAGGAAACGCCATCGAGCTTTCTCACTTCCTGGGCAAGTTTGTCAGGAACACGATCAGATCCCGCACGGAGATCATCCCAACCAGCTTGCCCTGGCGTGTGACACCCAGATGCCTCAAGTGTTCGCGCGCCATGAGGTCATTGGCGTCGAGCAGCGTCTTGTTCTCTTCGATGGTCACAATCGGAGCCGACATGAGCTGTTCGATCGCCGTCTTCGCAGCGTCCGCTCCCACCGCCACCAGTCGCCGCACCATATCCGTGTCCGTGACGATGCCAATGATCTCTTTACCTCGCATCACGAACAGGCTGCCGATGTTACGATCGCGCATGACCGCGGCGGCTTGGCGCGCGTCCGTGTCGCGATCCACCATCACAACCTTCTCAATCGGAACCATGAAAGCCTTCACTGGGACCATGCTATTCTCCTCCGTTCAGATGTGCCGAAGTGGCTGGCGCTGGAACTCAATGATCCGCACGACCCTCCGCTGTGCCGCCGACCTGCTCATCGCTCGTGCGCGCGCTGGCTGCGGTGCCTGCTCTCGGTGCTAGTCGAAAAATACTGAGCGATCGCTTCTACCAAGGCTGGGACGGTGTTCTGCTTCGCCGTCATGGTGACGCGCAATCCCTGCTCCCTGGCGGTCTTCGCGGTGATTGGCCCGATACAGGCCACCACGATGCCTTCTGTCAGCTTATTCATCTCCTCTCCGCTGTCGAAGAGCCGGCAGAAATTCCGAACCGTTGACGAACTGGTGAACGAGATGACGTGGATATCGCGCCGACGGAGGCTATCTTTTAGATCACTACTATCCCCAGAAGGCAGGACCGTCCGGTACGCGGTGACGACCTGCACGTTCGCGCCCAGAGCCCGAAGTTGCTCAGGTAGAATCTCCCGGGCCACCGCAGCTCGTGGAATGAGGATGCGCTGACCCGTCACACCAGCGAGCTTCAGGGCCTCAATCACTCCCTCGGCCTGGAACTCTGACGGGATCAGGTCAGCGCTGAGGCCATGCCGTGCCAGCTCTTCGGCGGTTCGAGGCCCGATGCAACAGAGGCGCAGACCGGACAGGGCCCGCACATCCTGTCCTTGGTGCCTGAGACGTTCCATGAACGGCCGGACACCGTTGACGCTCGTGAAAATCACCCACTGATACCGACGCAAATCGGCGATGGCGTCATCCAGGTCTCTCCAACTCTCCGGGGGCACGACCTCGATAGTCGGACACTCAACCGGGTCCGCACCGTACTCTGACAGAAGGTTGGAGAGTTCCGCAGCCTGCTCCCGCGTCCTGGTCACCAAAACACGCTTTCCGAACAGAGGGCGGGTCTCAAACCAGTTCAATTGCTCTCGCAGGCGCACGACCTCGCCTACCACGATCACGGTGGGCGGTTCCATCTGGGCATGTTCAGACTTCGCCACGATGTCTCCAAGCGTGCCGACGAGGGTGCGCTGACTGGAGCGAGTACCCCACCGAATTACTGCGACCGGCGTGTCGGCCGGCTTTCCCTCTGTCATGAGGTGTTCGACGATGGACGGCAAGTTTTTCATCCCCATCAGAAACACAAGGGTGCCATTGGTCGAGGCCAGTCTGGGCCATTCCAATGTCGTCGGTCCTTTTGTCGGGTCCTCATGTCCTGTCACGAGGGTGACCGTTGAGGCCATCGTTCGGTGGGTCACAGGAATCCCGGCATAGGCAGGCACTGCCACAGCCGAGGTCACGCCCGGAATCACTTCGAAAGGCAGGCCGGCGGCGGCCACTGCTTCTGCCTCTTCGCCTCCCCGTCCGAAGACGAATGGATCGCCTCCCTTGAGCCGAACGACGACCTTGCCCTCTCTGGCTCGGTCAATAATCAGTCGGTTGACTTCCTGCTGATCTTGATAGGATCCCCGGCCCCGGCGGCCGACGTAAATGCGTTCAGCATGGGCAGGAGCATACTCGAGCAGAACGGGGTTGGCCAGGTAGTCATAGAGCACGACATCGGCCTGTTCCAGGCATTCCTTGCCACGGAGCGTCAATAACTTCTGGTCGCCAGGTCCCGCGCCAACAAAGAAGACTTTCCCGCCCGTTACATTCATATTCTTCAAGTGTTTCCGTAGATCTCGTTTAAGATCACGTTCCCGCCTTGAGCTAAGAGTTTCTCAGCCAGTTGCTTGCCTAAGCCCTGTGCTTCAGACGCTGGGCCCTGGATCGTGTCGCGTATCAGCTGCCGGCCGTCCACGCTGGCAATCAGGCCATCCATGATCAGGGTGTCTCCTTTCACGGTTGCGTGCGCCGCGATAGGGACCTGGCAACCTCCTTCAAGTCGTTCCAGCAAGGCTCGTTCGGCCGTCACGGCCGTTCGCGTGGGGCGATGCTCCAGTTTTTCCACGAGTGCCTGAACAAAGCGATCCTTGCAACGTCCCTCCAGCGCCAACGCGCCTTGCCCGATTGCCGGAAGACTCACCTCCGGTGGCAGATACTCAGTCACTTTATTGGACCATCCCATCCGGCTCAGGCCAGCTGCCGCCAACACAATGGCGTCATACTCCCCATTGTGCAGCTTGCGCAGCCTGGTGTCCAGATTCCCACGCAGGAGTTCGATGCGCAGGTCCAGCCGATAGTGAAGGAGCTGAGCTTGCCTGCGTAGGCTACTCGTGCCGACGCGAGAACCCTTGGGTAGTTGATCCAGCGAACAGGAGTCACGACTCACCAGCACGTCGCGAGGATCGTCGCGGGCCGGCACGCAGAGAATGTCCAGCCCGTCTGGAAGGACGGTGGGGACATCCTTCATGCTGTGGACCGCGAGATCGATCTCCCCTCGCAGCAGGGCCTCTTCGATCTCTTTGACAAAGAGGCCCTTCCCACCAATGACGGCCAGCGGGACGTCCAGGATCATGTCGCCTGATGTCTTGATCCGTTGCAGCGTCACGGTCAATCCCGGCGCAAGCTCTTTGAGCCTGGCCTGGACCCACTCGGCTTGCCACACCGCCAGGCGGCTTCCCCTTGTTCCAATGACCAGCGACGAGCGGGGGGTATTTCCAGCGGCCACCGTTTCGCCTCACCGTCCTGGTTCATGATAGGGGCTCTGAAACGGCCGGGCCCTGGTTTGTTCGGATCCCGGCAATTTCTCCGTAGGCTCCTCCGTTCCAACTGAAGTTCTGGGGACTCCTGACCCGATCCCCGTGTACACTCGGTAATAGGAGGCTACCAAGAGGAAACTCACGAGCCCGATAATGGCCAGGAGATACACCACCACGTCCCAGCGGAACCCTTCCTTCACCCGGTAGTCGTATCCACAGTGAGGACAATCGGGCAGCGGGTCATGACCAAGGTACGTATGCCGACACTTTGGACAGGTGAAGAGTTTCGGGCCCTTCGGCATGAGGGGCGTGTCTCCGGAGCACAAACGGTCAAGAGCCTGTCGGTGGTGCTTTCATGGGTCTTCGTCCGTTGTTTTTTGTTTCGAATGATGCTCCAGACCGGCGCAACCGGATACCCGCACAGGGGTGACGAGCGGTGCTGGGTCATCCAGCCTGTCGGCGGGCTCAGCCTTATCCAATGGGGTGGACGCCGTCACACCGTCCAGATTGAAGAATCGCCGCGCGGCTTCGACGAACATGGTTCCGCCGGCTGAATGAGCCTCCGCCTTAAGGGTCACCAGCGGTCCGTGTAGCAGCTTGTTCACGATGGCTGAAGCCAGACCTTCAACAACGCCGCGTTCCTCCGGGGACAGGCTTCCCAGTCGCCCCAAGGTCTTGTCCAGCTCTGAGCGTTTGATCTCCTCCGCCCGATTGCGCAAGGCCACGATCGTCGGAATGACCTCGAGCGATTTCAGCCATTGGCCGATGACGCCCACCTCGTCCTTAACCATCCGTTCCGCTCGCAAGGCCTCGTGCTGGCGTTCCTCTCGGTTTTGTTCGACGCGCATTTCCAGGTCATCGATATCGAAGAGGAAGGCGTTATCCACGTCTTTCACGGATGGCTCGATGTTCCGTGGCACCGAGATGTCGATCAAAAAAATCGGCCGATTCATCCGCTGGCGTACCGCCTTCTGTATGTCTTCAGTTCGGATCAGATAATGGGAGGCGCCGGTGGAGCACAGAACGATATCCGCCGCGGCCAGTTCACTTCGAAACTCATCGAACGGGATTGGCACACCGTTAAATCGCTTGGCTAGGTCAATGGCGCTATGCGAGTCACGCGTGGTAATCATCACACGCTGAACGCCGTTGGCGATCAGATGTCTGGCTGCCAGTTTGCCCATCTCTCCAGCGCCCACGAGCAACACGGTTTTCTCGCCTAGATTTGAAAAGATCTTCTTGGCCAGTTCGACGGCAGCATAACTCACTGATACGGCCGTTTCCGCGATCTTGGTTTCTGTCCGCACGCGCTTGGCGACCGAGATGGCTTTCTTGACGACCTTGTTGAGGATCACGCCGCTGCGCTTGTGAGCCAACGCCACCTCAAAGGCATCTTTCAGTTGACCGAGAATCTGGGACTCTCCCACGATCATTGAATCCAGGCTGGCCGCCACTCGAAATAGATGGCCGATCGCGTGATCATCGGCGTGCCAGTACAGGTGGGGGGTGAGTTGTTCGGAAGAGAGCGAGAGATGGGTATCCGCGAGAAACTCCTGCACACGGGCATAACCTGATTCCAGTTGTTCCACAACTGCATAGACTTCCACCCGATTACAGGTGGACAGCAGGATGCCCTCCCGGATGCCAGGGTATGAGCACAGCCGACTCAACGCCTCCCCCTGCCGGCTCTCCGGCACGGCCAGTCTCTCGCGAATCTCAATCGGGGCGGTCTTGTGGCTGAGCCCAACGACAATGATATTCATCTTACGTCACGTCACCGGTCCGTGGCCTTTGAGAACGACTCCGATAAACGTCAATACCACCCCAGCAAATCCAATGATCGTCAGGTAGGCGGCCCGTTTGGCTCGCCACCCGACTGTGAGGCGTCCCATCAGCACCACGAAATAAAAAAGCCATGTTGCCAGGGCCCAGGTCTGTTCGGGATTCCAGTTCAGATAGGACCCCCGCGCGAACTCCGCCGAGATGGCTCCTGCAATGATCCCCAGCGTGAGGAGTGGAAAACCCGTCACGATTGCTTGTTGGTTCAGCTTGTCCAGAAAATCCAGTGGTGGGAGCTTGGCATACAACACGTTGAACCGTTTGGACTTCAGCAGCCCGTCCTGGATCAGATACATAATGCCGGCCACGAATGCCACGGCAAACCCGACGGTGCCCAACATGCTTAAGGTGACGTGTACCCACACGGTTCTCAGCACTGGTTCCAGGGTCGGGACCTCTTTGGGCAAGGCCGCGGCCGAGAGCAGCGAGAGGAAAGCAAGCGGCAAGATGAAGGATCCGAGGACATGCATGCGGTGTCGAATTTCAACTCCCAGAAAGACGAGCACCAGCGCCCAGGAGAAGAAGGACATCGCTTCGTAGAAACTCGTCAGCGGCACATGGCCCTCCGCCATCATCCGAGTCGCGAGCGCAGCTGTATGTGAGACGAATCCGATTCCTGTGACTGCGAGAGAGACCTTCGACAAGGCCTCAGAGCGACGTAGGAGATAGGCGAGAAAAAACACGGTGCCTGCAAGATACAGCACCATGGTGGTCATAAATAACGTGACCGACATCCCCATCTATCCTCGCAACTTTTCAGCACAAATGGTGTTCTTCGGATCAGAAAGTATAGCTGTAGCAAAAGAGGAGAGTCAAGGAATGCCGGTCAGGCAAGTTCGGCAAGGTGCAGAGAACTCGTGCGCTGTGGAGACGGTTGGATTTTTCCGCACACAGAGGCTAGGATGCGGCCAGACGTTTGGGTATGGTTGCGTCGAGGGCAGGATGAACGGTCTCTTGTACATTGTCAGCACCCCCATTGGGAATCCGGAAGACATGACCGTTCGGGCAATCCGGATCCTCAAGGAGGTCGCGATTGTTGCGGCTGAAGACACGAGTCGCGCCCACTCGCTCTTTCTCCAGTTCGGCATCGACACTCCGTTGACCAGCTATCATGACCTCAACAAGGACGAGAAGACCCCGGTGCTGATCAGACGGCTCCATGAGGGGCAGAGTATTGCGCTGGTCTCGGATGATGGAACACCGTTGATCTCGGATCCGGGTTCGTTTCTGGTCACGCAGGCCTTGGCCTCCGGCATTCGAGTCGTGCCGGTGCCCGGTCCTTCGGCTGTTCTGGCCGCGTTGTCGGCGTCGGGGTTGTCGAGCGAGGCCTTTGTCTTTCAGGGGTACCTCCCCAAGACATCAACACAGCGCCGGCTGGTCCTGGAAGCCTTGCGGTCGGAACGGCGGACGCTGATCCTGTTCGAATCTCCTGAGCTGGTGCGTTCCACCCTCGAAGCGATCCATGCTGTGCTGGGAAATCGTCGGATGGTCTTGGCTCGAGAGCTCACTAAACCCGATGAGGAATTTCTGCGTGGCACGGTCGAAGAGGTGTTGGTGAAGTGGGGGTCAGGGCTCTTGGAGGGCGAGGTCACGCTCGTTGTTGAGGGAACCCGGCCACAGAGACGGAAAGGGTTGACGGAGAGTGTCAAGAAGCGCTAATCGTCGGCGCGCTTTCGGATCATGACGCGATAGAACTGGGCGAGAGGTTCCTGACTGAGGACGATATGCCCGTCGTCGCTGACGCTGCGGGGAACGTTCCGGATGGGGTCCCCCTCGTCGAGGAGCACCGCCAGAATCTGTCCAGCCAGCATGGTTTCCAATTTCAGCTTAGTCTTGACGAAATTGTAGGGACAGATCACTCCGCGGAGGTCCAATTCTGCATCCGCCTGCAGCTGGAGGCTGCTTTCCGTGTCCCCAAGGTTAGCTTTCATGTGTGAGTCTGCTCCCTCGCTGGCGTCCAGATACTAACAGGACAACGGACTTGGAGCAAGTAGGATGACCGGCTTGAAGTGTCGGTGGGTCTTCTGAAAATGCTAAGGGCGGCCTCGAGGCCGCCCTTAGAGGTCTTCACCAACTATGTGCGCTGGGCCATTATTGCTTGACCATGTTGGGCTTCTCAGAACCGCCATAATCGCTCTTGTTGCTGGTTCCATAGCCCCAGCCCGGCTGCGGTTCGCACTGCCAGCAAGGAGCGGCGCCGGTCACTTCGCCAATGCTGCTGGTAATGCCCGAGCTGATCTCACCTGGTAGAACCTTTCCAACCTCGCCTCCATGGCTTGACCCGGAATTCGTGTCAATCCCACGCTCCGTGTTAGGGTCCGGCCTCTGGCCGAGCCCGCCGTAGCCCGCCATCTTCTCATTTCCTCGCAGCACCGTGATATCTTTGACGAGCTTCCTTCCGGTTCCATAGGGCTGTCGGTCCGTCACTTCTTCGCGGGCCATGATAATCACATCATCCCCGGATCCGATTGACCTGAGTTGCTCCATGTTCGTGTTCTCGTCAATGTAGACGGTCAGGGACGACATCGCGCCGGACCCGGCCCTACCTTCATCGTGCGAGCTTCCGCCTGTCTCGAGATAGATCTTGCGACTAGGAATATCAATGGCGAGTATGCGGCCGTAAATTGTTTCGGCTTGGGAGAGCCTTTCCTTGAACGCCTGCGTATCCCAGGTTTGGGAACGCGTCCCTGTGCCCGCCGACTCGCCGACGCCGGTGCCAAACCCGGAGTTCTGCGGCAGGCGCTCCTGGGCGGCTGCAATACCCACGGACCCCGCAAGCAGGATCACTGCTCCCATTAAGACTACATTACGCATGTGCCGCCTCCTTGTGAGTTAAACTCTATATATGAGGTACGTAAATAAATATGGAACGATAAACTGTTGCCTGCAACCTCGCTCGCAGATGAGTGACGGAGACAAGCGGAAATATAGGTCAACTTTGCATGCCGTGTCAAGAGGAATTCCTGACGGGTTCCCGTCCAAAACACGTTCCGCCGCTTGGGGTCGCCTGCCTCAAAACCAGGGGAAATCCTAGTCTTCCCGCCTGTATAGCCGGATGTGCCGCAAGCCACAACCCTTGGCCTCGCAGGGGTTCCTCAGGCAAGCGGTACGCCCTGGAAACCTCGCTGATGGTGCCCGGAGGGAGGGTCGAACTCCCACTCTCTTGCGAGAACCAGATTTTGAGTCTGGCGCGTCTGCCAGTTCCGCCATCCGGGCCTGCTTAAGATATCGCGGTGTTGGCTGCTGCGGCTGTGCTCTGCTCCTGGGCTAGTGTTATTACCGTGTTAAGTTTGGCGGCCGCCGCCTTCAAATCGGTTTCATCAATCGTGTTATACCGTCGCCACATCTTCTCCGACTTGTGCCCGATGATCGACATGGCCGTGGTGTTATCCACCCCTGCCCGCCGTAGTGCTGTGGCCGCACAGTGCCGGAGATCGTGAAACCGGAAGTCGGTGATGCCCGCCCGCTCTTTGGCGTTCTTGAAGGCCGTCCGAATGTCGGTCATCAGCTTCCCCTCTCGCAGAAACACCCGGTCCTGGCCTAGATAGCGGACTTTATACAACTGTTTGAAGGTTGCCAGCAAGTCCGCTGTCATGGGCACACGACGTGGTTGTTTGGTTTTCGTGTCAGTGGCCCGCAAGGTGATCAAACCCCGCTCCCGGTCCACCCGATCCCACGTCAGGGAGAGAATCTCTCCAAGCCGCAATCCCAGGCGATAGGCCGAGAGCAGGACCGGCCTGAGATGCTTGCCTGCCGCGTTATAGAGCCGTGTCCATTCATCGTCAGTCAATATCCGGTCCCGCTCATTCTTCGGATTCGGCAGACTGACCTTGCTGGCGGGATTCACCGCCAGGTAGTCCCGCTTGATGGCCTTATTCAGCAGCGCCTTGAGCACGGCATGATCCCAGTTGATCGTGCTGAGGGCCGCCGGCCTGACGTCCTTGCGCGTCCGACTGGCCCGGTAGGCTTCCACGTCCTCAACCTTTAGGTCGGTCAGCAGCCGATCCCCGAAGAAGGGGACCAGCCGGCAATTGACTGTCTCGAGATGGTTGGCGTAGGAGCGTAGGTCCTTGACTTCCGGGAGGTCCAGATAGCCTCTCATTGACCTGCGAAATAAGCGAATTAAGCGAAAAAAGCCCTGGTCATCTCCCCCTTATTTCGCTTCTTTCGCTTTTTTCGCACCTGCCTTCCAGGTTCGGGTAGGCCTACCGACGGTCTCGACTTCCTCGCAATGAATATATCCAGCAGCCGCTAACACCCCCTTCGCCTGGTCCAACCTTGCTGCCGACATGTGCCGCCCAAACAACGAGCTAATTTGTGTGTCTGTCATGCCCTCACGCACGCGGACGGCCCGCAAGATCGTGTCGGCCATGGGATCGCCGGTGCTGTTGCCGAAAATCATCACGACGGACTGCTCGGAAAACTGCCACAAGGCTAGGGCCGCTTTCAGATGGGGTAGTCCAATCTCTTGACGTTCATCAAGCACAGCATAGATCGCGGACAGGCGCATGACTTGGGCTTCGGCTCTCGCGAGCAACGCCCCGGCTAACCCCGGCCGATCCGCTGACAGGTCGTGATAGATGGCCTTCCAGGCTTCCGCCGCCTCTGGACCGAGCTCGATGGTGCGCGTCAATCGCGAATTGCGAATTATCCCTGCAATCTTGGTCGAGAGGGTCTGCATGGCCTCGTGGTCTGGTGAGCTGGGGAACGGCAGCTCCTTGGAGCGTCGGACGGCCAGCCACACAAACCGATTGGCAAAGCCGTTCGAGGTTTCCGTATCGGTCAGGTTCCGCAGCAGTTCATCTTTCGTCACATGCCCGATAATGCCAATGTGCGGAGCGGTCGCCCGAACTCGGTTGGTCTTGGTCATCGGCGCAAGGTCCAGCCCATCCCACGCATCGCGAAGGACCCCGCTAAGGCTGTTTCCATCTCGAGCCATCACGCGGTCGGCTTGCCTTTTTCCTTGACCGGCTCTTCTCGATATTGAGGATCGCGCACAGCGAACGCGAGGCCTTCCCTACTTGATAAGTTCCCTTTGCATTGGCCCCGCGTCAAGTGAGGATCGGCCCCCGATAAGAGCGTCTGAATCCGCCGACCCGCGGTGCCCCTCCGCGATTTCGAGGTTTGCCCGACCATCACCGGCCAAATCAGCAGCGGATGATAGCCCCCATCCAACACCAAGTGAGGCCCGCGCCCGAGCATGCAGCCGACTTCTGCGAGCAACGAGACCAGCAGCGCGACGGGATCGGCTTCCGTGTGAGGCTCAATGAGTGTGACCACCTCACTGGCCAAGCCGTGATATGCGGCCGGATCGAGGATCGGCCAGGGGTCACCGAGGGTCTGCCCATTCACTGAATCGGCCGGCGTGCCGAGCACATCGGCCAGTCCATTGAGAAAATGCTCCCCGACTAACTTTTGCGCTGCTGCGTCAAACCGTTTGGCGTCGTCAGAGAATTCCTGAAGTCCCATCGGTGATCTCACTTTCAAAAAGAAGGTTGTAGGCGTCTCCCAACCTGGTCAAGATGGTGTGGAGCTGCGCGTCCGACCACGTGCGGATGTCGATGTCCCTCGCTGATCGGATCAGCCGTTCTGCCTCCCGCAAGGTATCAATTCGAAGCCCCTCACGGTGCCGCTCATGCGCTTGCCGGGCGCGCTCCGCGGCTCGCTGTCGTTGCGTCTCCCGCCACTGGTGCGGGTCGGGGTTTCGCTCGGGAAAGAGATCCGTCAGCCGCAGGCCGAGTGCTGTACAGATATCCTCCAGGCGGCACCCGCCAAAGTCATGAAGCAGAATCCGTCCATCGTCCCCTTCGCGGATGGAGAGTGAAGGGGTACGGTCATCATGGGCTGGGCAGCGCGCGACCCACCCACTCCCTGATTTGCGAACGGCCTCAAGCCTCGGCATAAGATCTTCAGCTGTCATAGCGCGCCTCGCTGGCCTTGCAGGGCGCGGCGGAGTTCGCCCACGTTCCAGGCAACCACGCGGTCAAAATGTCTAACTGGTTGTGGGAATCTTTTGGCTCGCACGCGCCGCAGGATTGTTGCTGGAGAGCATGCGAAGAGGGCGGTTACGATAGGGAGCCGGACAAAAGCCGAATTGGGGAGATCGTCGAAGTCTCGAAGGGGTGCGTGCATCGGGCGAATCCTCCTGATCTTGAGGTTCGCCGATGCCGTCAAAAAACACGAAGGGCCCGACGAACCTAACGCGTTTTCGCGTCAGCTAGGCCGGGCCCCTACTCACCCCACGCTGTCAGCGGAGGGCTTGCTTATACGGGTGGACTCTGACCGCCGCCTCTATTTGAGGTTCGACCCACTAAAGGGCTGGCGAGAGGTGCTACCGATACCATAGCCACTCAAGGGTGTCAAGGGCCAATCATACGCCATTGCTACACGAGCCGAGGGAACCGCCAGCCTCCTTCCGGCTGTGACTCGTACCCTATACCTGCCTCCGCCGGCCAGGTGATCAAGCCCGGCCGTTGCCTCCCTGATAGCTGCATAGTGCTCACTTTCAGCCACGTTCACCAGCCTTGACTTGCCTCGTGAAACCCCCTAGCCTCTTAGCCGCCTTTCGGCCATCCTGAGGAGCTGGAGCGGAAGGGGCTGCTGGCGAAGGGGAAGTAATGGCGGCTCAGAGATCGCGCTGTCCTGATGAAACACACCACTTCAGATTGAGGTGACATATGCTGGCAGGTCAGAAGCGAATTTTTGTTGCTCGGATGTTCTCGTTACTCGGCTTTCTCTGCGGCGTGCTCGGTCTGCTGGCCGGCGTACTGCAACGGACATGGGAGCTGGGCTCACTTGGGTGGTTTGCCGGAGGTGCCCTCCTGGAGCTGATTGCGATGTTTGTATTTCTGGACGGCGCAATCGGCATGCTAGAAGCCCTGATCCGTTCTCGATAGCCTGCACAAGCGCAAGGACGAGCTAGCCCAGACGAGGCCGTTCTCTAGGCCATCGACGACAGGATCAAGGATCAGACAATCAAGTCCGCCAGTGGAGTGGAGATGCATCAATGGACACCGGAATAAAGTATAGGCCAAAGCGTAACTCATTCCTGACATTGCACCGAACCTTGCTCCTCGCCATCGGTTGTTTTTTGTCGGCCTGGGTTCTAGCACATGCCGCTGCAGAACCCATCGACATTAATTCAGCGACGGCCGAACAATTAAAAACCCTCACCGGTATTACAGAGGGCTATGTGTTACAGATTATAGGGGCCCGACCCTTTCAATCCAAGGAGGATCTCGTGCAACGGAACATCCTTCCGAAGGAGGTATACGAAAAGATTCAGATGCAAATAATGGTGAAGGCGAGCAAAACAGCACCGCCTCGCCCGCAGGTCGATGCACCGACGGAGCCGAAAGACCGGCCTGGAATCGCGCCGCCGGCAGGCAAAAGTGCAGAGCGTGGAGAACTAGGGAACGCGCCGCCTCCCACTCCCAGTCGAGCGTGTATCAGAGAGGAACGAACAAAGCAGGTTGTGTGTGGAGAGCTAAGTCAGTGAACAGGCGGGACTTCAAACTTCCAAGGCGAATGGGGCCTGAACGCCCATCAAGGGAGGACCTTGCTGCACCGGGTGACCCTACTGAATTGACCTAGGCGATCGGCTGGTGAAGAAGACGATGCACTAATTCCCTCTCTTTTGGACATTGCAACTCAGCCCTCCTTTTTCTGCTTCACGGACCCCCGATCCCTGAGGCACCACTCCGTCCGGTCCTTGATGCTGATGGGGCTGCCCGTGTGCGGATCGGCTTGCTGGGCTTCGAACGTGGCCTGGCGCGTGCATTCATAGCAGTCCTTCCCAAACGTCGAATCATCGGGATCGCAGGCCACCGTCACGCAGCCCGCGAGCAAGGTCATCAGGATGAAGATCTCAAGGAACACGCGCTGAGAGCGAACCATCGCTCACCCTCCACTCTTATTTGACTGCGTCGCTCACGCTAGTCTGGTCGGCGGTGCAATTGGCCCGAGCCATTCACCTGGATAGCACTCCCACGGGTTGCAGGTGGACCGCACGCTGCGTGAACTGCAAGCGCGTGCCAGTACTTTGGGATTGGTTTGGCGGTTTGGTGGTGGTGGTGTTTTGGTGCTATTTTCTGACGATCACGCCATTCCTTAGCATACCTCAAAATATCTCTTCGATCCCTCGTTCGAGGTATGTTAAAGAGGGCACAAATTTATCTATGGTACTTGCATACTTCTACGAGGCAACGTGGCCAGGAGCGCAGCTTTGCAGCCATCGATACACCGCACATACGGTCTCGTCCTCCTCATTGAATCGTCCAGTCCCGGATCGGTCCACGCTCGCGTTCCCAAGCTGAGGACAACAGTCCCGCTCTCTCCTTCGATACAAACAAAGTATTCATTTCAATTTGATCACAGTAGTGTCCGGCTAGAAATGAGTATGCCTTGCTCAGAGCCAATGGCAGCGCGGCTATTCGCAGATCCAAAGGTGTCTCCGATTTCAACGCGCGACCAAAACCGGCTCAGGATGAATCAACGAGTTGCAACTATGCAGACGAGCTTCCGTCTCAACCGGACACAACGGAGGGTATATTTAAATGAATTCTGCTAAAACCCATGCGCCACCTCTACTCCAGCTGATCCAGGTAGGCGATCATAAAGCAGACGATGATGGTCCCGCTTGTTCGATTCATGCTCCCGCCACTCCGAAGCACACACGACGCTATACATTTCGCATGATCTCACTGGCGCTGGTGCATGTTTATATCGCGTTTCATCTTATTTCATGGCACGTGTTTGGCATCCAGATTTGGGGGAAAACAGCGATGATGGGGGTGCCTTCTCTCGCCAAAGGGACCATCAACGCGGCAGCGATCATGGTGATATTAATTTTAGGCTCAATATTCATCTTTGGGCGAGGATTTTGTGGCTGGGTCTGCCACATGCGAGGCGCGATCGAATTCGCCGACTGGATCTTGCGAAAGCTCAAAGTGCGTCGATACCTCAAGCTGCGCGAGAAAAATGTTCTCGTCAACACGCCTCATCGCTGGCTCTTGAGAGTAGGTGCTCTGTTTGTGCTCCTATTGCCTGTCATCATTCTGATTCACAATGTCGGGTTCACTCCCAAGGTCAACGTGATGGAGCCAGTGCCGATAGCCGACTTGCCGGGTTACCAGGGCAAGGCGTTCGCAAAGACCGCCTTCTTTAATTTTGAAATCAAGCCCACGTGGAATGATTACTTGTTGGCATTCGGCTTGGCTGTGTTTATCCAATTTACCATGAGCATCGTTCTCAACCTACGCTACGGGCAAGGTGCATTTTGCCGGATATTATGCCCGTATGCACCGATGATGACACCGCTCATGAACATCTCACCGATACAGTCAAAAATCACACGTGTGGCGCAGTGCACTGGTTGCCGCGACTGCAGTAACGCCTGCCCGCAGGGCATTGATGTCAGTCGAGAGATCTTCCATTTTGACGGCAAGGTAATCAACCGCGAGTGCATCAAATGCTATAATTGTATTGATGCATGCGATACCAACGTACTAAAGGATACGTCTGCGCCGGCTGTTCCCCAGCTCGCTGCACTCAAACCTTACGAGAAACGTCCGTGGCAACAGGAAGTGGTTCGCAATGACGGGTATCTGACCAATGCTATGCACATGCAGGTCTTCGAGCCACTTGGCCCTGTGGCTGATTTCATGTCCATCATCGTGGCACTCGTTTGCGGCGGCATCACTTCCCGGTTCGGGGGATTCTGGTTTTACCCAGGCGCGATCATCTCCTTCATCGTTTTCAGGGAGTGTTGCCTGTACGCCAGGAAATGGTCGTCGGTATCAAAACAGGTACCTTCCCAGGAAGCCGCTCACTAAAAAGAGGTACGCCTTCTGGTTACGTGCCCGCATAGCGATACACTATTATTGAAAAGGAGGGACACATGAGCCCTGCCACAGGAATGAAAGATTATTGCAGTCTGGTAGCAGAATTTATGGGGTATCTGAAGGAGAGAAGAACCTATTGGCTGGCACCCCTAATTTTCACTCTGTTACTGCTGGGCTCATTGCTTTTCTTTCTGGAAGGAAGCGTTGTCGCGCCCGCTATCTATGCCGTTTTCTAATCACCAAAGGCAAGTTGGTGAAACCTCTAGCAAAGCCAGAGTCTCTCACCTTCTCTAGATTGCCCCTCCTTTTGTTGGGGGATTTCTCTGACCTCCATTTGAGGAATATCCCTCGCCCTGGCAACTCGATATCCTGCCCATCATGAGCATTGCACGACTCTTGGCACGAGTCCTTCAGGTTCTGAAAACGTCTCTAATCATACTCTTGGTAACGGAAGCGTCCCTGCGCGTGGTCAACAGTCTCTACCCACTTGAACGACCTAGCGCCCTCAGTGAAAAGTATGAGGTTGAATGGCTGGAAGGGGAGAGAAGCTCGAGGTTGAATGGTCTGACGCACCTCTATGTCTATAAACCGAAACCGGATGGCATGATATACGGTCATCGATTCCAGGTCAATCGATGGGGATTTCGAGGACGCGACTTCTTGGAGCGAGATCTGGAAAGAGCAGAGACATTCCGCATCATGGTCCTGGGAGATTCCAATACAATGGGAACCGGGATCGCCGAAGAGGAGCGCTATACCAACGTCCTCGAAAAGAAGTTACGGGAGCGCTATCCCACGGTCCAAGTTGAGGTCATCAATCTAGGCGTCCAGGGCTTTGAGACAGTGCAAGAAGAGAAGATCATGCGTCGCATGTGGTCGACTATCAGACCGAACCTGACCATTGTGGGCTTCTGCGTCAACGATCCCAATATCACCTATGACTACTATCCGGCTTACAAAATGCCACTTCCGGAAAAGATTCGCATGTTGTTGAATCGGTCCCTGCTGTTTCGTAAACTTGAGCCGTTGTATGACCGGATATATCGACAAATCAACCACATACCGACCTTCGTGGAAGCCATGCAGCGAGCCTACAACACCGAGTCGCGTGACTGGAAAATCTTTGAGCGAAGCGTGCATAACATTGGCCTGTGGG
>Ga0209857_1000036_pt1 | contig 25344 bp, 19 predicted proteins | sample GWRWN1_10_20_FD_187226 | JGI IMG/M metagenome (GOLD analysis project Ga0209857, IMG submission 187226) | Riverbed sediment microbial communities from areas with no vegetation in Columbia River, Washington, USA - GW-RW N1_10_20 (SPAdes)... | ecosystem: Environmental > Aquatic > Freshwater > River... | reverse complement strand
TCTTACGTTTTAACACTACCTTCCTCCAATGATTCCAATCGTTTCAAAATTTCACGCGCTCGGATAATAAATTCAAATGGACGTCAATTTAACTTAGATTGATGGAGCTAATGCCTCAATCACTCGTTTTCGTGCTGCACGGAAGTAATGCCGACAATACCAACATATTCACAACGGAGCGAACATCGAGACGGTGCTATGGTGCTCTGTCTCGCTGAAGCACCGTCCTGACCGGCCCTGAAGGTCCTAGTTTGATAGCCGAAAAAATAATAATTCTAAAAATTCTTCGAGCAACTCAAATTATCGTGCGGGCAAGCTCCGACGATAGTCATTTTTTGCCTTTTACTCATAACCGGAAGCATGATTCGGGAGGCCGTGCCCGACAAGATAACTATTTTTTCATCGCTCCATTGCTTGCCTTTCTACTGAAGAAACTCAGGGTAGTGGCACTGTATTTGCTGTCCCGTTCTAGGAATTTACCGCTTCGTTCGACCGGAGTGTCTTTCTCTCGTTTAGAAAATACATTGAAAACCGCCAGTAGTTTTTAGCTGGAAGAAACGCTGCCGAGTGGATATCCAACTACCAACGCTTGAGGAAAACAAGGAAAGGAACTGACATCTGTGAAAGCGAAAGTTCTGCTGGTGGATGACGAGGAGAACGTTCTCGAGCAAATGCGCTCGGCCCTTGAAGCGGAATATGAAGTTTTTACCGCGTCCAACGAGAGCGAAGCACTAACGACATTTGAGCGCGAACGGACCGCAGTGGTCACATTGGATCTCTCTTTAAAACCAGGCAATCCGCAGGATTTAAGCGGTCTCGGGTTACTGGAATGCATCTTAGCTCAGGAGCCATCCACCAGAGTGATCGTCGTCACCGGCAATAATGACCAAGCCACCGCGTTACAGGCGGTCCGTTTGGGAGCTTTCGACTACTATTCCAAACCAGTACGTTTGGAAGATCTAAAGGTCATGATCCAGCGGGCCTGCCACATATACCGAATCTACCAACGTCTACACCAAAATTACCCGGGCTCCGGAAAAGAGTTTCATGGGATTATCGGAAGCTCCACGGGCATGCAAGACATCTTCCGTTTTATTGAGCGAGTTGCCCTTTCCGATATCTCTGTGCTGATAGGCGGTGAGAGCGGCACCGGTAAAGAATTGGTTGCCCATGCTATCCATCGACAAAGTCCGCGCAAGAACAATCCATTCGTTGTTGTCAATTGCGGAGCCATTCCGGAAAATCTGCTTGAGAGCGAACTTTTTGGACATGAGAAAGGTGCTTTCACCGGCGCTTACACGCAAAAAAAAGGCAAATTCGAGCTGGCGCACACAGGCACCTTGTTTCTCGACGAAATCGGGGAATTGGTTCCTACGCTACAAGTTAAGCTGCTACGCTTTCTACAGGACCGCAAGATAGAAAGAGTCGGCGGCAACCAATCTATTGAACTCGATGTCAGAATCATCGCCGCCACCAACCGGGATCTCAAGCAAGACATTGAGAATCGGCTCTTTCGTGAAGATCTGTACTATCGGCTCAAAGTCGTGCCGTTGGAACTCCCAGCGCTTCGTGAAAGAAAGGAGGACATCGTTCAACTAGCGCAGTATTTTTTGAGAAAATATTGTCGCGAAAACCATAAGCCTCCTGTCAGCTTGTCATCCGAGGCGGAAGCAGCGCTCATGCGACATCCGTGGCCGGGCAACGTTCGGGAACTGGAAAATTTGATTAACCGGGCCGTTGTCCTTAGCTCCTATCCAGTGTTAAAGCCGTCAGATCTAGGTCTCCAGTTGGAGCGGGGTCCATCAGATGTTAATCTGAAGTTTGCAAAAACAGCGATGGAAATGGATTATATAAAGAGAGCGCTTTCGCGAAACAATGGCGTGGTGAGCCGCGCAGCGAAAGACCTCGGCATCAGCCGGGTGAACCTTTACGAGCTCATCGACAAATACAAGATACAGATTCAGGAATTCAAAGTGACGCGCATGGGGTCCAAACAGCAGGTTATTGCCAGGGAGGTATCCTGACTTGGAAGCTCTAAGAACTAAGTTACAACAGCGGAATGCAACCGCCGCCGTTATCGGCCTGGGCTATGTCGGCTTGCCTTTGGCTCTAGAAATCGCCTCGGCCGGCTTCAACGTCCTAGGTATCGATCTCGATCAAAACAAAATCGCCCGGCTGAAAGAGGGAAAGTCCTACATCGGCGATGTCTCGGATAAGACCATCGCTAGTGCGATACAAACGGGGCGGCTCACCCCAACCACGGACTTTAGCGCGTTGCGGGATGCCGACACCGTAAGCATTTGCGTCCCCACTCCATTGAGCAAAAGCCGCGATCCGGACATTTCTTTTATATTGTCCGCAACCGAAAAGATTCGAAAGTATTTGCATGCCGGGCAACTCATTGTCTTAGAAAGTACAACATATCCTGGCACCACGGACGAGCTGATTTTGCCCGAGCTTGAAAGCTCCGGCTTGCGAGTAGGAACGGATTTCTTTCTCGCCTTTTCACCGGAAAGAATCGATCCCGGCAATACCGCATTCAACACTTACAACACCCCAAAAATCGTCGGCGGCATAACAGCAGAATGCACGGAGATAGCGCATGTCTTCTATTCTCAATTCATTGAGCGGGTGATTCCCGTCTCAAGCACCAAGTGCGCCGAGATGGTCAAACTTCTCGAAAACACGTTCCGCAGTGTCAATATCGGGATGGTTAATGAGCTGGCGCTGATGTGTGACGTGCTGGGCGTGGATGTCTACGAAGTGATCGATGCGGCTGCCACCAAACCTTTCGGTTTCATTCCCTTCTATCCGGGCCCAGGATTGGGAGGTCACTGCATCCCCATTGATCCACACTATCTGGCTTGGAAGCTCAAGGCACTGAATTTTCAGGCTCGATTTATCGGTTTGGCAGCCGAAATCAACGGTATGATGCCTTCCGTGGTGACGACCTTGGTTGGCGAGGGGCTCAATCGCTTTTCAAAAAGTATTCGGGGCTCAAAAGTTTTGATTCTTGGCGTCGCTTACAAGAAAAATGTCAGCGATTGCCGGGAATCTCCCGCGCTCGACGTGATGCGAATGCTAATCGAGAAGGGCGCTATCCTATCCTACAACGATCCTTTCGTTGCCACGTTAAGATTGAATGGTAACAATTTGAAATCGGTGGAGTTAACATCGGCCAACATCGAAAGTCAGGATTGCATCATCATTCTCACGGATCATAGCGCCTATGATTTTCGAAGAATCATAGCTGCCTCCAAATTGGTCGTTGACACGAGAAACGCTACAAAGGATCTGCAACAATTTAAAGATAAGATAATTAAGCTCGGAGCAGGAAACAACGTGACATCGGCCGCTAACCACGAAGACGAACACGAGAGCATAGCGGCACATCCAGCAACGCACTGAAGCGAAGCATCCTCTGAATTATTGAACCCGGGATATTGATCGTTAGCCCATCTCCAGTTGCTATAGCGTGTCAGGGATGGGCACTCACTTACCGCAGCACCGCTTGTATTTCTTACCACTGCCGCACGGGCAAGGATCGTTTCTCCCTACTTTCTCGCCTTGCCGTCTCGCCTGCGAAACGGGAACCGATTGGACGTTCTCATTACCGCGACTTAGTACCATCCGTTGAGGACGTGGCTGCTGCATTTCCACCTCTTGGGCGACACTCTCTCTGGCGATTTCTACGGTAAAGAGTTTCTGCACGACGTCTTCCTGGATACGGTGAATCATCTCTTCAAACATCTCGAAGCCCTCCTTCTGGTACTCTTGAAGGGGGTTCTTTTGCCCGTAGCCACGCAACCCTATCCCTTCTTTGAGATGGTCCATATTGAGAAGATGATCCTTCCACAAGCTATCGATGGTCTGGAGCATGATGATTTTCTCCAGTTGCCTCAACATGGGCGCCCCGAATCGCGTCTCTTTGTCCTCATAGGCTTCGGTGACTTTTTGGATCGCCATTTCCGACAGCCCGTCCACCGTCACATTATCCAGTTCCTCTGCTTTGAAATCGACCCGCAGGTTGTATTGGTGGTGCAGCCCTTCACGCAAACCCGGCAGATCCCAATCCGAAGGGTGCAACTCCTTGTCGCCGTACCGCGCCAGGATCTCATCGGCGAGGTCATCAGCCATCGTTAGCACATCTTGCTTCAAGTCCTCGCCCTTCAGCACCTCCCTTCTCTGGTTGTAAATTACCTCGCGCTGCCTATTCATGACGTCATCATACTCCAAGAGATGCTTGCGAATATCGAAATTGTGGGCCTCCACCTTTTTCTGCGCGTTTTCTATCGCTCGGGTCACGAGACCATGCTCGATGGGAACACCTTCTTCCATCCCCAATCGGCTCATGATGCCTTGAATTCGATCGGCCCCGAAGATGCGCATCAAATCGTCTTCTAGCGACAAATAAAACCGAGACGACCCTGGATCACCCTGCCGTCCTGCTCTTCCGCGCAACTGATTATCGATTCGTCGGCTCTCGTGACGTTCCGTGCCTAGAATATGGAGCCCGCCCGCGGCAATAACTCGCTCCCGTTCATCGGCGCAGACTCGGTTGTAACCCGCCAGCACTTCATCGAAACGCTGGCGATATTCGTCGGGGGCTTTGTCCAACTGCTCGCGAATCTCCTCGACCACCCGTAGGTATTCCTGGCGCTTGGTTTCGTAATTTCGCTGTGCCTCTTGAATTGCGAATTCGTAAGGCTGCCGGATCTCTTCACATCGCGCTTCCGCATCCTCGAAAGCCTGGTGAACCTTTCCATACTCGTCTACCAGCGAGGCATAGTCTCCCCGCCCCAGCACTAAAAGAGCCCGGTCGAACTCGAAATCATTGGCCCGCTGCTCGTAGTTCCGCCGCTTTTCATCCAGTGTCTCAAGTAACTCTTGCCGCTCGCCGTTTTTTTGTTGCCAGCGATCGATGCAATCACTGAAATCCTGCCGTGCCTCTTCGAAAGCTTCGTTGGTATCCCCACCGTCCCCATCGCGGGCTTGCAGAAGAGAGGCCTCGAGATCTTGCTTCGCCTGCAAATAGCTTTCGGGAATGGCTCTCATCCCGTGCAGCGCTTCGATCAGCTCCGTAGCGGATAAGTCTTCGTATCGTTCCCGCTTATCACGGAAGGGCGAAAGGTCTCTGACCTGCCGTTGAATTTCAGTGGAACGCTTAAGGGCGTCGCTCCGCTGCTGCTCGTACAGTTCGCCGTCTTTCAGGTAACGCTTTTCGGCCTTTTGGACTTCCTCATCGTATTTCTCGCGCAGCTCCCTCAACGCATCTTCGTACCGTCCCGCTCCCCCAACCGGCAATTTAGCGGCCCGGCTGATCCATTCGTTTTCCATATCGGAGCGGGCCAAAAAGTCCGGGTTTCCACCGAGCAAAATGTCAGTGCCACGCCCAGCCATATTGGTCGCAATCGTGACCGCGCCCAATCTACCGGCCTGAGCAATGATAGTCGCCTCCGCCTCATGGTTTACAGCATTGAGAACATTATGTTTAACGCTTTTTTTCTTGAGCATGCGGGAGAGACGCTCTGACTTCGCCACGGAGGTGGTACCCACCAAAATGGGTTGACCTTTTTGGTGACGCTCCTCGATTTCTTGAACCACGGCATCGAATTTTTCATTTTCCGTTCGATAAACTACGTCAGGATTATCAATGCGAATCATGTTGCGATGGGTCGGAATAACGACCACGTCGAGTTTATAAATCTTTTTGAACTCCGTCGCTTCGGTGTCGGCGGTTCCGGTCATTCCCGCAAGTTTCTTATACATGCGGAAATAGTTTTGGATCGTGATCGTCGCGAGCGTTTGGTTCTCTTCGCGAATGTGCACCCGTTCTTTAGCTTCCACCGCTTGGTGCAACCCGTCGGACCAGCGTCGGCCAGGCATCAATCGACCGGTGAATTCATCAACGATGATCACTTCACCTTCTTTCACAACGTAATCAACGTCACGCTTAAAAATGGCATGGGCCTTCAGCGCCTGTTGCACATGGTGCAACGTGTCAATCTGCCGAGGATCGTAGAGATTGTGCACGCCCAACAAACGTTCCACTTTGGCAACGCCGGTTTCCGTCAAGGTCACCGAGCGGCTCTTTTCATCCACCGTGTAATCGCCCTTGGCCTCAATGGCGGCGCGATCCTCCTGCGATGGATCACCTTGAATCACGGCACCTCGCTGCAGCTTGGGGATGATTCGGTCGATGATATAGTACTTGTCCGTAGACTCTTCCGCCGGGCCAGAAATAATCAGCGGGGTTCTGGCCTCATCGATCAGAATATTGTCCACTTCATCGACGACAACAAAGTTGAGCTCTCTTTGGACGTATTCCTCCAAGGAGAATTTCATGTTGTCCCGCAAATAATCGAACCCGAACTCGTTGTTCGTTCCGTAGGTGATATCTGCGCGATAAGCTTCTTGGCGTGTAATCGGGCGCAGATTGAGGTAGCGGTAATCCTTGGTCAAATAGCTCGGATCAAAGAGATAGCTGGATTCATGAACGATGGAGGCAACCGACAGGCCGAGCTTATGATAAATCGGCCCCATCCATTGAACATCGCGGCGCGCCAAGTAATCATTGACCGTAATCAGATGAACCCCTCGGCCGGTGAGTGCGTTTAGATACAACGGCAAAGTCGCAACCAACGTCTTGCCTTCGCCGGTCTTCATCTCGGCGATTTTGCCTTCGTGTAGGACCACTCCACCGATCAGTTGAACGTCAAAATGCCTAAGTCCGATGGTACGCCGGGAGGCTTCACGAACCGCCGCGAAGGCTTCCGGTAACAGTTCTTCAAGAACCTGAGCTTCCGCTTTGCGCAATTCTTTGTCTGCCTCCTCAACCCGGCTTTTTAGTTCCTCGCGCTCCTCAGTATCGGCAGTGAGCGTCTCTCTCTGCACCTCTTCGAGAGCGCTCCGCAATGGCTCCGTTGCCTCACGAACACGCTTCTTAAACTGCTCTGTCTTATCGCGCAACTCGGCGTCGCCAAGTTTTTGAAATTCGGCTTCCAGTTCGTTGATCTCACCCACATACGGACGGATACGCTTGACCTCGCGGTCGTTCTTAGTTCCGACGATCCTTTTAATTAGACCCAACATTGCAAAAATGTGACTCCCAAAATGTTCTCAAACTGGTGTCCCGCTAGCGATACAATTAAAATACACGATTGCTACCGCCGGTTACAACAACATTGTTAAGCACGGCCTCGACACCATTTACCGTTCGATGCGCACCGCCGACTCCACTTTCTCGCCCAGGAAGCGGCGGCCAACCTTGATGAATCGATCGGGGGCATCGGTGACGAAGAAACTGTGTATGGCCTTACTGTTTTTCCTGGTTAACACACCCTGCTTAAGCGCCGATTCGACTTCCTTCGCCGTCTCTTCAGCAGAATCTACCAAGCGAACGTTGCTCCCCATGAATTTGCGAATTACTTTCTTAAGCAATGGATAGTGTGTGCACCCCAGAATCAAGGTGTCGATGCCGCTTTGCTTGAGACTGCCTAAATAAGCCTTGACGGTCATTTCCACCACGTCGTTGTCGGTCCATCCCTCCTCCACCAACGGCACGAAGAGAGGGCAGGCGCGACTATACACCTCAACCCCAGCATCAGCTTCTTTCAACGCGCGCGTGTAAGCGCCGCTCTGGATGGTTGCCTCGGTGCCGATAACGCCAACCTTATTATTCTTTGTACCTTTGATCGCCCGACGTACGCCAGGCTCGATAACTCCGATTACGGGAATCGAAAGGCTATCTCTCAGCCGCGTCAGGGCAATAGCAGTCGATGTGTTGCACGCCACGACAACTGCCTTGACGCCTTTTTGAACCAGAAATTCAGTATTCTCAAATGAATACCGAAGTACAGTCTCAACCGACTTGGTCCCGTAGGGAGCTCTCGCGGTGTCTCCTAGATAAACGGTATTTTCTTTCGGCAATGTCTCAATAATCTTCTGAAGAACCGTGAGTCCCCCTATGCCAGAGTCGAATACCCCAATCGCGCTTTCTTTATTGGGCATGAGAAACGATTAGAGGGACGGCGCCATTTGGTTGCCAAGCTCCTTTTCGCAGCTTGGCGCGAAACCGAAGACCTGCTCCCATACTTCTTTAGATTCCATGCAGAGATAGACTTTGACAGTAGGTGCGGCTCGGCGAATCCAGCGGAGCATCTTGCGGTAGATGTCGACACGCATGGGTTGAAAATAACGCAGCTTCCCGTCCGGGCAGAGCACTTGCTCGCCGGTCAGGAGCTGTGTCCGTGGAAAGCGATCCCGGATTATCCGTTTCAAGCTCGGCGTATCGCGCAGGACTCCCATACTCAACCAAGCAATTCTGCGCCAATCGACGCTGCTAAAAGTTTGGTCGAGGATCTCTTTATAATCACTCTCCCAATTCGGGTACTCGACTATGGGATCAAAGTGAAAAGCCAATCGGTAACCCTTGTCCTGGCAGCGCCGAGCCGCCAGTAAACGCTCGCTGAGAGAGGCTGTCCCATGTTCATCCAGATCGATGACCCGCTGCGGATTCATCGACCATGACACCACCACCCGATCCTTAGGGTCTAGAACGAGCAACCCTTCGACGCAGTCGCTTTTGGTTTTGAGCTCGAGAAGCACATTGGGCTGCTCGGCGAAGAAGGGCACGATTTCGCGGGCAAAACCAATATAGGGATCCAGCGCGAGACTATCCGTTATCTCCCCCGTGCCGATCCGGAAAAAGAATCGGCGGTGCTTAGTCAAAAGCTCGTCGGCCTCGGTCAACAAATCGTCCACATTGCTAAAAACCTTGAGCTCTGGATTATCAGCCAGGTATTCCTGCAAGTAACAGTAGCTGCAGTCCATGGGGCAATTGCTGGCAAAGTTGATGACGAAATAATTACAGCAAACCTGACCGTCGCTGCCTGGACACTTTTTGAGAAATTCTCCTTTGTGTCGCGTTAAAAAAAGTCTTTTTTTGGCGACACGAAACGAAAACGCAGAGAAATCTATCCTCCCCTTTTCTATTGAAACCGCATCGACTATTCTAAAAGGAATGTACGGCAACGCGTTGCGCAAGTTCCTGTAGATCGGACTCGCTTCGGAACCCCGCGCGACGATGACCTCTTCAGGTTCGAAAAGTTGCATCTCAGCCACGGAAAAAGTGATCTGACTTTGATCGACTCTCTACTGCCTCTCCCGCCAGGAGCGCAAAAATCTCCCGGACAGTATTCGTATCCGCAGCCTCGGTAAGCTTGCCGGTCAACCTTTTAAGCTCCTCGGGGGTCGACGCGCTCAATTCTACCCGCAGCCTTCCTCCTTCCAATGCTGGAGGCACTGTGAGACGGATCTCAGGATGAAGTTTCAGTTCTTGAATTCGCGCCCGGATTGAATCCTCCATCTGAGCCAGTCGAGGGAACCGGAGCCGTCTTAACTCTTCTTTTACTCGTTTAAGCTTGTCGGCTCGGCCTAATCGGGGATCGGATTCGATGTCGGTTATCGGCTTGCTTGCTAGGATTTCCTCGATCGTTGATTGGTCACGCAGCGCGATTTCCTCGAGCCAGTCCATTAGATCGCGCAGATGGTTCTCTCCAATCTTGAGACCCATGGCAAGCCGAAATAAGGTGTCTCTAGCCAGCTGATTCCAACCCAACCACCGTTGCAGAGTCTGTGGATGGAATCCCTTGTCTTTCGCATATTGGCGAATCTCTATCTCCGACATCTAGCGTCTCCTGGAGAACTTCCAACAGGATCCCTTCATATGCAGTCGCCTCATACTCTTTTCCTCTTTTCCTTGCGCCTTGGCACAGGACGGCAATCTTACTCTTCAATGCCTCGATCACCCACTGTCGTTTTTCGCCGCTAAGCCCATTGCCCAAAAGGTTCCGCAACGATTGGACCCGATATCGATCCATTCCCCAGACGGAATGGGACAGCTGGTCCCTGTGGCCGCCTCGCTTGACAACCAGGGGCGTAGGGATCAAAGGGATCGGGTGGTCGACTCCGATTCGCAGCCAGAGATCATAATCTTCACACAGCGGGAAACTTTCGTCGAACCCGCCAAATTGGTTAAACAACTGCTTCGTCATCATAACCGCCGACGGACTCACTAAGCAGAGATCGAGACTCCGCCGGAAAATATCGCCGGAAGGTTTCGCGTGTTTGGCCTTGGGATTCACCCTCATCCCGCGGCGAACCCAGATCTCCTCGGTCTGGCAGATCTGAACTTCAGGGTGTTGCTCCATGAACGCCGTTTGAATTTCCAGTTTCCTGGCCATCCACAGGTCGTCCGAATCCAAAAACGCCACATACCGGCCGCTTGCGATACCGACACCGTAGTTGCGCGCGGCCGCCACACCGCTTCTCTGCCGTGAGACGCTCCGCACACCGGTACCGTACTGTGCCAAGTGCTCGGAGGTACCATCATTGGAACCGTCATCGACGACAATAAGCTCCCACGCCTGATAGCTCTGTGCCAGTACCGATTCGATAGCCTTCCCGACCATGGGCCAACGATTATAGGTGGGAATAATGACGCTTACGATGGGGGACACAGTTCTACTCGACCGATCTATCCTAATACCTGGAATGAAGCAGACAGTTTTGGCGCGCTTGCTAAATGAAACTCTCTATTTTCTTGAAAAACTGAACCAGCATCATCTTAGCTACGCCGTTGAGCATCCGCTGCCCGATACTCGCTATCAATCCTCCCACCTTCGCATCCGTGCTGTATTTGAGTACCGTCTGGCCGTTGTTCTCCGCCAAGTCGATAGACACATCGCCCTGCATAAAGCCCGGCCCACCGGAACCTTCGCCGCTGAGAACATAATGAGAAGGTGCGTGTTTCTCCTTGATGGAAACCTTTCCTTTGTAAGTTCCTTTGACCGAAGCAACTCCAACCTTCATGGTCGCTTCGTATTGGTCCGGTCCAATTTCGCTCATCTTCTCGCATCCTGGCATGCACTGCGCCATGATCTTAGGATCGAGCAACACCTGCCAAACTTTCTCCCGGGGCGCGTTAAATGTATAGCTTCCTTCTATTTTCAACGAGCGGACCTCCGTGGACCGAGCGCTGGGTGATGCCCATCGACACCGTGCCGGGCTGTGGCCCCGATCTGTGGATACCGTCGTTAAAAAATAGCTTTCGCAGACCTAAAAAACAATAGCATAGCTGGATGTGACTCGGGCTTATGATTGATTCGGCCGCTTACGTCCGCTAAACTTTGGTCAACGAGATGATATCCAGAGCCAAATGCCTCCTGGTGATTTTCATCCTTGTCGCCATCCCGTTTGTGAGTTTCGCCCAGGCGCCCAACCCCCGTGAGAACTTCGCGAAGGCCTATGCATTGTATTCAAGCGGCAGCTCGATCCAAGCCAAAGAATTATTCCAGCAAACTTTGGAGCCGGATTTCTCGCTCGCGGACTACAGCCTTTACTATCTGGCGTTAATCTCGTTCAAGGAGGGCAATCTCGACGCGGCCAAACAGTTTCTTTCCCAGCTCAGGAGACGCTATGCTCAAAGTATTTGGTTCCACCCCGCCCAGTTGCAGCAAGCAAAAATAGATCTGGCGGAAAAGAAGTATGCCCAGGCTAGCGAAACTCTGCGTTCTCTACGCGCCGAAAACGGCATTAAACCAGAAATCCTCGACGAAGCGATTTTTCTTCAGGCGCAGTCACAAGAGGCGGTGGCGGATCTAAGTCAGGCGCATAGACTTTATTCAGAATTGAGAACTCTTTCCCCTCGTTCGCGTTGGGCGGCACCAGCACGCGCGGCTCTAAGGCGGCTCAGGGAAAAATATCCGGACCAGTTCGGACTTAACACGACTCAAGCGACTGCGGACGAAGCGGATCGCCTGGTGCGGGAAGGAGAATACGGTGAAGCAGAGGTTCTCTACAAGAAGCTTTTAAGCAACAATCCCGAGCCGACCTTCCGCCGCCGGATATTGACAAAACTCACCGATCTGTATCTCTCAATTCGCAAGCGAAACGAAGCGATTCCGCTACTTGAGCAGATCGCTCGGGACTATCCGAAAAGCCCGGAAGCTCCCAAAGCGCTCTACCAAATCGGCCAAGTCTTGTGGAATCGACACGATAACGCCCAGGCCTTCGATTTTTTCAGGCAGGTTATGGAGCGTTATCCGACCAGCCCCTACATCGAAAGATCCCGTTATGCCGCCGCCGACATTCACGAGTCGTTTGGCCGAAAGCAAGAAGCGATAGCTCTTTACCTGAGCATCATTAAAAATTTCCCCAATAGCCAGGTGCACGATGACGCCGCCTCACGCCTTGCCTGGCTCTACTATCGCGACCAGGAATGGGCACAGGCCTATGCGACATTTCAAAGCCTAGCCGCCAACGCCAAGGACAGCGCATTTCGGACCGCAGGATTGTACTGGCAGGGCCGCAGCGCCGAGAAGCTCGGTGACGCGGAGACCGCCATCCGAATTTATCGACAAATCGTCGATGGCAGCGAGGAATCTTACTATCAGGCTCTTGCCTTGCGCTCCCTGGCTAGAGTGGGAATAGCAATCGAAGAACCCAAAACAAGCGCCCTTCCTCCCACCGATGAAGCCGATCCTCCGATGAGCGCTGAGATTACTTACCATCTCTTTCGTGCGCGGGAGCTTTCTGCTATTTCGCTTCATCGCTTGGCGGTGGCTGAGATCAGTGAAGTCGATCGTCTTTCTAAGAAGCATTCCCGGTTACGCCCGTTACTGATGCACGAATATTTTAACAACCAGGCATACGGCCGCAGCCTTGCCATCGCCAATCAACTTCCAAGCTCACAAAGTGAGAGAAACCTCTACCGCTTTCCCTTGGCCTACTGGGAAATGATTCAACAAAAGGCCCAGGAACGAGAGCTTGATCCCTACCTCGTTCTTGCCTTGATTCGACAAGAGAGCCTGTTCGATCCCCAGGCACGTTCGCCGGCAGCGGCACTGGGTTTGATGCAGCTGCTGCCGTCAACAGCGTCGCGGGTAGCAAAGCAGATCGGGGTCTCTCCGCCCTCCAATGAGCAATTGTTCCAACCGGAGATCAATCTCGTGCTCGGCACTCAGTACCTAAAGGATCTGCTGCAACGTTACTCAAATGATTGGTTCAAAGCCATCGCCGCATACAATGCCGGCGAAGCTGCAGTGGATCGTTGGGAGAAAGAGATTCTGACCGATGACGCGGAGGAGTTTGTCGAACGCATCCCCTACCTAGAAACGCGCGGTTACGTTAAACTAGTGATGCGCAACCACCGAATCTACAAGCGTCTATACGATCAACAAAAATGAGCCAAGCGAGCAGGAGCCGGGCCCCGCTGATTGGCATCACCGCCGATCTGTCGAGCGTTCCAGCGAACGGCACTAACCGCACGCAAGAACTTACCCTGTTCTTGCCTCAGCGCTATTCCCGTACAATCCAAGAAGTGGGCGGAATTCCACTCATCCTCCCACCGACTGCTTCCCAGAGCGGGCTTCGCAGGATTCTGCAGCGTCTCGACGGTGTACTGATCAGCGGCGGAAATTTCGATATTCACCCAAGTTATTACGGTGAAAAGCCGGTTCGTGCTCTAGGTGTAATCAAAAAGGAAAGGACAGAGTTTGAGTTGGAATTAGTTGATTTGGCTCTTAACCAAAATCTAGCCCTCCTGGGAATCTGTGGCGGCGCCCAAGCGATCAATGTAGCCTTGGGCGGGTCTCTCTACCAGGATATCGCGACCCAACTCCCAAACGCTGCCAAGCACGAGCAAGGAGCAAAAAGAGACGAAGGCGGTCATCCAATAATGATTCATTCCGGGACGCACCTCCGGCAGATCGTCCAAAGGCAGACCATGGAGGTCAACACGACGCACCATCAAGCCGTCAGAAAAGTCGGTAAGGGGCTAGTGGTCAATGCCACGGCGGAAGATGGACTGATCGAAGGGCTTGAGAGCTCGAACCATAGTTTCGTCCTAGGTGTGCAATGGCATCCCGAGATTCTGGCGCGTAAGGACCCCTGCCAGCGCAGGATCTTTTCCTCTTTCATTTCTGCTTCAAAACGACCCCCTCACGGGATCTGAAGCGAAGGCCTTCCGGACCCCATGCCCCCCGAGCTTTTCAACCTGGCTAACTACAGTTTCAACCCGTACGCGATACCGACCTTGATTACCGGGGTCGCGATCATGGCTCTAGGCTTCATCGTGCTCGTCGGGGAGCGCCACTCCCATGTCAGCCTTTCCTTCTTCATTATGACCGTCACCGCGGCGATCTGGCTTTTTTGTTACTCCCTCATGTATTGCGCGGTGGCTGCGCCCGTGGCAAGCGCCTGGGCTGTCATGGGCCAATTGGGTGTTACCTTTATCCCCGCGGCCGTCTATCACTTCACGGTCGGCACTTTAGGAATCTATTCAAAGCACAAGAGCCGAGTCTGGGTTGCATGGCTTGTCTCCGGTTTTTTCTTTGTGACAGCCCTTTACAGCGACGCGTTTATCAGTGGTGTCAACCATTTTTGGTGGGGCTATTACGCTCGTTACGAATGGGCGAGTGTACCCTTTCTCGGTTTCTTCTTCGGCTTAATGGCGTTGAGTCTCCAACACTACTGGCAGGGATATCATGCCGCAGCACCCGGAGTGGAAAAACTGAGAAGCAAAGCATTGTTCATCGCTTTCTGTATAGCGTATCTCGGCTCCTTCGACTATCTCGCTGCGTTCGGCATACCGTCCTATCCGTTCGGTCACCTAGCCGTGCTCGGTTTCATCATTCTAACTGCGCGGGCGGTGTGGCGCTTTAGGCTCGTCGACATTACTCCGGCCTTTGCCGCAACGGAGATCATCAATGCCATGGCGGACGCTCTTTTGGTTCTCGATAAGGAAGGAACCGTTCGAGTCGCAAATCGAGCCGCCTGCCAGTTGTTCAGGCGTCCCGAAAACACGTTGATCGGAAGTCCCATCCAAAACTTGACATCCATCATTGCCCCTCCGGAATTTATTCTCGACCGCGTTATTTTGAGCGGTTCTGTTCGCGATTACGAATTCCCGCTGATCGATCAGTATACGGGCCGCAGCACCTTGAGCGTTTCTTCCTTCGTCATGCGTGACGATCCGGCCATGGATCCCGTTGCCTTTGTCTGCATCGTTCGCGATGTTACAGAGCAGAAGAAAGCGCAGCTGGATATCCAACGTCATACGGAACGCCAGGTCGCACTCTACGAAATCAACCTGGCCACAACATCCACTCTGGAGTTGCGTGCCGTACTCAACGTCCTTTTGGAAAAACTTACCGTTCTAGTGCCGGAAACCGCAACGACGATTATGTTGCTTGACAAGAGCGAAAGGGAACTCATTAAGGTTGCGGCCCGGGGTATCGACGAAGAGGCATGGAGAGCCCACGGCGCGGGTCGCGGCCATGACTTAAACCACCCCGTCCTCCAGGCCAAAGATGCTGTCCGGATTTCGAACATCCATATTCCCAACATTGGTCCGGACTCAGACTATTTTCGCAAGAGCGGCTTCGTTTCTTACCTCGGCGTGCCGTTGATAGCTCAGGACAAAGTGCTCGGGATTCTCTCTTTTTATTGCCAACGGGAGCGCTACTTTAGCGATGAAGAAATCAACTTCCTGCGCACTCTCGCCGGCCAGGCTGCCGGAGCTATTCAGAACTCTCAACTCTACGAGCAGACGAAACAACAGGCTATCGACCTTGAAAAAGCCAACAAAGTCAAAGACGAATTCTTGGGCGTTATGTCCCACGAGCTGCGTACCCCGCTGAATGTCATCGCCGGCTATACGAAAATTGTCCAAGACGGAGTCCTGGGCGAGATTAATGCGGAACAGGTCAATGCGCTAGATAAAGTCACTCGTCACTCGAATGAACTGTTGGTGATGGTCAACAGCATTATGGACGCGACCAAGATTGAGGCCGGGGGAGTCATCGTGGAGTGCGATGAACTACCTCTCCCTGAATTCTTGGACGAGCTAAAGTTGCTTTATGAATATCCCTTGGGAAAGGATATAAGCCTGCGCTGGGTCTATGCCTCAAACCTTCCCGTAATCCGCACCGACCGCGACAAACTCAAGCACATCTTACAAAATCTGATTAACAACGCCCTGAAGTTTACGGAGGTCGGTCATGTCACCGTATCGGCAACTCATGCGGCGGGGTTCAATCGGGTTGAGCTCAGTGTGGCTGATACCGGCATAGGCATTGCGCCCCAAGATTTACCGTTGGTCTTCGAAAAATTTCTTCAACTCGACGCCTCTAGAACTCGATCCCAGGGCGGCGTCGGCTTAGGGTTGCACATTGTCAAAACCTTCTCCCAGGTACTCGGTGGCACAGTAAAGGTCACGAGCCAACCCGGAGAGGGAACTACTTTTACCGTAACACTCCCGTGCGTCTACGAGGGAGTGGGCGCGGTCCGCACCTATGCGCGGAGACGTCCCGAAGCCAAACCGGAACCCTAGCCATCACTTCGCCCCTTCTTGGTTCTGGCTCACCAGAGCATGCCGGTTGAATTTTCGCTCTTCCTAGGGCAAGGAAGAATTCGGACCATTTTCGCAAGAGCGGAAGGAGGAAGTCATACATGGCAAAAGCAGGTGGCAAAGACGTGCTCGATAGAGAGCACGCTGAGAAAATGCTTTATTCCGGGCGTGGCCTGCCCGGCGGAGGCCAGTTAGAGATCCGTATAGAAATCTCAGCTGACCATCCCGATCCGGATATTCGCGGCGTGGCTCGCCGGGTAAAATTTTTCAACTTAGAAAGTTGGCACGCCGAATGGACCCAAGTTGCTGAAAAAAACGAGAAGTTGGCAGCCGACTTCGAACGCGAAGAGCGCAAGGTTACCGCTCACGAGTTCTACTTACGCGCTGCTGATTTCTATCGACGTGCGCTCGTCTACCTGCCCGAAACCGACCTACGTATGCTCCCCACTTACAAGAAACTGAAAAAGAATTTTGACAAGGCTTGGAGTCTGGTTTCCCCGCCCTTCGAGCGGGTGCAGATCGCCTACGAGGGCCACAGCCTCGATGCCCTTTTCTATCCGGGACGAGGCAAATCAGGAAGCCGTCTTCCCGTTGTTTACAACTACGGCGGAGCCGATGGGATCTTGCTGCGCGGGGAAGATGGCGGAGCCGGCCAATACGTGCGCCGGGGCATGTCTTTCATCGATGTGGACGGACCGGGACACGGCGGGACCCTCAGGGAGAAAAAACTTTATGCCCCACCGGATTCGGAGCGGGTGGCCAAAGCCGTGATCGATTATTTGCTCACGCGTCCGGATGTCGATCCGAACCGGATTGGGCTTCACGGCTCGAGCATGGGCGGCTACTCGGGGCCGCGTTGCGCGACGGCAGAAAAGCGGATCAAGGCAGTGGCAGTTTGGAGCGGCGCCTACAATCTGGTCGATGATATCTTTGACTATTACCCACCCATTCAAGACCGCCTGAGATGGCTCATGGGCGCCAAGGACCTCGAAGAAGCAAGAGAAAGAATCAAAGAATTTACGCTGGAAGGCAGAGCTGATCGCATCGCATGCCCTCTCCTCGTCGGCTGCAGTCATGACGACCGGGTCATGGATCCACGCGGTGCCCTCAAACTCTATGAGAAAGCCGTGAATTCCCCACAGCGACAAATGCTCGACGGCGTCGGTCATGGGGAAAAGCGCTTCGACCGACGGACCTATATTGCCGACTGGTTCATGAAACAATTGGGAGCAGGATGAGCTTTCCTCGCGGAGATCAAATTTTTAGCTGACCCAGTGGTCTCTTCCTCTTTCTCAAATTCTTGTTGCGCAAAATCAATCCAATGCAGGAGCGCGAGAGATATCTATAGGAAAATACTGACAAACACATCCACCGGAAAATCAAATCGGCGTACTTTCGGTTGACAGCTTGGTAGCGATGCCTCACAATTTCATTTTCAAGATTTAGATTTTGTCCTTCCTTAATTGGCGCACATACCGGAAAGGAGAATGAAATGATCGGTCTAGTTTGGAGCTTGCTGGCCTCATTTATACTAATTGGTTGTGGGGGAGCACAGGTTGCACAGACGCAAAATCCGCAGTCCCCGCAATGGACGGTGGAGAATCCCAATGCGTCTGCCGGGAGGAACCTTGGTTCATCGGCTGAAGCAAAAAGACTGACTTCAGCGCCGTCCAGCCTGGAAGCGTTACAGAGCGGTCAGAGCACCGCCACACCTGCGTCCAGCCCAGTCAAGGACGTTTATTTCGGTTTCGACCGTTACGATCTCACGGAAGAATCGCGTGCAACCCTCAAAGCCAATGCAGACTGGCTTAAAAACACCCCAGCGGCGCGTATACAGATTGAAGGGCATTGCGACGAGCGGGGCACCGCCGAGTATAATCTAGCGCTGGGAGCCAAGCGCGCCCAAACCGCCAGGAATTACTTGGTAACTCTGGGTATCGGTGCGGATCGACTATCGACGATTAGTTACGGAGAGGAGATTCCCGTGTGCGCCGAGCAGACGGAAGATTGTTGGGCGCAAAATCGCCGCGCTCGTTTCATCATCGCCTCCAGTCAACCCACGTCATGACGAAGCGGTCATTCTGATTTCACGAGAATCGCGGGCCGACAACTAAACCCACAAAGCCGCCATCCACCAGCAGCACCGCAGGATCTAAATTTAAAGGGCTCGATCTCTTAATGAGGTCGGGCCTTTTTTTTGCGGCAGACCGCCCAGCCGGCAGGGCCTCGTCTTGACTTTTACCTTGGATCACGTTGGTAAATGACTAAGGGGAGGTTGCACGTATAATCTATGGATAAAACCCTTCAGCAATTGGCCGGTCTAGCCGCAAACGGCTCCGTTGAGCAGCGTTGCGCGGCGTTGTTGGTGTTGGCGGCGCTTAAAGCGCAGAACTCTGAAGTCATAAAGGCAGTCACCACGGCATTGGATCATGCTAACCCCGTGCTCAAAGACTATGCTCTCCGTTACTTAGAAGGAGTGCCAATCAAGTCATGTGTTCCCTTGCTACTCCGTTTTTTGGACGATCCGGACAAAGAAACCCAGGAGCGAGTGATTCAATTATTGAGCGGCGCTGGTCAGCCGGCCGTCGACGCACTGGTAAAGCATGCAACCAATGGCTCGCGCCTATGGCAATTGAACGCGGCCCGCATTTTCTGTGCGGTAAGCGGTAAAGCGGCCATTAAGGGATTGCTCCAGCTGCTCATTCCCGGCACCGACGAATTCAATAAAGCAGTGTGTGACTTGATGACACCGTCGATTCGCGGGATGGATTCCAAAGAGCAGGAATCGTTGTATAGCGAAGTTGAGGCCTTCGCCATGAAGCTCGATGTAAAGCAGCAGCGGCCTGCCGTGGTCTCGGCCCTACGCCTCATTGGCCAGCTTGGGTTTCCGCAAGCCCGCCGCTGGCTCTTCAAATTTGTTGGACCTGAGCATCATATCACCCTGCGCTCGCATGCGTTGGTGGCATTGCTCCATTGCCTCAGGCAGCAAGAGTTGAGAAAGGATGAACATGCGAAACTCTTCACATTAATTGAGGAAGCGGAGTTTTCCGAGATCACGCGCCTGGTCTTAGAACTGCTCGACGCGCATGAGCTGCCCGAGGACGCTCGACCCTTACTGTCCCGGCTGATGCAGAGTCCTCACGGAGAGGTCCAGAAATTCGCGTTGCGCAAGATGGGAGCTTTCAGTACACCGGCAACTGTACGTGTGCTGGTCGAACAGTTGGGCGACCCCGATTATCGCCGCCGAGATGTTGTCGCAAGCTCGCTACGCAAGATACCTGAGGCCCGCACCGCACTCATCAAGGAACTGGTAACTTGTGACGACGCCAGCAAAGCCTGGAGCATCGCTGAGTTGCTACCTTCCTTCGAGGGCAAGTGGCGGCAGGACACTTTGGAGTTGCTGTGGAAACGATTGCAAGCGGCGTTGGCCGCCGAAGAGCGGATTCAGACGGCCTTTTTACATGTGCTCAAGCAAGCGGATGCTGATTACACTCGTGATCAGCTGGCCGCCCAGGGCGCGCGGCTTGTTAAAGCCAAAAAATACAAGGAAGCAGTGGCATTTCTCACCCCGCTCAAAGATTTTACCGAAACCGAGCCGGAGAATAAATTCCACCTCGCGCTGGCGCAACTCAAATTGCATTCTCATACCTTAGCGAGTCATCGCCACCATCCGGCGGTGGAATTACTGGCGGATCTCTATCGGAATTCGGCTTATCCGCTATTTGAGGCGCTCAGGAAGGAAAAAAGCCTCGATCCCGAGGAAGTCTTCTCGCTTGGATTTAACTTCGTCGAGCGTCCAGGAAATGAGCGCAGCCTGGGCAAGGATCTCTTGGAGCATATCGCCAGCAAGTTCCCGCGCAACAAAATCGGCAAGAGCGCCAAGAATAAATTGAAGCTTCTGGCGCGGTAACCGAGAGGCCACTCCGCGGCTCGGCAGCGCGATCCGCGCTTATGATTTAGCCATCGCTGAAGAGATCTAATGTTTCCGGAGCGAAAAGTTCGCTTACGGCAAACTTTCTCTCTGTCAAACCCTGCTCGTAGGAATAGAGGGTGGCAGCCTCCAAGGTGGGAAGATTTAGTTTAACGCCGTAAGGATACATGTCCGCGCCCATGGCTTGCTGAGCATATTCGAGATCGAGATTCATCCAGGGTATGGGTGACAGGCTCTCCTCAAGTCTTTTGTAGGCTTGCTGCTTGGCCTTCTGAAAGGCCTTTGTTAGAACCGTTGCAATGAGGGGATTTTTTTCATAAAGCTTCCGCCGTAACACCACAAGGTGCATGATTGGAAAGATTTTCGTTCGACGATAGTACTCGGACTCGACCTGCTTGGCATCCGGGAAGAGCCGCTTCACGAGGGGCGATCCATTTTTGAAGCTTTGCGGCGGCGACGTGACCGCCACCGCATCCAGCTTGCCCTCTTCGAGTAGACTGTCGAGAGTCTGACCCTTTTCAATGTTGTCTATCCGCAGATTCGCCGGCGCTTTGATCGACACATGTTCGGACCGGCGCCGAAACCAATGAATGTCTTCGGGTAAAACGTTGTACTCGTGTTTAAGCATACCCCTAACGAAGAGTAACGCGGTCATCGAGTAATCCGCGATGCCGACCTGTTTTCCGATAAGATCTCTCGGCTCTCGGATGCCGGCGTTGGCATTGATCCAAATATAAGAATGCCGAAAGACCCGGGACGGGAACACCGGAATAGCCACAAACCTCCTGTCGCCATGTCCCAGCGCGATAATGTAATTCGACAGAGACATTTCAGAGGCATCGAACTCTTCCTTATTGAGCATGCGCAGAAAGATCTGCGAGGGTGGCGAGATAGTCGCCGTTTTGAGGTCATAGCCTTCGACGGTAACCCCGCCGTCGACGAGCGCGCGAGTGTGGTCATAGTCTTGGAATGCGAGCGTTATCGTAGGTTCTGGCATGTTGCCCTCCGAAGTAAATCGCAAACTATAAAGTGTGGAAGCGATTTCTCTGTTATCAAAAAAAATGCCGGCAAGATACCCCGAATTAGAATCTGCTTGACAGTCATCCTCCGGCCGCCCTAGTGTTCAGCAGGCGACTCTCGCACGGCTTGCGATTCTGAGGGAGGTGGATCTATGAAGCTAAGAGTTCTGGTCAGGCTCTGGGAAATTAATGTCCGAGCACAATTGTTTCTCGCCCTCGCTCTGACGATCAGCCTTTGTTCTGCCACGGTCTCGGCGGCGGATAAACTCACGGCCATCCATTCCTCTCAGTCCATGTCCCAATCCATGCCCTGGATTGCCAAAGAGGCCGGACTGTTCAAAAAGTACGCCTTGGATTTTGATCTCGTGCACATTGCCTCCTCCCCCACGGTGACTGCGGCGATGCTGGGGGGCAATGCCGAGGTCGCCCTGACTGGCGGTGAGGGAATCATCCGCGCCTACGTTCAAGGCGCCGCGGATTTTGTCTTTATCGGCAGCGTCAAGAATTCCCTGACCCATAGCCTCCTGGCCAAGCCGGAGATCAAAAGGATGGAAGACCTCAAGGGCAAAAAAATCGGCATCAACCGCATCGGCAGTAACCCCCACTACTTTACCGTTCAAGTGCTGCGGCAAGCTGGAGTCGATACCCGCGACGTACAATTTATTCAGGCGGGCGGACCCATCGAGACGATGGCGGCGCTGGTTGCCGGAAACCTGGATGCCGCCGCCCTGGCTCCCCCGGCTGATGCCCGGGCGGTGGCGGCCGGATTCCCTATTCTGATCTACGGGCCCGAACTGCGGCTTCCCTATGTGGCCGCAGCTTTCGTGAGCCGGCGTCCTATCCTCGTCCAGCGCCCCCAGGTTATCGGGCAGTTCATGCGGGTCATGGCTGAGGCCGCAAAGATTCAACATACGGACAAAGAATTTGTCTACAAGGTATTGGGCAAATATCTCCGGTTAACGGACAGAAAGATCCTGGGTTCGTCCTATGATTCCGAGATCAAATTCTTGGAGCCGAGATTAGAGATCAAGCCGGAGGGAATTCAGGCGATTCTCGAAGAAGTCGCCAAAGTCGACCCGCGTGCTAAGCAAGTCAAAGTGGAAGACTTAATCGACCGCCGTTATCTTGACGAATTGGAAAAAAGTGGCCTTTTCGCCAAGCTCTGGGACGGAAAAAAATAGCAAACCAAGGAGGACAACATGCCGAGAATAGAGCTGAATCTAAATAAAGCCGATGATCTAAAAAAGGTTAAGGGGCAGTGGCGCGTAGGACCGGGGCTGGTGCCGGGAGAGCCCAACGAGGGGCTGAAGGCGCAGTCGTTGAACACTCCGGCGCGGCTATCGGATTACGACGACTCGAGGTGGGAGATCTGCACTAACATTCGCAAGAGTCTCTCCGTAGGTTTTACATTCGCTTGGTATCGCGTCACCGTTGAAATACCTGGACAAGTTGATGGCGTGGCACTAGCCGAGAGCCGGGTGTTTTTTGAGACAAACGTCGATAACTACGGCGAAATTTGGATCGATGGCAAGATCGATCGGCAGGCAGGAGTCATCGCCGGCATTAATGCCCAGCAGCGCGTCGAAGTGAGCGCCAAGGCCGTCACGGGCGCCAAACACGTCATCGCCTGCCTAGTGGCGAACGGCCCGCTGGCCGAGCCGCGCGGTGGTGTTTTCATGCGCTATGCGACTCTCGCTTTCGAGTCTCGCGACTAGGTAACTCACAGTTCATTCTCGCGCTATCGCACGATGAACTGCGTGATTCCTCCTGGAAGGCGGGGATACCGACGCCGACCTACGAATTCTCGGGAGGATATCTGGACGCAAAACCCAAATCTAGTCTCATTAGACTTGCAAGATTCCGTGCAGCGGAATAAAAGTAAGCTCTGAACTCCAAGCAAGAGACCAATGAATTTGTTAAGCGAAGGAGAGCAGTTCTATGGCTAATCGGTTCAAAGTCGACTGCAGAAAGTATCCCAGCGACAAGGGTTGCACTGTGGCGATCACAGGCGCCCTAGAAGAGGTGGTGGAGTTGGGGTGGCTGCATGCCAAGATGCATCACGCGCACAAGGACGAAGAAGAAAAAGGGATCAAAGACTGGATCCACAGCAATGCCAAAGGAGCAAACGATTAGCCTGATTAGTAAGGACGCAAAACCAATCACTTTTACCCAAACGAGCACCTCAGAACCCGAGGTGCATGAGGTCGGCCATGGTTGAATACTCTAATGAAGATGTCGGGAACATCGTCCTACTGGAGCACGTAAACGTTCAGGTTCCGGATCAAGCTGTAGCGATGATGTTTTATATCATCGGGATGGGCTTTACCCGAGACCCCTACTTAAATGTTGGTCTGGGCAACATGTGGGCAAACGTTGGTGAACAGCAGTTTCACCTCCCGACGCGACCGCCGCAAGTCATTCAGGGACATATCGGCGTCGTTGTGCCTGACCTGGACACCCTGAAGAACAGGCTGGCATCCGTCGAGGACGGACTGGCGGGTACAAAGTTTCGTTGGTCCGTTGAGACCAACCATATTGCAGTCACCTGCCCATGGGGAAATCGCTTTCAATGCTATCCCGCCGGTCCCGAGTTTGGCGATATGGCACTGGGCATTCCTTACGTGGAGTTCCTGGTCGCGCCGGGTCGAGCTGCCGGTATCGCCCGCTTTTATGATCAAGTGATGGGTGCGCCATCGACCACTGAGTCCAGCGAACAGGGGACCTTAGGTCAAGTGAAAATCGGTCGCAATCAGTCATTGGTCTTTCGAGAAACCAAACAGCCGCTCCTACCCTACGACGGACACCATATCGCCATCTATGTGGCCAATTTTTCCCGAGCCTATGGCTACCTGAAGGATCGCGGCCTGATTTCGGAAGATGTGCGCAATCACCAATATCGCTTCAAAGAAATTATCGACCCCGATACTGGCAGTTGTGTCTTTCTCGTTGAACACGAAGTTCGCAGTCTGCACCACCCGATGTTTCACCGTTTTTTTGTCAACCGTGACCCGGCACAAACTCAGCGCGAGTACCGCCGGGAAAGAGACGCGCTGATTCCTTATCAGTAACGGGTAGGTGGAACCGTCCTGGGAGCCTGTTCAATAAGTCACAGAATGTGCCTCGTGAGATCTAGGTTTGCCGTGAACCGGTGGGCGGGGGGAAGTTCTAACTTAGAATTGTAGATCACGAGCGGTATGTCCGACTCGTGCAGGGAGCCATGCGAGCGATAACCGGGCTCAAGATCTTCCATCGGGCTTGTCAGCTCACCAAAGACTGTATCGTCGTCCCCAATGACAACCAACTCACCGATGCGTTCCGGCATAAGACCAAATCTAGTTGCCGCTTCGTGGCGAGGGAGCACGGCTTCCACGCCTTTCAGCCCTATTAATGTCTGAGCGACTCTGCTTTCGTCTCTCGGCGACTTAAGCCAGACCCAAGCGGCTCCGCCGAAGGTCCGGTGATGCTTTACGTAGCGATCTTTTTCGGCAGAGAGAGCAAAGCGCACCTCGGTTCCTAACTCGCGGCAGGCTCTAAATAGATCCCAGCAGCGCGCCTTATAGTTCATCCCATGGTCAGCCGTAATCAAAAAGGCTGCATCCGGGGCGGCATCCATAGCTTCACCCAAGAGACGGTCCAGCTCGGCCAGGTGCTCTTTCGACTCCGGTGCTTCCGGCGCCCAGGTATGCATTGGGTAGTCCGTGGTGTGGACGTACAAGAGACCAATATCGGGACGGTGCTTGAGAATGTCGATGGCAACTTGCCACAGCCAATAGTTTATCTCGCGGCTGTAAATGTTCGCCGGGTTGCCATAGCGTTCCGCCCAACCCGGCGGCGGCGCCTCCGCCGCCACGGCGATCTCAGCGCCTCTTCCCAAGAGATGAATGGTTTTTGCTTTGCAGGTCAGCAGCGCTGACTTTACGCCGGCGCTCGCCGCCCGCTGAATGATTGTCGGCATCCGAATGAAATCGGCGCTTTCCATATAA
>Ga0209857_1000035_pt1 | contig 25503 bp, 22 predicted proteins | sample GWRWN1_10_20_FD_187226 | JGI IMG/M metagenome (GOLD analysis project Ga0209857, IMG submission 187226) | Riverbed sediment microbial communities from areas with no vegetation in Columbia River, Washington, USA - GW-RW N1_10_20 (SPAdes)... | ecosystem: Environmental > Aquatic > Freshwater > River... | reverse complement strand
GCTTCTCCGAGCTTGGTTGTCACGACAAGGCCCTTCAGCAGGTCGCCGGCCAGGAATCCGCGCAGCTCCCAATCCCATATGGCGGATTCGCTTAGCGTATAGGCAAAGGCGGCCGACGGCTCGACCTCCAGAGGAACGCGCTGACCGTCAATTTCAACTACATCGGTAGTATAGCCGTCGTAGATCTCCAGGGCTCCGGTAATACGGCCCGTTGCCAGCGCACGACGAGGGTCGTCGAGGCGAAGGAGCGCCGTCACCGGCACCTTGGTAGCGCGGCCAACGAAGTCCCGTAACTTGGCGTCCGGCGCAAATGGCACTGTGCTCGCGGCCAGCGGGGCTCCGATCCCGGTTCGCCGGTAGCGCTCGCGCAGCCCCCGTACCTCGAGATCGGCGACGGGAACAAAATTCACGAGCCGCCGATCACCCCAGCGGAGCCACTTTGGATCGAGCTCCACCGTTAGCTCGCCAAAGGGGAGCGTCCGCGTTCCTCCACGCAGCTCGACAACAGAGCGGTCAGCCGAGGCGAACCCAGAGGTCAGGCCGCGATTGTACAGATCTGCGGCCAACCTTAGCCGCCGGTCGACAGGATAAAGCGGCTCAGCAACGCCGTGCGGAAAGAGCAGAGCGTAGGCATAGACGGCGGCTGCCAGGTAATACTCTTGCTTGCCGCTCTGCTCTGCATGCAGGAAAGAAAGCTCGGCGAGGGCGAAAAGCTCGTCTCTGCCGGCGAGCCCGCCGACGATAGCGGCATGCAGGTGTGCCAGGGCTCCCTCAGGATCCGACTCGAAGCGTTCCGTCAAATCCCAGCGGTAGAGAACAATGCGGCTGGCGCCGCTCTCTTCTCCAACGGTCAGCACATTGGCGGTGAGCTCGCGATGAACAGTGCGGGGATCGACCCTCTCGACGGTGACCGGCGCCGTACAAGCGGCCAGCAAGAACGGCAGGAAGAGAAACAGGACGATAAGTAGTCTGCGTCGGATCCTCACCACTCGCGCTCGCATCGAACCAGGCGTCCAAAAGATCATAATAAAGACCTGATTGGCTACTGATTGCTTTCTAACTGGCACAACCATCGTCCTTTATCATGACAAATGACGACAGACAAAAAGCTTGGGCGACTTTCGGCCCCTTGAAGGCTGTTGCTTGATGCTGCGGCGCCAGCAGCAGTTCGACTCTTTGTCTTTTCCGGCAACTCGTTTTGGTGATTATGCCAAGGTATGGAGATATAACTACTGACTATGAAGGAACGACAACACTTAGAAGTCATTCTCAGGGTCTTTAGACGAGATAGGAGAAATTGTGAGGTAGCAATGTCACTAGAGGTCATTGGCCTGTAATTTTAGGCTCACCTGTTAGGAATATCGCCCTTATCTCTGCATCACCTGTGGAGTCGATCGGGGATATCAAGGGCAAGGTCAACTCGAGATCGTCGCATATAGGGCAAATGCGAAGCCCGAAAATCTCTGCGAAAGAAGCCAAAAAATGCTAACCGAAAGGGGTCAGATCTTGGACTATGAGATTAGGAGTCCTTCAAGCTCCCGCAACCAAAGTTTCACTGTGACATTAGGATGCACATATCGGCTGAGCTCCAACAAATAACTGTCCGCCTCCACAACGATGGCTTTAAACCGCCCCTGGAAAAGGTGACCCACTCGCCGATGGCATCGGTTGTAGTAACCGATATGACTGACATTCAAGTGCCTCATGAACTCAGAGAGATTCGCCTTGGGGGTTTGCACGACCAAATGAAAATGGTTACCGATCAGCACGTAGCAATGAACTCTTACTCCATAGCTTTCCAACGATCTTTGGACCCGGTCCAAAAAAGCTCTACGGTCCTCATCGTCACTAAAGATCTTTCTCCCCTCGTTGCCTCGACACGTCACGTGATAGTGCGCGTCCGCGTAGTCAATCCGTAACGGTCGAGCCATAGCCGCTCCCTACCGCAACCAGTTTCATAGTACAAGATCTGACCCCTCGTCATCGATGACGAATCACTCATCGCACCTGCTTCTCCCGCGCCACGAACGCCTCGAACGCCGCCTTCTCTGCCGCGATCCGACGACGATATCCCTCGCGCTCCACGAACACCCGGATGCCTTCTGGATAAGCCATTGGGGCCCCGGCTATGATCTGTGATTTTCTGATTACTCTTTGGCGTTGCGCGTCGCCAGCCATACAGCCATCGCGCCCAAACCGAACCCGATCGCCAAACCCATGGCCACAGACCGTAGCGGATCGCGCTTGACGCGATGGGCCGCATCGTCAATCAAGTCTTCAGCGGCATAACGGCTGCGCTTGGCCAACCGCTTGGCCTCAGTCACAGTGTCTTCGACGGCCTGAGAAGCTTCGGTCTTGAGCCGCGAGATTTCACCTCCTGCTTCCATCAGCCTCTCTCCAACGTGCCTGGCTTTTCCAAGCAAGCTGCTTTTGTCGTTCTCTTCCATAGTCGATCCCTCCCTTTATTTATTTACGGTTTTTTGTCGCGTCGCTGCTGCCGGGCCACGGCACCCTTCGCGAAAGCCTTCATCCCCCCCTCTCGGCATCCTGGAATTTATGCTCGACGCATCCACGTCGCTTTTAAATCCTCCCGTGAAATCGAACAGCGGGTTGTACAACTTGGAAATCGGCGAGCCAGGGTCCGAAACGACGGTCAGCCCCTCGCCGATGATAATCAATAGCGATGATGCTAACGAAACCTATTTCGACTGACCGGCGGTTTGCTATCCGGCATTCTCTGATTTTAAGCTTCCAAATCCCTTAGAGAGAAGAAAAATGGAGAGTTGGGTTAGGAGTTGGGGGTCACACAGATTTGGGGTCAGGCGAATCCTTAATCGATCTTTTTGGCCGCCAGCTCTTCCTCAAGTTGGTGCAGAGCATTTCCACTAAGCCACATGGCTCCGGACTTCTCGCCAACTCCTCCGCTAGTTTCCCTAGCCCTCTGCTCAACACAGCTGGATCTTCCACTCCCCCCTGATTTCGCCAGCACATGACGTGATAAAGCGCGCCGACGCAATGTACCCTCCGCTTTCTGGCCATAGGGGAACACCCATAATCCGCAAACCAAAAATAGCAATAAAGTTTGCCTGACCCCTTTATCTGCGCCCTCACGCTTTCCGCAGCGAGATTGATTGCGAATTGATTTAAGGGTTCACGGATTACGCTTTGGAGCCAATACGGGTCAGAGCTGGTATAGGTTCGCCGCGTTTTTCCACAGCAACTTCTCCCGCGTCTCCGCCGAAACGTCTTGGAAACAGCGAGTGATGGTTTCCCGCGTCCGTGGCCATGTCGATGTCGCGAGTGGGAAATTGGTGGACCAGAGAATACGGTCGGTGCCGACGTACTTAGCAAACGGCGCAACCTCGTCGAACCAGGAGGTGAACCAGCACTGGCGATGAAACATCTCCGAGGGCTTTAAATCGTAACCCTCCCGGGCAAGGCCATCATGCTCGAATTGGTGGTCCGCCCATTCCATGTAGAGCATACCCCAACTGAGCGCGCTTTCCGCCAGTACGATACGTAGACGCGGATGCCGTAACAGAACGCGTGAGAAAGAGTACAGGGAGATGACAAAAACACTCGAGACGGGTTTGGTCACTGCATCGAGAGCCTCGGCGAGAGCGGGCGCCAGTCCCGTCAAGGGAGCGTATTGTAACTCATTCGAGGCGCCCGAATGCAGACACACCGGCACCCCCAGTTCCTCGCAGATCGCCCAAACTGGGTCGTACTCAGGTCCGCTCACGTGAGGCACCGAGCGCAGATGCATTGGCAGAGACGGGAAAACAACCCCGCGATGTCCTTTGGTCACAGCTCGCCTAATTTCTTCTACAGTCGCCTCGACCGGCCAGATGGGAACGATGCACTGCGGAACGAAACGAGGGCTGGCGGCCGCCCACTCCTCGATCAGCCAGTCATTATAAGCCTGCACGCAAGCAAGCTCGAGCTCCGGATCTTGGAGCCGACCGAACGCCTCTCCTGCGAAACCCGCCACCGATGGGTAAAGCACCGAATAGTCCACGCCCGAAGCGTCCATAGCTTTGAGGCGCTCTGACGCGAGATAGGTCGCCGACGGCACGTCATTCCAACAGCGGGGCTCCCGATTACGATCGGCCATCAAAGCGCCAGCGTTGGCAGGATACCCGTTGAGGAGCGCCTGCCCGTCGACCATCCACCGCTCGGTGCCATCGACTGCGCGCTCGAGATGGGGGACACGGTCACCAAAGCGATTCTTCGAGAGACGATCAGTCCACAGGCTCGGCGGCTCCTGGATATGATCGTCGACGCTGATCAAGCCGTATTTCAAGTGCATGGAATCTCGCCTCTCAATCATTTTTTTCCGGTACGGTGGCCTCAATCCGGTAAACGCGGAGCGCGTTCTCATAGAGCAATTTACGACGGTCCTCCCGCGGCACTCCTTTGAGTACACGCTCTACCTCTTTCCAGGAGCGCGGATAGTACGAGGCCACATGGGGAAAATCCGATTCCCACATGATGTTATCGATACCGATGTCGTGCCGCAGCTTGATGCCTTCGGCTTCGAACCAGAAGTTCACGTACATCTGGCGGCGGATGGCCTCGCTAGGACGCGTGGCAATCCCCTCCGTCCACAAATGGCGACACTCCCACTCGTGATCGCATGCCGCGAGCACGTAGTTGAGCCCGCCGATCCCGGCCTCGGCAAACACGCACTTCAAGCGCGGGAAGCGCTCCGTGACACCTGAGAAAATCAGTTGCGGGATGATCTGAGCCGGCGTTACCGCAGAGGTGGCGGTGGAGGCCGAGTGCGCCTGCCGCGGCGTGTAGCCATCCCACTTGCGTACGGACGCGCCCGCGCGTAGCCCTGCCGAGCCATGAAAGTGGATGGGAACACCCAGCTCCTGGCAGACACCCCACACCGGATACCAATACGGGTCAGTCAGATGCGGCAGCGACTTGGGCATCTGCCCGAGGACGTTGACTCCCCGATGGCCGCCCGCCTCGGCGCGCTCGATCTCACGCGCGATGGTCTGCGGATCACTCAGGTAGGGAAGGATCGCGACTGGCAAGTAGCGATCACTGGCGCGCGCCCACTCGCTCAGCGTATCGTTGTAGGCGCGCACCACCGCCAGCTCGAACTCGGCGTCTCTGAACTCGAAGAAGGTGCCGCCCGGCGGATTGGGAAAGAGCACCTCGGCGTCGACGCCGTCGGTATCCAGTGCCTTCAGGCGCTCCCGCGGCTCATAGGCCGTTCTTGGCACTTCGTCCCACCGTTTGGGATAGGTGGGGAACGGCTCGCCCATCACCGCGGGACAATTGCACACGCTGTTGTCTGCAGCAACCCCGTAGACACTCCAACGATCGACGCGGCAGCCTTTTTCCTCAACTTCCACAACCTGAGGGATACGGTCTCCCCACTTGCTAGCCGACATCCGGCGGGTGAAGTCGTTGCGCTCGAACGCTGCGTGAGAGTCTGCGCTGATTAATCCGTAGTTGATTTTCATGTGCCTACTATAGTCAGGGTGGCGGAACTGGGCAAGCGCGGCGCCGGAGCGCGCTACTGAGAAGCTCAACCGGGAGATTCTTCAAGTCAAGTCTCTGCGGATTAGCATCAAACGAGTCGAGAAAGAAGTTTACCTCAGTTTCGCACCTCGTGACAGGCCACTTGGTGCAGTGCTCTTTTTTCCTCCAGAAGAGGCTCGGTCGTTTTGCACTTACCGACGCGAATGGGACAACGGGGCTCCAACCGGCAGCCCGGAGGCGGGTTGAGCGGATAAATCACCTCGCCTTTGAGCGACGACTTTATATCGTCGGTGAACGATCCCACGGTCGGGTTGGAAGCCAAGAGGGCCTTGGTATAAGGATTCAGAGGCGCCTTGAAGATCTCCTCCACTTGGGCGATCTCCATGATTTTTCCCGCGTACATCACGGCCACAACGTCTGCCAGATAGCCGACCACGTTGAGATCGTGCGAGATAAAAATCAGGCTGAGTTTGAGCTCCCGTTGCAGCTTTTTTAGCAGATTCAGCACTTGCGCCTGAACCGACACGTCAAGCGAGGAGACCGGCTCATCGGCAATGATCAGTTTCGGCTTTGCGGCGAGCGCGCGCGCGATGCCGATGCGCTGGCGCTGGCCGCCGCTGAATTCGTGCGGGTAACGGTAGAGATGCTCGGGACGTAGGCCCACGAGCTCGAGCAATTCAGCCACCTGATCCACTCTCTCTTGCCGTTTGGTTCCGTAGAAGATGCTCAAAGGCCGCCCGACGATATCCACAACGCGCATCCGGGGATTCAGCGAAGCGTAAGGATCCTGAAAAATCATCTGAATGTGTTTGCGCAGCTCCCGCACTTGCTTCTTGGGGAGATGCAGAATCTCTTTGCCGCCGAAATAGACTTCTCCGGATGTCGCTTGAATGAGGCGCGCAATCAGACGCGCCGTCGTGGATTTGCCGCAGCCGCTCTCACCCACCAGGCCGAAGGTTTTTCCTTCGGGAACGGAAAAAGAGATTTGGTCCACCGCTTTGAGAATCTTGGTTCCTCCCATGAACCGGCTCAAAAAGCCCCCGCTGATTTCGAAATATTTCGTGAGATTCTTAACTTCAAGCAGGGACATCAAGCACCAGGAAAGTAACACGCAGCCAGGCTGTTAGCGATTTTTCCTTCGAGCCGTGGTGGCTCGGTTTTGCAGATCTCCTTGGCTTTGGAGCAGCGCGGGTGAAATTTGCACCCGGGAGGCGGCTCGAACAGATTGCAGACGTTGCCAGGAATCGCGTTCAAAGATTGGTGGCGCAGTTCCGGTCTAGGAATGGCGTGGAGGAGCGCGATGGTGTAGGGATGCTGGGGCGTGGTAAACAGGGCCTTTTTTTCGGCGAGTTCAACTATCGATCCCGCGTACATGACGCCGATGCGGTCGCACAGCCGGCCCACGACGCCGAGATTGTGGGAAATGAAGATCAGCGCCATTTTGAAGTTCTCTTGAAGCTCTTTGAGCAGCTCTAAAATCTGCGCCTGAATGGTAACGTCCAGAGCGGTCGTCGGCTCATCCGCAATGAGCAACTTGGGTTGACAGGCCAGCGCCATCGCAATCATGACCCGCTGCCGCATACCGCCGCTCAACTCGTGAGGGTAACGATCGGCCATCGTCTTGGGTGACGGCAAGCGGACCAGGCCAAGGATATGCTCGGTGAAATCGCGCGCTACTTTCTTCGAATAACCCATATGGACGCGGTAGCACTCCGCGATCTGTTCGCCGACTGTGAGCGACGGATTGAGAGAAGTCATGGGCTCCTGAAAAACCATAGAGATCTTGCGCCCGCGGATTTTTTCCATCTCGCGCGCGCTTTTCTTGAGCAGATCTTCTCCTTCGAACAGGATCTCGCCGCTGACGATCTCGCCCGGAGGGCAAGGAATGAGACGTAGAATCGACAGGGAAGTGACGGTCTTACCGCAGCCGGTCTCGCCGACAATCCCGAAGGTTTCGCTCTCTTCCAGCGAAAAGGAGATATTTTGAGCTGCCGTTAACGTGCCGCGCTTGAGATGAAAATGGATGCTAAGATTTTTGACCTCAAGAAGAGGGGTGCCCATCTCTATCGCTCGTACTGGCGCGGATCAAAAACATCTCTCAGACCATCGCCAAGGAGGTTAAAGCCTAAAATGATCAGAGAGATCGTCAATCCCGGAAAAAAAGCGGCCATGGGTTGAAGCTGCAGAAAAGGCGTTACTTCTTTCAACATCAGGCCCCAGCTCGCGGTGGGCGGCGGCAATCCGAGTCCGAGAAAGCTGAGCGACGATTCGGCCAGAATAGCGTGTCCGAAATCAAGGCTGAGACGAATTAGAAGCGGCGACAAGCAATTTGGCAGAACCTGGAGAAAAAGGATATTGAAATCAGACTCTCCCGTCATGCGCGCCGCCTCAACGTACTCTTTTTCTTTCTGCGCCAACACGACGCCGCGAACGATGCGCGCGTACGAAGGAATGGAGTTTATACCGAGAGCAATATAGAGCGAAAAAAGCCCTCCGCCCATCGAGGCGACGAGCGCGATCGCCAAGAGGCGTCCCGGAAACGCCATGATCGAATCCATGACCCGCATGATCGCGGAGTCAACCCAACGCCCGGAAAAACCGGAAATGGCCCCGAGCGGAATGCCGAAGAAAGCGCCAAGGAAAACCGCCCCGATTGCGACCTGAAAAGCAGTGCGCGCGCCAAAGACAAGCCGGCTGAACGTGTCGCGTCCCAAGTAGTCCGTACCCAGCCAATGGTCACTGCTTGGCCCCTTGAGGCGATTCGCTATGTTGATCTCATATGCGTCATGCGTGGCGATGTAGGGCGCCAGGAGAGCCGTCAGAAGCCAGGTCCCGACGATCACAACGCCAAAGAGGGCCAGGCGATTGCGGGCAATAACCCGGCACGCCGCAAGAAAGCCGGAGACATAGGAGTTCACAGTATCGGCCGCGGTCCACTCGGGTCTGGCTAAGGCTTCTTCCTTCATACCTTCCTGTTACTCGAGCTTGATTCGTGGATCCAACCACTTGTAGACGACGTCCACGCACAGATTGATGAACACATAAGTAACCGCGATCAGCAGTACCGCTCCTTGTACAATCGGGTAATCGCGCGAGTAGATTCCCTCGATCAAGAGCCTCCCCACCCCAGGCCAAGAAAATACGGTCTCAACAATAGTCGAGCCGCCGAGAAGCCGCGCCGTCTGCAAGCCCACGACCGTGACCGCCGCGATCAACGAATTTTTGAGCGCGTGCTTGATGATGACCATGCGTGAGGGCAGGCCCTTAGCCCAGGCGGTGCGCACATAGTCTTGCTTGAGCTGTTCCAACATCTCCGCCCGTATGTAGCGCGTCAGCGGCGCCGCCAGATCCGTTCCCATCACGATCGCCGGCAAGCAAGCGTGCTGGAGAAAGCGGAGAGGGTTCTCCAATGGGCTCGCATAGCCGATCGAGGGAAGCCAGCCCAGCTTCAGGCTAAACAAGACGATCAGCATGAGCGCGAGCCAGAAGTTGGGCATCGCGATGCCCCAAAGCGCAAAGCCCATCGCCGCGTAATCCGCGCCCGTGTTCTGACGCGTGGCGGCAATGACGCCGGTAGGAATCGCGATGGCGATTCCTACGAGCAAAGCGGTCAGCGCCAGATAAATCGTGGCCGGGTATCGTTCAAAGATAATCTCGAAGACCGGTCGGCGCGAGCGCAGCGACAAGCCGAGGTCCCCTTGAACAATCTTGCTTACCCAATGGACGTATTGAACGTAGATCGGACGGTCAAATCCCAACTGCTGTTGCAACGCCTGGTATTGTTCCTCGCTGATGCGCGAGCGCTCCTCGGGATCGATCCCCAGCATGACCAGGACCGGATCTCCCGGAATGACACGCACGATCAGAAATACCGCTACGCTCACCAAAATGAGCACGGGAATAAGCTGCCAAATGCGCTGGATGAGATAACGGACAAACACGAGAGTACTTCTCTTATTTGTCTACCCATGCGTGGTTCAAGCCGGCGCCCCAGGGCTGAAAATCGCCGCTGGCGTTGGTGGTGAAGCCCTTCACGTGGTCGCGGAAGGTAAAAAACCGCGGCGTGAATCCTATCGAAACGATCGGTGAGTCATCCATCAATTTCGCGACCACCTGTTTGAAGATCGCTTTGCGTTTCGCCGGATCGACTTCTCCCTCGGCTTTCTTTATCAACGCGTCGTATTCCTTGTCACAGTAGCCGGTTTCATTCAGGCGGCGTTTTCTGGGATCCGGCTCACAGACGTATTCAACATAGGCAGGGAGGGGATCGGGATAGTCGCTCCCACCTGCCAGCTTAAACATAAATTTTCCTGCTCGGCGCAGCTCCAGCGCCGAGGCGCGCTCAAAAATTTTCAGCTCAACCTTGACACCGACCCGCTTGAGTTGAGCCTGAATCGTCGCGCCCTCGATTTCCGCCACCTCGCCGCGGTTGCCCATGAGCTCCAGCGTTTCTCCTTTGTAGCCGGCTTCTTTCAGAAGAGCTTTCGCCTTGTTGGGATCGAACTGCAGCATCGGGACGTCGGCGAAATACCAGAAATGGCCAACGGGAAATCTTTGATCCGCCGTGTCGGCTAGGCCGAAATAGGCGGCCTGCATGATCTCCTTCCTGTCCAGCGCATGAGCGATCGCTTGGCGCATTTTCTTGTTATCGAAAGGTGGATCGGTGACGTTGAACTCCAGGTTTCGCGCTCCTGCTTGGGCTGCTTTGGCAAAGCCTATACCCTTGATTTTTCCCTCCACAATCTGCTGCACCCATTCGTACGGCGTTCGCTCGATGAGATCGACATCCCCCGCCTGCAAGGCAGTGAAGCGGACCGTGGCGTCGCCGATCTCTTTCATGATCACTCGATCGACGTAGGCCTTCTGTCCCCAATACTCGTCGAAGCGGTCGAAGACGATGCGCTGCCCTGGCTGCCATTCAACAAACCTGAACGGACCTGTGCCGGCAGGAAACGTTGTCGGCTTGCGCAGTCCTTCAGGCAATGATTCCTTGGGGATAGCGGAAAAGGCGCGAATATCGGTCAACAACGTCAGAAATAGGGGATTGTGCCGCTTCATGTGAATCCGCAGCGTGTATTTGTCCGTCGCCTCCGCGCGATCAACCGCGTTTAAGTCCTCATACCCATAGGCGCCATTCTTGGGATTGAGAGTGTAATCAATCGCGTACTTAAGATCGTCGGCGGTCATCTCCTTGCCGCTGTGGAACTTGACGCCCTTGCGCAGCTTGAAGGTATAGAGCTTGCCGTCTTTGGATACTTCCCATGATTCAGCGAGTCGCGGCTGAATCGCGCCCTTGAGATCGCGCGCCAGCAGCGGTTCGAACATGAGTTCGCGGATCCTCGCCTCGGTCGAGCTGGTATTGACCAGCGGGTTCATCAAGGCGAGTTCTTTGCTGATCGCCATGGTAATGGTGCCCCCACGCTTGGGCTGAGCCGAAGCGGCATGAAGCGAAGGGAGCACGGCTAACAAGAGCGCCAAAATCAGTCCCACCGACAAAAGCTTTCTCATAATTCCTCCTTGTTTACTTGCGGAGCCAAACATCATCCATGAAGTAGACTTCCTGCAAATGAGAATCTAGATTCAAAATCATGGAGTTTTCTCTTCTCTTTATTAGCATTGCGAAAAGGGTGTGAAAATCAGCTCGCTCATTATAGTCAGGCGCGAGTTTAAGGATATCGATGAGTAAACTATTGGCCTGCCTCGTTCTCCCGTCCGTTGCGGCCAATTGCGATCGTCTATTGGATCTTGTACAGCTGGGCAGCGTTTTTCCACAAAATCTTTTGCCGCTCGTTTTCCGGGACTTCTGCGAAACTTCTGGCGATATAATCTTGGCTGTTGGGCCAGGTCGATGTGGTCAGAGGGAATTGCGTGGCCCAAAGAATGTTTTCGCTGCCGATGAAATGCCGGGTTTGCAGCGAAGCGCGGTCATACCAGCCAACGAGATAACACTGGCGCCTGAACAGCTGCGAGGGTGTAAGCTCATAGCCTTCGAGATGCAGGCGATCTCCTTTCGCCTGGAAATCCGTGTACTCGAGAAGATAGGCGCCCCAACCGAGCGCGCTCTCACCGAACACGACTTTGAGCCGGGGATAACGCATGAGCACACGCGAGACCAACAAGTTGACGACGACGGAGACCGTGCTGACCGGTTGCGCAATGGCCCGAAAAGCGCTGGCGATTTCCTCCGAATAGCCGGCGTAAGGTTGAATCTGGATGGCTTCGGACGCGCCCGCGTGAAAACATAGGGGCACCTCGAGGTCCTGACAGGTGGCCCAGATAGGGTCGTATGCCGGTTCGTTGATGTGAGGAACGTCCCGCAGCTCCATCGGGACCGCCGGATAGATCACGCCTCGGTGCCCTTTTGCTACGGCCCGTTTGATCTCAGCGACTGCCGCCTCGATGGGAAAGAGCGGCACGATGCATTGAGGAATGAAGCGCGGGCTGACCTTCGCCCATTCTTCGATCAACCAATCATTGTAGGCCTGCACGCAAGCCAGTTCGAATTCCGGGTCCGTGAGCCTGCCGAAGGTCTCCCCGGCGACACCGGCAACGCTGGGATAAAGCACGGAATAATCCACGCCGTCGGCATCCATCGCCCTGAGTCGCTCTTTAGCGTCATAGACGACTTGGGGAATCTCCTCCCAGTGCAGCGGTTCACGGGCTCGATCCGGCATCAATGCGCCTGCCCGGGCGACTCCGCGCAAAGGCAGTTGCCGCCCGTCAACCACCCAGCCCTCGGTTCCGTTCTCTAGCCGCTTGAGTTGAGGAATCCTATCGCCCCACCTGGTTTTTGACAGCCGCTGGGTCCAGACCTCGGGGTGTTCCTGGACGTGATCATCGGCGCTTATGAAACCTATCTCACTCGCCATCTAGACCTCAGGCCCGCCTAAGAGAGCCGATACAGGCGCAGGGCGTTCCCATAGAGGAGTTTCTTGCGTTCGTCCTCTCCGACAGCAAGGCCCTCTAACGACCACTCGACGAACTTCCACGATTTTGGATAGGTGGAAGCGATATGAGGATAGTCGGATTCCCACATGATTTTGTCGATCCCGATCTCGTAGCGCAGCTCCATCCCCGCTTTCTCATACCAAAAATCGACGTAGATCTGGCGGCGGAACAGCTCGCTCGGCCGGGTCAAAATACCGGCGGTCCAGAGATGCCTGCGCTCCCATTCGTGATCGCAGGCCTCTAAGACATAATTCACCCAACCCAGACCGGTCTCGGCGCACACCCAGTCGAGCCGCGGGTATTTGTCCAGCAGACCCGAGAAAATCAGGTTTGGAATCAACTGCGCCGGAGTCGCGCAGAGCCGGGAGGTTGAAACGGTATGAAACTGATTCCGGCTAAATCCTTCCCAGCGCGGCAATGCCAGGTGACTGGCGAGTCCGGCGGAGCCGTGCCAGTGAATCGGAACGCCCAAATCCTGGCATGCAGCCCAGAGAGGTTCCCAAAAAGAATCGTTGAAATGCCGGAGCCCTTTCTTCGTCGTCGCAGGCTCAGCCAGCATGATGATGCCTCGATGGCCTTTTTTTACCGTCCGCTCGACTTCCCCGACGATGACTTTGATGTCGCTCAAGTAGGGAATGATCGCCAGTGGAATGTAGCGCTCGCTGATCTCGCGCCACTCCGCGATGCCATCGTTGTAAGCTTGCACGCAGGCAAGCTCGAACTCAGCATCGGCTTGCAGAAACGTGAAGCCGCTCACTGGATTATTGGGATAAAGCACCTCGCCATCCACACCATCTTCGTCCAAAGCCTTCGCCCGCTCCAGCGGATCGTAGACTTTAAGCGGGACCTCCTCCCAACGCTGGGGATAATAGCCGCGCTCCACGCCGCCTTCCATCGCAGCCGGACAATTGCAAACGCTATCGCCTGTGACTTTGCCGTTGACCATCCATCGGTGGACCGGATGGGCGAACTTTTCTTCCCTTACCTCCACAACTTGTGGGATCCGGTCTCCCCATTTCTCCTTCGACAGCCGCCGGGTAAAGGCATCCTTGTGGAGCTGCCCATGCGAGTCACAACTAAGGAGTCCGTGGCGAATTTGCACTCTGTGCGCTCCTCCGAGATCTGCTGCTCCGATTTTGTCTACCGAGACTTCTCACCGACCGTCGCAAGAATTTTTCACCTCGTGCTTTAGTTGGCGTAGAGTTTGTCGATAAATCCCGAGTTATCGAGCGCGCGCAGATAGTGCAGGTCCCAGAGAGCAAGCGCGCTGATCTCCTTGGCTTCAGGAGATTTGATACAGCCTAGCTCATAAGCGTTGATCACTCCCTGAGGATCTGGATAAGGCTTTCTCGGCATGCGCTCCAGGGTCCGATACTGGTAGGATTCACCGGTTTTCTGGTTGAGCTTTTCCAAAATCTTCTCGGTCTTTTTGCGCTGGGTCTTGGTAAAGTGGATGCCCAGAACCATGGCTTTCACCAGACGATCGCCGAGACCTTTCTTTTTGTCCAAGACCGTATAGGAAGTGGTCAGGGTGGGCCCATTGATCATCGGCAGCGGACCCAAAGGTAAAACATGGAAGCCCAACTCCTTGTATCGCTCGCCACCGCCCCCAATGAAGCGGGCGTCGGCTTTGCCCGACTTTAAAGCTTCAAACTGGGCGTCGGAATCGTCGTGTTCAACCCAATGGACCTCGTTGATGCCAATTCCCGCGCGGATGAGATACATCATGTGATTCCCGCGGGGGTGATGAAAACCACCGTCTCTCCCTTCCATAGGGGTATCCGTGATCCGCAGGCCGCGTAGATCCTGAATCGAGCTTATGGGCTCCTTTGAGGCCACACTCGCATTCTGACCGTTCACGGGCGATGCAATGCTGACAATCGGCTTGCCTCGGGCCACCAACGCATAGGGCGTGAGGTGATCCCCGGAGATAAAATCAATATCGCCTTTGAAAAGGGCCGCCTCTGCGTCCGGAGGCTTTGCGCAATATTCGAAATTTGCCAGCTCCAGACCGACTTTTTCCCAGATGCCGGCCTCTTGCAGTACCTCCCAGATGGGCAAATGGCTGCCCGATCGATAAACACCTCGAATCTTCGTTTTGCGTTGTGCCATCCAGTCCTCCTTTAAGCTGTACAGAAGGGATGCTTCCCTCCCATCCTGCAGGTCGTGCCCGCTTTAGCTAAAGCTGTCTCATAATCCCGATGAATCTGGAGGTCTTCGTCCTCATACTCGATCTGATCTCCGCCTTCTTTGACGCTCTTATAGACGTATTGCTTTCCGCCGGCTTTCGGTTTGTCGCTGCCCCAACCGATGGCGAGAAAAAGTACGGGATCTTTTCCCGCGTTGAAGTGCTGGTGAAACCACATCTCGGGCGGAACGAACACGCTTCCCGGCTCCCAGTCGATCCGCTCCACTTCTTGGCGTTCCTGCCACATGAGAGAGTAGCCGTAACCTTTCAAGATCACGACGTGAATGCCGGGGCCGTGACGATGGGCTTTCTTGTAGGTCCCGACAGGCCAAAAAGAGCTGTGAGATTTCATGGTCCCATTAACCAAGCCGAATCCGAGGGACTTGACGCCGACGCCCCTACCCCCCTCATTCATTTGGCAGGCCATCACGTCGGCGACAAAGTTGGTGTCCCAACGGCGCGAGTCGGTTCTCCGTTCGGCCTCTCTAAAGTAACCTTCTTCAGCCTTGAAACGACCCTTGAAGACGAAAGGGTTCTCAAAGACGAATTCATAGTCGTCGAAAGTATCTATGACCCGCGGCGCGCTGGTCATTGCGACGTAACGCGCAGCCTCGGCGCCGGAGACATTGAAGTGCTGGTGCCAGGCGTTCATCGGAATGGCGAAGTAACTTCCCGTGTGCCATTCAAAACTCTGCTTCTTGGACTCGTCTAGCCAGACGGACGTGGCCCCCTGTCCTTTGAGGATGTAGATGGTTTCTTCGAACAAATGCCGGTGGGGTTTTAGCGCTTTCCCTGCCGGCACTTCGCAGACGTAAGCATCGTTGAAGCCGCCCGTTCCCGCCAGGTTGATGATCGCAGCCAGACCGTCGCCGCTTGATTTCCAGGGAGCCAACTCCAGCTTCAGAAGATTTTTAACAAAATAGCCGCGAACCGTAGGCAGGCCTTCTGCCCGTTTCCATCTTTCGTAAGGGGATGTGTAGGCCTCGGCTTCTCGGACCATGTCGCTTTCTGCCCGTACCATCGTTGGATCTACTTCAGCCATCAAGCTTCTCCTTTCGTTTGATTGCTATGATGAATGATTTCTACACGGCCGCGGGTTCTTCGCGCGAGCGCGGCCCGTGGGTGGATGGATAGTGGAAAACAGAATCACATCCTCGCTTTGCCGGTTTTCATGGCGTGCCATTGCTACAGCGGGACGAGAAAAATGTCTCCCCGAGTCCACTTAGGGGTTTTGTCAGCTGATGGTTGCTTTATCTTAACCCTATCACCTAGTCAACCTTCGGGAGGCCTGATGCATTTAAAGTAAGAAATGTCTCGTCCGCTTGAAACGCGACGTCGTGTTGCAAGAGACGAATTGATTGTGAAACGAAACGGATTTAAGGATAAAAAATGAAATGGGGCGATGCCTAGTTCCTTAGAAGCGCTATCGATAGGGATAATAGCTTACCGTTGGAGGGCAACACGGAGTCCGAGCTCAGAAATTCTCTCTTGGTTGCTGACCACCGGCGAGCTCGTGCTATCCTGATTACGCTCTACCGAAAGCAGTGCGATCACTGAGTACAGCACGAAACCAATCGCCAGAAGTGCCGCTGTAATATCCTTCATAAACACTCCAATGTTCTGTCATACCCGGGTCTACGCTGATTCTGACCTCTAAGAGACAACAAAGGTGTTGATCAATAGCACCAACAGAATCGCACCCAATGGAATCCAGATGAACCAACGAATTGTGTCATTCATACTAGTCTCCTCCCCTAGGTTTTCTTGTTAAGCAAACCTCAGGAGTGAAATCCGACGCCTTAAACAGCTTTAACGATCCGTCAACTCGAGGCGAGTTTCTGTCTAATATTGAACAATTTTGAAAATAAATATCGTGAAAAGAATGGGGGTCAGGCAAATCCTCATCGATCTTTTGGCTTAAGGAAGGCCGGCGTTCCAGAGCATTTTCACTAGAAGACGGATTTCCGTCTTTGGCTAGACCATTCCCTCACAGAACCGGACTTGCAGATTTGCCCACCCTTATTTCCTGAACTTGATCGTCACTCCGCTCGGCGCAAGTTGAAGCAGGGCTTCTTCAGAATCCCCGCACATGTGCAAGACGACGCCGTTTTTATTGCGCATGGCTATGCCACCCGCCAAGGCAAATCCCGCTTCGCCGGCTAAGTAGGTCCCCTCAAACTGGGAGACCTCTGTCAGATTTTAAACTTCTCCCACGGCGCTCGCTTTGGCGATCCCAATATCAACGAGCGTTAGACCGTTGACGGCGAACAGCTGGTGTTTGCGTTTGAAGGCATCTGATACCGCAAAGAAAAATCTTTTCTTCTCTTTCCGAGCTTCGCGACCCCTTCGACTTTGCTCAGGACATGCTTTGCGCCTTTGCGCGAGGCTAATCCCGGTTCTCTCTCGTCGTCACTGCCTTGCCATTGCGGCTTTCGCGAACGCTTTCATTTCTTCCTCTGTGTCCTGAATCATCTTACCCGACACGTCCGCAGTCACTTGAGAGATTCTTCTTCACGGCGAACGGGCGCTCATCCAACCCGCTCGACCGCCGGCGGCGTCCACGTGCCGTCAAGCGCCTCGGCCTTCGGCCAGTAGGCGTCCTGCGCCATCTCAAGAACCTCCTGTTCAGTGACATTCGCGGTCTGGTCTGTCCTCTTCTGAGCTCGTGTTGCCATTGTGTGCTCCTTTCAAATTGCGTTGTTAATTTATCCGCTGCGCGGCGTCCGTTGACCGTTACTCCGTTTTGCGCGGTTCGTGGTCCCCTGGGGCGAGGAGTTCTTTTATTTGTTTGTCCACTGATTTCAAATTGAGATCTCGCTGCGGGAATGGGATCTCTATCCCCGCCTCGCGGAGCGCCCGGGCAAGGGCAATGGAAAGCCGGCTCTTAATGTCGAGATTAGCCTGCACGAGCGTCCAAACCCGCAAGTCAAAATTCAGCGCGCTTTCGCCGAAGCCCTGGAACACCACTGCGGGAGCAGGGTCTTTGAGAATATTGGAGTCCGCTGCCGCGACGGCGAGCAAGATCTCCATCACCTTCTGCAGATCGGAACCGTAGGCAACCCCTACTTTAATATCGATTCTGCGCCATGGGTTTGTCAGGGTCCAGTTCAGAAGTTTCTCTGAAATCAAGGTGGCGTTGGGAATGATCGCATCCGCGCCATCGCCTGTGGAGATTGTGCTCGAACGGATACCGATGGACTTGACGATGCCGGACACACCGCCCACTTCGATCGTGTCTCCCGGATGGATCGGACGCTCAAACAAAAGAATCAGCCCTGAAATAAAATTGTTCACGATATTCTGCAGACCGAAGCCGACGCCAACGCCGAAGGCACCGGCGAGCAGCGTAAATCGATTGAGATCCACTCCCGCCATCCCCAAGGCAAGGAAGAAACCGAGCAGCAAGAGCGTATAGTAGACGGTCGTGCTGATCATATCAGGGACGCCCCGGGCCAGACGTACTCTCGGGAAAACGTCCTCCTCTAAGATGAGGCGCACCGCCCGCGAAATCATGAGCGCCGCCGCCAGAACCAAACCAAAGGCGATGACGTCCCAGAGCGAAAAATCTACTCGTCCTTCCCGGATCGGCGCCGTCATAAAATCTGTGACCGCTTTGACGATGCTGTCCTTCACAGTAAAAAATCGGAGCACGGCTTCGATCGACAGCACTACAGCAGCAAAGTTAAGAACACGAAAGCCCCATTGCGAGATCGCTACGCCGTAATATCTGACAACTGAGAGGGACCGGGCCAGATCCGTGTCGAGAAAGACAGCAAAGATTATGGATAGCGCTTTGGCCGCGCCAAAAATGGCGAATACCGCGTACGCACTGTAAAGAGTCCCGGTACTCAACAATTTGGCGAGGTCGAAATAGCCCAGGATATTCGCCACGAGGGCGACGGATACGAGAAACAGAACCACCCGAAAAAGCAGGATTAGATAGGCCGGCGGGGGATTCTCGGCGGATAACTTTCTGACCCAGGCCAGCCTTAACAGCCAAATCAGAACAACGATGGCGACAATATCCGAAGCAAGAAAAGAGAACCGATCCAGGAGCGGGATAGCAAGCAACAAATTCCGCAGGCTGTCGAAGACGTAGAAAACCGCAACGGTAAAGAGAACCGGACGCGCCGCCGGGTGTATCAGGCGCGGGAGCAGCCGAAGCACCGGAATTAATAGCAGCAGGGCCTCCAAACCCCTTAGCAACCGCGGAGCATTGGTGGTGAAAAAGACCAAGGATAGGACGAGCGTAATGAGCAGGGCAAGGGAGATCGGGCGCTGCAGGAAGTGGGTCGCTGCTTCAAAATTCGGGTGATCTTGTGTCCACTGCGCCACTTTCTGGCTCAGCAGCGACGCGACGATGAGAATCAAGAAGAATAAACACACGATTAGGCTCGATCCCAAGAGATGAGTCCGCAAGAAATCGAGGGCCTCGGAAAGTTGCTGCGAGAGCAAGGCAGCAATTTCACCCGCGGGTAGCGCCACGCGCTGCCATTCCGTCATAACCTCCCAAAGCGGAACGCGCTCCGCCACTATAAGACTATCGCGGAAACGTTCCTTGCCCAGGGTAACGTTGTCCAGAACCTCGGAGATTGCGGTCTCTCGTTGGTAGAGCTGATTCTCCAGCACGAGGGCCGCATCGAGCCGTTTGCGCGCCTCCGCTTTGACTCTTTTGATCTCACCGAGTAGATCGCGGACCGCGCGCTCAACTTCGCGCGGCAAAGAACCCGAAGGGGAAGCTTTGAGTGTCAGTTCCCACGTTTGTTCTTCCTGATCAACGAGCGTGAAATCCCTGTAGAGCTGGCTCGTCCATCGGGAAATGACCTGTTGCCATTTGGCAAGTCTGGCCGCCCGATTTTTCCAGGCGGCCTCGAGGTCTGAAAGTCCCTCCGGCCGTAGCGATTTCGCGATCGCGGAGTCGGCGCTCTTCGCCTCTTCAGCAAAAGTGTTCCGAGTGACATCAAGCTCTTTGACTATATCTGCTGCCTCTGGGGCTTGAATCCTTTCACCGACATCGCGGATCTGCCTCCTTGAGCTTTCCAGCCGCTTGGCCACATCGCTCAAAGGGATGGGCTCAGCGACAGGCACAGCACTCGGCGTGGGAGATTTAGTGGCTTGGGATGTCTCGCTTTGCTGTGCAGCTGTATCCCCTGGTTTTGGCAGGAGCTGACCTGGAACAGCTGCAAGTCCGGAAAGCGGCAAGAAGATCAGAACCCCAGTCAGTACGAATAAGCCGATCAGAGACCGACATCGATGGGGCGCAGTTTTACGGTGAAGAAGCATGCAGCGATTTAGTTAACGTCTAGCGAACCACCCCGCAGCAAGGTGCGGGGTAACAAAAGATCGAATTTATCCCAAGATCGTCAGCCCCGAATGTTTTCATCGTGGTTCGACTTTGCTCACCACAGAACAACTGTGCGATGGGTATGAGTGCATTCTTTCATGTCATTTCGACTGTACGAGAAATGTAAATCTCTCGCATTCTCCCGGGATGACCAAATCACTTAGGTGTCATTCCGAGCGCGACGCGAGGAATCCTTCTTGAGTCGAGCGCACGCTATGGTTCTAATTGAACCACAACGGATTTCAGGTGCGGATAAAGCTGTTACCTATTTCGCCGGCTTCACATCGATGGCCAGAGCTTCCGTGTGCCTGATGACGATCTCATCACCCTTCTTAACTTCGTCGAATCGCTTCACGCTCTTGTCCACCTTCAGGGTCGCCGTCTTCTGCTGCGGGCCTCTGAGCGTCACGGTGCGCGTCTTGTAGTCAATGTCCTCGACTCGAGCTGTCATTTCCCTGGTTTCTACGGCAACGGCTCCCGGTTTTGCGCCTTTAGGAGCCAATTGTACCGCTGATCCCTCTTCCGCGAAGGGAGGCTCATTAGGCTTGCGTACGTAGATCGCCGTGGCATCGTAGTATCTCGCTCTTACTCGATCGCCGGTCTTGACCTGGTTGAAGTTCTTCGCCTCCGGTCCAACCTTGAGCGTGACGACATTGCCCTTTGGACCCTTGAGCGTCACGGTCCGTTTGTCGTAATCGATCGCTTCCACGGTAGCGGTGATGGACGCCGCCTCCGCTACAACCACGCCGGGCTTGCCGGTCGCTTTTTTCTCTTGCTTCTCTTGCGCCATCGCCTGGCCGACGAACAATCCAAGCAAAACCGATAAAATCAATGACCACATAAGTCACCTCCAACTGAGATTTTCTTCCCAATCTGCCTCTTTGAATGTACATCCACCATAAGGATTTGACTGAATCTTGTTCCTAATTCCCTACAATACATCAGCAAGCGCCCCACCGTCATACCCGCGAAAGCGGGTATCCAGAAGTTTTTGATCTGCCTGGATTCCGGGTCGCGCTACCCCGGACTATGATCCGGGGTTGCCCGGAATGACGCCCAAATTATTCAACGGATTTCGGGAACACCACACTAGAGAGAAGCCACCTATAGACGTTTTCACGGGTAACAACGCTCGCAGTCATTGCTCGCATGGATCCAGCAGTGTACTCCCTTCATTGGGGCTCAAAGGCGAAGACCCGCTTCCATTCGGTTTTCATGTTTGCCACCGTCCAGCCTTTCGCATTTGCCTCATCAAGCGCTTTGTCGAGTCGGCCCACGGGGGATTTGCGGTCGTAGGCCCACTCGCGTTCGGCGTCGGTGTGATGCACCAGGCCCATGAACCGCGCGCCGCTTCCGGCTGCCGTCCATTGCAGCATCTGCTGGTCGCCGTCGGAATTCCCAAAGGCGAAGACCGGCCGCCGGCCGATGAAACGGTTGATGCCCACGGGCTTTCCCGGGCCGTCGTCGACAAACTCGATCTTGCTGTCTTTCAGCAGCACGGGCTTGCCGTCGGGCCGGAGCTGGAAGCGGACCACCCCGGAAGAGCCCACCACCTGCTCGGGCGAAATGCCGTAGACACGCTCTGTAAAGACACGCATGAATTCGACGCCACCGCCGGAGACGATGAAGGTTTTAAAGCCGTTGGCGCGCAGAAAACTCAGTAGCTCCAGCATCGGCTGATAGACGAGTTCGGTATAGGGCCGGTCGAAGCGCGGATGGCGCGCCGTGGCGAGCCAATCCGCGACGATTTTCGCAAAGTCATCGGTGGTTATCCCGGTATGAGTTGCCGCCATGATCTTGAGAAATCCGGTTTCACCAAGCGCCGCAAGCGCCTTGATATCGCGGTCGAGCACCGCCTTGAACGGTTGTTTGGTCTTCCACTGCGGATGCTTCGGCGCCAGCGCCCTTACCCGATCCATTGCGAAAGCAATCTGGAAATACATCGGCTGCTCCGCCCACAAGGTGCCGTCATGGTCAAAGGTCGCGATGCGCTCCTCAGGTTTGACATAATCAGGCCCCCCTTCCCGGGTCACGCGCGTGACAAAGTCGACTATGGACTTTTTGCCGGCCCCGTCATTCCAGGAGGAGAGCGCTTCGCTCTTTGCCGGTTCCGCTGCACCTAGTGGACTCCCGCCGATGAGAACCAGGAGCAGCCACACGGCAACAATCATCATTCTTCTTCGCATCTCAATATCCTCCTCATCGCCCTTGGGATGAAGCTCCACCGTGTGACCCTACTCTCGCTTCGGTCAAATGATAAAGCGAAATTCCAGGTGCCACTCAAATTATCGAGGGGCTTCGCCGTGCGCGCGAAGCGGGACGGTAGCAATACCGTGATAGTCCAGCGCGCACAGGTACGAGCCCCCTTTACTTACATTGCAGGGGATAAGAATGTCCGGAGATATTGGGACGTAACCCCTTGGATCTTTACTTCAGCTTGACGACCAGTCCGCTGGTGCCTAGTTGCAGCCTGGCGCCTCGTGACGTCGAGCGTATGTGCATGACCACGCCATCCTGATTGCGCAGCACCATGCCGCCCATGCCGCCCGCCAGGGTAAACCCAGCCTCAGCGGCCACATAGGTTCCCGCGAACTTCGCCACGTCGGTCAAGTTATAAACGTCGCCAGTGGCACTTGCTTTACTGATGCCAAAATCTACGACCGTCAGGCCGTCGATGGAGAACGGGTGCTCTTTCCCTTTGAAGGTCAGTTTCCCATCGCCCCAGGTAACGCCGATGCCGGCAGCGATCGATCTGCTCTCGATGGATACCTTGCCGGAGGGTTTGCGGCTTTCTCCGGAAATGGCGGTGGTTGCAAATACTGCGACAAATAAAAACCAAACAAAACTCGAAACTGTTGTTATCTTCGACACTGGACTACCTCCTTTTTTATTCTGATCCCAATAAGAAATTTTTTTCGCACTTCTGCTGCATCGCCGAACTCGAGGAGGGGATCGCGCAGGGATCATTTTTGCCGTCACACCACCGGCGCCAAGCAGCGCCTCAACGCGTTAGTCCACCCATCCCACCGGCTTACGATATCCCCCCAGTCCAGCATGTCAATGTCTCTCGATGAATGAATTATTATAGTTATTTCGAAGAAGAGAATGCTGGCAAAGTTTTTGATTGGGACCGCGAGATTTAGAGCTACGATAATCGGATGAAAAAAACAAAATCGGATCGTGTGTGTGAGAGATTGTGTTGTCGTACGTTCACATGACCATGGTTGTTGAAATTAGTGGGTCGCACAGGGCGCGCCCCACTATGTCTATTGGCGCCATAAGTGGCGACAAGCCACCCCAGCGCATGAACAACGAAGACAGGCCGCGCTAGGCCTTTGCCACCGCAGCTCTAGAAAAGATTAGCCAGCCGCCACCACTTTCCTCGGCACCGAAACGGAAGATGCATTGTTTAGCTAAGCTAGCTCTTGAGTGCCTCCGGCACCGGCATCTTGAGAAGGGTCAAGACCTCTGCAGCCTTCACCTTCACAGAGCTGGCCTTAGCCACTGCGTCCATCAGGTTCCCGCCTTTAGAAGCCTCGGTCGCCGCCGTCCATTGTTGTGTGATCTCGCTTAGGCCGGCTTTTGCTTGGGCCAGGGTTTCTGCCGACATGCCGGCGGGAAGCTTCTTGCTCTGCGAGAGAATATCCACTCGGCTTTTAATCGCTTCTACTACCCTGGGCATCCCGGAGCTCAATCCTTCCCAGCTTTTGGTGAGCTCCGCTTTCTTTGCAGCCGCAGCGCTGGCGATCTCCTGCGCTTTGGACGTGAGTGCCGGAGCTTCGGACAGCACCGCCTTGTAGTCACCCTTGCCCAACTTTTCCCTGGTCGATGCCAGCGCGGACTCCAACGACTTCACCTGGTCGGGCATGTACTTGCTCGCTTCGCCTTTTGCTGTATTGATCGCTTCCTCCGCCGCCTTGAGCGCAGTTTCCGCCGGGCCCTTGTCGCCGCTGCCACAGGCCGCTAGCAACGCAGCAGCTAGAATCATGATGACAAAACTATAAACGTATCGTTGCATGGGTCCTCCCTTCCATTCCCACCCGTCCAGATTTCACGGAATGCGAAGCTTCTGGCCGATGTTAATCCGGTTCGGGTCTTTGAGAACGTCACGGTTGGCATCGAAGATTTTCGGGTACAGGCTGCCGTCGCCGTAGTACTGCTCGGCAATTTTCCACAGGGTCTCGCCCTTCTTCACTTCGTGCCACTGGGTGGCGTCAAAGGCATCGGCGCCGCTTTCACTTTTCTTTTCGTCTGTCTCGGGACCTATATCGGGTATTGCCCACGGATCGGGGTTTTTCTTTTCGTCCATAAGATTCTCCTTTCTCTGGACCGCATTGAAGACAGTTTCCTTGTTTCTCACTACTCCACCGGCTCATGGCGCGCCATGAGGATTTCCCTGATTTTGACCTTCGAAATCTCTTAGGGGATTAGCTGGCTCTCGAAGAGATTTCCGGGCTGCTCGAATGCCGCCGCGCGCCCGATCCGGCAAACTCGTTGGTTACGGGCTAACCCCACTCTAGGTTCTCCGATCACTTGGGCATGTAAGTGATCTTCTGGCCGCCAAGGGACGCCTCGGCCATAGCACCACCCGTGGGCTTAACGAACACCGCGACGCCGTCAACGAACTGGGCGCCCGCGGCGGCGCCTTTCTCTGCGATGACTGCGGAAGCATTGGCCCCGAAGTCTATTTCATTTCGTTTGAAGCGGTCCATCGCTGGTTGATTTTCGAAGACTATCAGCTCGCTGTAGGTCTGGCCCCCGGCCTGGAACCCCACGGATACTTGGGTAAGCTCCGCGTAACCGATATGCTGGCCTTTTTCATAGACAACACCATGTCCATTAGCCCCACCAACGAGCAGCCCACCCTTGGTGATTTCCGGGAAAAAAACGAAGCCCTGGCCTTTCTTGGCAAATGCCTCTAACTGAGGATCTACCTTATTCCATTCCTGCCTCGCGGTTTGGGACTGCTTGACGAGCGTGTCTCTTTCCTCCTTAGTTGCCGACCCCGTACTGCAGCCGATCATTAAGCCCATGGCCAATGCCATCACGACAATGGCGCGCGTGTTTGATGTCATAAGCTTGCCTCCTTTCTCGTCATGACGTTTCCTCTTCGTAAGGAAAAGCTCAGCGCTAGTCCTACCGTTTTTCCACGACCAGCTCGGTCCGCCGGTTTTTCGCCCGGCCCTCCTCGGTCTCATTGGGAGCAACGGGCTTCTCCTGTCCGTAGCCGTCGGTGCCGATACGCGCATCGGCGATTCCTCCCGTAATCATGATTTCCCTTACGGCAATGGCCCGGTCGAGCGAAAGTTTCCTGTTAGCGTCCGCATCGCCAGTGCTGTCTGTATGCCCTTCAAGGCGGACCGCCACGTTAGGATACGCTTTCAGAATCACCACGAGCGATTCGACGGTGGGAGCAGACTCGGGGGTGAGCATTGTCGAGCCGGTCTCGAAGTTGAGATTGTCGAAGACGAACCGTTTCGGCACCGTGGTATCGCTTGTGCCCGCCAGCCACTGGTGCAGGCTG
>Ga0209857_1000034_pt1 | contig 25591 bp, 25 predicted proteins | sample GWRWN1_10_20_FD_187226 | JGI IMG/M metagenome (GOLD analysis project Ga0209857, IMG submission 187226) | Riverbed sediment microbial communities from areas with no vegetation in Columbia River, Washington, USA - GW-RW N1_10_20 (SPAdes)... | ecosystem: Environmental > Aquatic > Freshwater > River... | reverse complement strand
TACCTGCGCGAGCGGTACCCCGTGACGACACCGCAACAGGACAACGCGATCGCGATGCGGGTGAATCCGCTTTCAATGTTGGATCGCGATGCTGTATTCGTCACTGATCATCGACCAGGACCCGGGTTGCCGCTCCACTTGATGTTCAGGCGCGTGGAGCGCCTGCCAGATGTCGAGGTCCGCATCGGTTCGGGCGTGAGGAAGTTCCAGATCTATCTCGGTTACGGTTTCCGCGGGTTTCCCCGACCGAAGTTCTCTCCAATCTAGTCGCACCAAGTAACAGGACCCTGGCGAGCGCCAAGGTCCTGTACGCCTAAAAACTCCGAATGACTACGCCATCTTGTACCCACGCGCCGCCAACACGCCGGCGGCCCCGTAAGCCAGGTGGACGATGTTGTCCAGGGTGCTGAGACCGGTCGGGAGCAGTCCGAAAACGTTTCTTCCAAATGAGAAGAACCCGATGATACCTATGATGAGAAAGACGACCCCGAAGATCCTCGACCAGGACGCAGCCTGGGCGTCGGTGCCTCTTGTGCCGGCGTAGAAGAGAAGAGCTCCCGCGACGAGGTGGATGATATCCTCAATGATATCGGTGTTCAGGCTGAGAGACGTTAACACGCGCCCGAGAAGCAACCCCACGACACCTAAGACCAGGAGGATGATCCCGCCCCACTTTGCGTAGGTCTTGGCCATCGAATTCCCCCCTTGTGTATAGCGATTACAAGTCTCTTATCGTCAGCAGCAGATTCTCCTTCCTTAATGTCACGGTGGACAGTTCCCGTGCCAATCCGTCTGCGCGCTCCCCGACCCACGTGCATTGCGCGCCCGGGTGCACGCGACGTGGGGCGCCGGCGCCGTACGGGGCATCAATCGCCGCCGTCTCCGGAGTGCGAACCGCTCGGTCAAAAATCTCCAGCGCGGCGCGCAGCAACCGGATGGCTTCACGGGCTGTGGCATGACCGCGCTGGATGTCATCAACGGGGAGCGCGGGGTTTACCAGTCGAAGCCACGTAATCTCCTCGTCCCACCGCGAGGCCAGGCTAGTGATCGCCGTGATGCTCTCGCGGATCGCTGCTGCCGCGGCCTCGAGATCCGAGCCGATCACACCCTCGATCCCTGTCTGCGGATGGTATTTGAGCTCTCCTGCGTAGCGGCGGAAGACCGTCGCGGCTCCGCGCACCCTGGTGGCCAGGTGAAGGGCTTGCACATGCGCGCCGTGCCAGCGTTCTAACTCTACTGGTTTGATTTGCACGATGTGGACAGTTTCGACAATTCGGTATAATGTCTTGGGGATTGCCCCCGTCGTCTAGCCCGGCCTAGGACACCGGCCCTTCAAGCCGGACGCGCGGGTTCGAATCCCGCCGGGGGCACCACAGCTCAAGCCAACTGCTTGATCGCCAGCAGACTTACACCTCCGGCCACAAACATCAGCGGCGTGTCCCAGGTGTGCGGGGACACCGCCTCGGCTAGCGTCATCAGGGCCGGAATGGTAACGAGCGCGAGCCAAAACTGCGTTGGTGTGAAGCTGGCATGAAAGACGGCGACCGCCACGAGGCCGGCCACCAGGACGCAGGCGCTCCCCTCCAGGCTGCGCGTGTATCTGCGGTCGGTGAACAGCGCGCGTGTCGCGTATTTGTGTTTGCCGAAGCGAACCCCAACCGGCTCCGCAAAGCCATCCCCGAGACCATGGGTGAGAATCGGGATGAACATGAGCTGCGCCATGCCTGAGTGCGCGAAGTAGATCGACAGGGGCGCGACGATCAGATAGCCTGCCGCGAGTTGGGTCACGAGCCAGAGCAGCGTGAAGGGTCGGTCTTCAGGACGGTCATAGGACAGGAACATCGTGGCGACCACGGGTATCCGCTCGCGTATTGGCGCGGCGAAGACTGCGAGCGTAAGAATGAAGAAGACGGTCCTCAGCGTGGTCGTGACGGGAGACACCGGGTAGGGCATCAGGTAGCTGACGAGATTGGGGATGAGAAACAGCGCGAAAAAGTTGACTTTCCGGGTGTAGTTGACGAGGACGTTCCCGTGGTGAACCAGCAGGCCGCAGAGATACGCGATCAGGCTCAGACTCCCAATGATCAAGGCCTGGCTGATCCAGAAGGTTGCACTGGTACTCTTGATAAGGTCCATCTCGCCACTCGTCGACGATCCCGTTCACCGGTGCCGCGGAGGCTACCTTCCCCGCGGGTTTGGCCTCCGGCTTCTCAAGAAGACATGCATGCTACGCAGCTCGGGCGCGAGTTGATTCCGTAGGATTCAGCTTGCTCAACGGCAGTGGGAGTGTGGTAGTATCCTTCGCGGAAGGCGGCCCGTGACTGGCGGATGAGTTCGAGAATCGTCCCGCCGGGGGCACCATTCGACTCGCCTGCTCTCGCAGGCTCGCTCATGGTCTTCGACCAATCCTCTAGTCGAAGGACTATCGATCTAGAAGGGCTCTTCGCTAGCGACGGGCCGGCCTTGTCACGGCAATGCCGGTAATTCTGCCGTTGTTCACTTCGAAGCTAATACCGGCGAACGGACAACTGAACTCAACGCCCGCAGACAACTCTGACGTCAACACCATTCCGCCGCACATGCCGAGGATCCCGTCGCTCCAAATCTGTCCAGGATGAATGCCGGCGGCAGTCCTGTGGAACGCATGTCTCGACCGGACTCGTACCACATGGTCGTCAGTCGCCCACGCCGTCAATCCAAGCGCCGGAAAGTCGTAGATGATCCTGTCCCCAGAGACCTTTGGGGTGACCTCTTTGCGGAGGACTCGCGGCACCTGGCCGGCCCGCATCCCAAGGGTCAGTGGGCCGATGCCGACACCAGGGATGATCGTCAACCGTGCCGGACCCGCCGCACCAGGCCCCCCGACCAGTAATAGCAGCGCCGTCACGCATAGCATGATACTGATTGAGCGCCGTCGGTTCATCTGGATGCCTCTAGTAGAAGGTTGCCCTGCAAAGGCGCCAAGAAGACTAGAACATCGAATCCCACTGATTTGCGACGGAATTGAGCGCGTGAAGGAGACTTTCTTCTTCGGCATCTACCCTGAGGACGGCATCGGGAATCCGCACGGCATTTGACGTTCCGTCGCGAAAGCGCACCGTCCTCGCGGCGGTGGAGAGGAAGATCTGCGCGGCCGCATCGGTCTGCTCGTCAGTATCGGGGTCCGGGATGAGCAATTTGAAGCATGGCGTAAACTCTCGCGAAAGATCCGCCAGGACCCAGGCAAGAACCTTCGGCGTCGTCCCATCCTCAATAAACTGACCACCGTGGTCGTGCTGCTCCAAACGAAAGTTCCGGTTCTGCTGCCGGGCCCAGTCCTGTATAAGAGGAAGGACGAGTTCGGTCCAGATTTGGGGGATCACCGGTACTGAGGAATCCAGCACGAACCGGATTTTCCAGATGCGTGGGTTCGCCAGCGCCGGCTGGAGGAAGTTCCGAAACCCCTCCGGATAGCACACCCCGCCCAGTGGCACCTTGAACCAATACATCATGCCGGCGCCCTTCTCGGCGAAGTCGCGACCGTCTCGCGCGACTGCCTCCCAAGAACGGGCAAGCCGGAGGTGGTGCGGGGGATGTGGCTGTGCTTGTCCTGAGGCAGGGCGCGCAGGTTCCCGCTGAGCCGCCGCTTCAACCTGTTCTCCCCGAAGCCGCTCCATTGGAGCGACGATGTTGGCGTTATAGGGCTCGCAGAACTCGAGCGGAGGATCTCCTGCCTTGAGCCGGTAGGCGCCGTGATCTTTCCACGCGATCCGGCTCTTGGTAATCCAACTATAGGCGTCGGTGTACACACTGCGGGTGACGCAGATGTGTCCCCCGTCCGCCAGCTCCATCGCGCGGGCCGCCCAATCCACGTGGCGTCCGAATGCGTCTACGCTTCGGCCTCCGGCTGATTCCACGCGCACTTCGCCCATGTCCATCCCGATTCGAACGCTGAGGTGAGGATGGCCGTGCAGCCGGTCTTGAATCTCGATCGCTCGCGCGACGGCAATTGAGGGCTTCTGGAAGAGGGCGAGCAGACCATCACCCGTCGACTTGATCACCTCGCCTGCGCGGTCTCGGGTGATGATTTCCGTGAGGATCGCGTCGTGCTCTCCCCTGAGTGTTTGAAACGCCTGCTCATCTCGAGTGGCCGCCATCGTCTCCTTCAACGCGGTCGACCCTTTCATATCGTCAAAGAAGACGACGAGCAGGCGGGTTTCGTCAGGCGCCTCCATGGAGGCCTACTACTCGGGCTGTTCTCCGTTCCCTCCACCGGTCACGGGGACCGGCGTCGCGGCAACAGGAGCCCTTTCAGCAGCGCGAGCCGTTCTTCGACGGGCTCTGAACTCTTCGACCGTCACATAGAGGGTGGGGATGAAAACGAGGGTGACCAGCGTGGAGAGGGTGAGGCCTCCGACGACGCTGCGCGCCAGCGGCGCTTCCAGTTCCGCCCCTTCGCCAAATCCAATCGCGACGGGCAGCAACCCGACGATCGTGGTGACCGTGGTCATGAGCACCGGTCGCAGTCGCAGCGCCGAGGCTTCCACGGCGGCATCGTAGAGAGACACACCATCGCGCCTGCGCATCGTCAGGATGAAGTCAATGAGCACGATCGCATTGCCCACGACCAGTCCGACCAGCACGATGAGTCCGATCAGTGACTGGATGTTGAGCGTGGTATTTGTCAAGAACAGGGTCAGAAACGCGCCACTGAGGGCGAACGGGATGGCCCCCATGATGAGCACCGGCTCGAGCGCCGCTTCGAACTGCACCGCCATCACCGCGAACACCAGCACGACCGCAACGAGAAAGCCCATCCCGAGCTGGCGATAAGCGCGCTGTTGCTGCTCGTACTCATCTCCCAGCGCCAGTGAAAAACCTTGCGGGAGTGTGAGCCTGACCAGTTGCGCGCGCACGTCACCCATCACGCTGCCGAAGTCGCGCCCGCTGATGCCCGCGTTGACCGTGATCACGCGCTGGCGCCCCCGCCGAAAGATCTGCGCGGGTCCTTCGCCACGCTCTAGCTCGGCGACCTGACCGAGGAGAATGCGCTGCCCGCCCGGCGTGATGATTGGGAGCGAGAGGATCTCTGAGGGACGAAATCCTTCGCTGCCGCGGAGACGGACGATGACGTCGCGCTCGCGGCCTCCTTCCCGAAGGATCGTGGCGACCGCACCGGAGACCTCAGTCCGGAGCGCCTGGCTGATCTGCGCCGTCGTCAGCCCAAACGCGGCCGCGCGCTGTCCATCGACACGGATCACGACCTCAGGCAGTTGCTCTTCTCGGGCGATGCTCGCGTCGATGACGCCCGGAATCTCCTCAATTGACGATCGAATTTGCTGGGCGAACAGCATGCCAGTGGGCAGATCGAAGCCGCGGACGTCCACGGCCACAGGGTCCGCCCCTCCGAAACGCAGCACCGCGAGGGCGCCGGCACTGGGACGGACGACCACGCGGCCGCCCGCGACCTGCAGGCGTTGCCGGAGAGCGGTCGCCACTTCCTCGGTGCTTCGCTCGCGATGGCCTTTCTCGGCCAGTCGAATCCGCAGGGTCCCGCGGTGCGACCCTCCGCCGAATGCCGCACTTCCGCCGCTGATCGTGACATTTGTGATCTCAGGCGCGGTTTCTCTTGCGACGCGCTCGAGATCGATCAGCGCCTGCTCAGTCAGGTGGAGGCGGGTGCCCACCGGCAACCACACGCTCGCTTGGATCTCACCCTCATCGGCCTGCGGGATCACTTCCCGTCCCAGCAGCATGAAGCTGCTGGCGCCCACAAAGAACACCAACGCGCTCAACGCGAACGCCGTCCGGCGCCGCTGCAATGCCCACTGCAGCATTCCGCGATACGAAGTGATCACCCCTCCGACCCATCCTTCGGTGGTTAGTGATCGACCCGTCGGCGGCAGCCTCGATGCGAGAACAGGAATCAGCGTGAGCGCCACGACGAGGGAACACAGCTGCGAGAAAATGACCACCGTGGCAAACTGCGAGAACAGCTGTGTGATGACGGCGCCGCCCGGCGCAAAGATAATCGGCAGAAAGACGACCGCGGTCGTGAGGATCGATGCGGTGACCGCGGAGGCCACCTCTTGCGTGCCGCGCACGGCCGCCTCACGGCCATCGTAGCCGCGTTCGCGATAGCGCAGAATGTTCTCGAGGACCACGATCGCGCCGTCGACGAGGTGCCCGATGCCGAGCGCAATGCCCCCGAGCGTCATAAGGTTGAGTGTGTATCCGAAGAAGTACATCAACGAGAATGTCGCGAGCACCGAGATAGGAATGGCGGTGCCGATGATCAACACGCTCCTGAGATCGCGCAGGAAGAAGCCCAGCACCCCGACGGCCAGCACGCCGCCGATGAGAACTGCCTGCTGCACAGCGCGGATGCTTTGGCGGATGAAGCGCGCGCTGTCATTGACCACGACAATCCGCACCGCGCTGAGAGACGTTCCCACCGTTTCGGCTTCATGGAGGATCCGGTCGGCCACGGCAACGGTGTTCGTCCCGGGCTGGCGCAGGACCGAAACTTGCACGGCCGGCTGGCCGTTGATGCGCACCAGCGCGGACTGGTCTTCCGCCCCTTCCGAGACTTGAGCGAGGTCGCCGACGTAAATCGGCGCGCCATTGCGCACCGCAACAACTGTCTGGCGAACCTGGCCGAGGTCACGATACTGGTTCATGACGCGCAACCCCAGCCGGCGCGTGCCCTCGATGACCTGACCTCCTGGTGCTGCCAGGTTTGCGCTGGCGAGCGAATTCACCACGTCTCGCTCGGAGATCGCCAGCGCCTGCATGCGCGCCCGATCCAGTGAGACCCGGATTTGCCGGCGCAGGCCACCGGAAATAGTGACCTGGGACACTCCCGGAATTCGTTCAAGCCTGAACAGTAGCTGGTCCTCGGCGATCTCGCGAAGCTCCACGAGTCCAGGCCCAGGGCTTTCCCGGCCGAGAACCCCCAACTGCACGATCGGAGACTGCGATGGATCGAATTTGAACACGACCGGGGTTTCGATGCCGTCGGGCAGCCGGCGGCGCGTCCGTTCGATCGCGACGCGCACATCTGCGGCCGCCGCGTCCAGGTCCCGTCCGAATGGAAACGTGATTGTGACCCGTGAGATCCCCTCGGACGACGTCGACGTCACGTCCTGGACGCCTGCGACAGACGAGACGGCCTCTTCAAGGATGCGGCTCACCAGGTTTTCAACTTCTTCAGGGCCGGCACCGGGATAGTCGGTACTGATCGTCAGTCGTGGAAAGGTGATGTCAGGAAGCAGGTCGATGGGAAGACTAATCAGGCCGATGAGACCGATCAGCACCACGATCGAGTAAATAATGATGGCGCCAATGGGCCGACCGACCGCCATTCGCGGAAGGCTCATCGTCGTGGCACACTCACTTGTGCTCCATCGCGAAGCGTGCGATGGCCTGCGACGATCACCATCTCACCGACCCTCACGCCGGAGGTGATTTCCACGAGTGCCCCATCGCTGATGCCGGTGGTCAGAGGTCGGGAGCGCGCTGTCTGACCTTCGACGACGAACACGATCTGTTCGTTGTCCTGGTCAATAAGGGCATCCACCGGCACGGCGACAACTCCTTCGCGCCTCGCGACCAGGATCTCGACGCTGGCAAACATTCCGGGACGCAGGAGTCGCTGTGGGTTAGGAACGTCGACCTTCACCTCAGCAGTTCGCGAGGCTGCAGCGAGCACGGGGCTGATCCCCGTCACGCGTCCCGCAAACGCCTTCCCCGGCAACGCGTCGGTCCGTACCGTCACCGGCATCCCTACAAGAATGCGCGAAAGGTCTCGTTCAGCTACGGGCACCGTGATCACGGCTGGGTCCACATTAATGAGTTGAACGATAGGGCTCGAAGATGTGACCGTGGCTCCTACGTAGACGAACTTCCTCGCAACGACCCCACTGGCCGGCGCATGGACAGTCGCTTCGGAGAGAAGACTCTGCGCCTGCCGGACGGTCACCTGAGCCTGGCTGAGCCGGCTGATCGATTGACGGAACGCCGCTTCTGCTTCCTCGACCTGGGCTCGGGTAACCTGAACGTCTTCCGTTCGCGCTCCCCGGCGCAACTGATTGAGCTGCTCCTCGGCCCCCCTCACTCGCGTTTCCTGAACGGTGACGTCCAGCCGGGCAGCATCCACCTGCTGCCTCGAGATATAACCTTGGCTGAACAGCTCCTCAGCCCGCCGGAGCTGAGCGCGGCTGTACTCCAGATTGGCGCGGGCCTGGCGGAGCTGTTCCTCCGCCTGGCGCACTTGCTCAGTGGGTGATCCCGCGGCGGCCTGCGCCAGTCGCGCCCGCTGAGTGTCCAAATTGGCGCGGGCCATATCAACCTGCACACGCTGCGTGTGCAGATTCGCCCGGGCTTGATCGAGCTGGAATCTTACTTCCTTGGGATCGAGGCGCGCGATGATCTGACCTCGACTGACGAGATCGCCCTCCTCGACCATGATGGCGGAAATGATCCCGGGGATCCGTGGAACAACGTCGACTCGCGTGCGGGGCGTTACCTCACCAACGAAAGAGGCGCGCACGGTAATCGTGGCACGACGGACCGAAGCAACCTGAACCACCGCGGCGGGTCGCTGTGCGCCGGCGCCCTGCTGTGCCGGCCGGCGCGCCTGGAGTGAGTCAATGGTGCGCCAGGCCATCAGCAGCAGCAAGACTGCCAGGCCGCCAAATACGAGCTTCCGCCGCCTGCTCTGATTCACTACTATTGCCTCCTAAATAGCATTCTGCCCGCGCGTGAGATTATCGGGCTTGCTTCGTCAAAAACGCCAGGATTGCCTGTTCTATCGCCGGCCCGTGCCGCGTCTTGAACATGTACGTGCCGTGCGCATTCGTGGGAAACACCTTCAATTGTTTGGGCAGAGGCGTGCTCGCATACATGGTTCGGGCGCTCTCGTTGAACGGCACGTCACCCCTCCCTACGATGAACAACTTTGGCGCACGCAGGGTCCCCAGATACGGCCGCGCATCCAGTCCCTGAAACCGGGTGCCGCTCGCCATGACGACCACCCCGTCCACTCGATGCTGCCCCGCGGCCACGATAGAGGCGGTTCCTCCCATGCTCGCTCCGATCAGGAACAGCCGTCGAGGATGCCTTGCCCGCATGAACCTGACCGCCGAGAGCACGTCGCGATCCACACGGGCAATCACGAGCCTTCCGCCAGATGTGCCAACACCTCGAAAGTCATACGTCAGCGCCGTGAACCCTTGGGCCGAAAGTTTACGAGCCAGCTCATACCAGACCGATTGGTTGGTTCCAAACATGTGGGAGAGCACGACCGCATTTTGGCCTGATCCCCACAACCATCCGCGCAGTCTGACCCCGTCGCTGGTCCTGAACGAAACCGCCCCGCGCGATCCGGCTGGATGGGCGGCGGCCTGCGGCCCGCTAGTAATCGCCGCGGCCACCAGGAGGAGCAGGGCCACTCGCAGGATGAGGTTGCTTCGCTGACACTGGCGATGACTGGAGGAATTGTTTCCCGCCTCGCTCACTTCGTTCGCTCGCGAACTACAGTCGCGATTCGAGTTGCTGGATTAGACGTGAGAGTATCCGTTCTCTGAATTCGGCCCGATTGAATCCACCGGGTCCCCCTTGACCTCTGCTTGGCGGACCAAATCCGCGCGGACCTCTCTGACGATCAGTTCCCGGCCCGCGTCCTTCCCTGGACTGGCGTCGCTCGAACGCTTCCTCGCGCGCCTGCTCGAGTTCTGCGTGTTGCTCCCGTGTGAATACGACCCGAATTTGCTCGGCGAGCGCGCGGGACGCTTCAACATCGTTGGGATCAGTATCTCGTAACACTTTCATCATGGGCAGGACGGTCTGTACCTGTTCCGTCGTCAACGGGTGCCCGGACCGCTCGAGAACTCGGATGGCGGACGCGGCTGCGATCGCGGGGTCACCGCGCTGTCCTTGAACCGGCCTGCCTCTGAATTGGCGGTAGGCGAGCACCCCGCCAACGGCCAACACCAGGATGATGGCTGCAACTATCACTGGACGCTTCATTCAACTCCTCCTAGGATTCTCTGTCATTGCGAGCGTAGCGAAGCAATCTCGTATCGGCATGAGATTGCTTCGTCGCTTCGCTCCTCGCAATGACTGGTCAAGGCTCTATTCATATCTCAGCGCCGTAATCGGATCCATTCCCGCGGCCCGCTGCGCCGGATAGATCCCGAAGAAAATGCCGACCGCGGCGGCAAACGACACCGCCATCACGAGCGACCATGGGGAGACAAGTGTCGCCCATCCGGCCAGTTGGGAGATCAGCTTACTTCCGCCGACCCCAAGCAGGATGCCGGCGACCCCTCCAGTCACACTCAGCACGACGGCCTCGACAAGGAACTGGCTCAACACGTCCCGCCGTGTCGCGCCCACCGCCTTGCGGATCCCAATCTCCCGTGTGCGCTCGGTCACCGAGACGAGCATGATGTTCATGATGCCGATTCCGCCGACCAGCAGCGAAACGGTGGCGATGCCTCCCAGTAGCAAGGTCATCGTCTGCGTCACACCCTGCAGCGCGCCGACAATGTCCGCCTGATTTCGAATCGTGAAGTCGCTGTCCTCTCCGGGGGCAATGCGGTGGCGGCCGCGCAGCAGCGTCTCGACCTTCTCTAACGCGCGGTCCATCTCTTCAGCGTTCCGGACTTTCACGTAGATAGTGCGAACGTGCTCGACACCAAATAACCGCCGCTGTGCCGTCGTCAGCGGCACGAAGATAACATCGTCGCGGTCGCTGAAGCCGGTCGCGCCCTTTTCCTCCATTACGCCAATCACCGTGAACGACACGCGATTGATCTTGATCGTCGCGCCCAACGGTGACGCCTGCCGGTCCCCGAAGAGATCCTCCACGACAGTACGGCCCACGACCGCCACCCGGGCCCGCGACTCTACATCGGCGTCGGTGAAAAAGGCACCCGACTCAGGGCGAAAATTTCGGACCTCAGGAAACGCCGGCGTGACGCCGGAGATGCTCGTATTGGTGTTCTCGCTGCCGTATACGACTTGGGCCGCGCGCGCGAATTCAGCGGTGACCGCCTCGACTTCTTCCACCTCTTCTGGAATCGCATTTGCATCTTCCAGCTTGAGGGATTGAAGCGAACCTGCCCCCTGGCGGACGCCGAACTGGCCCGCGCTTCCAGGGAAGATCGTGAGGAGGTTGCTTCCCAGTGCCTGCACCTGTTGGGCCACGGAAGCGCGAGCGCCCTGGCCGATGCTGACCATCGCGATGACGGCGCCGACCCCAATAATAACGCCGAGCATCGTCAGCGCGGAGCGCAGCTTGTTGGCCGCCAGCGCCCGGAGGGCGATCTGAATACTGCTCCTCAGGATCATCGGGGGGTTGCACCCACGCTGGTCGCGATCCGACGCTGCGTCATGAACTCATGACGCTCGATCCGACCGTCGCGGAATCGGATAAGCCGCTTGGCGCACGCCGCGACATCATGTTCATGTGTGACGAGGACAATCGTGATCCCCGAATCGTTCAAGGATTGCAGCAGGGCCAGGATCTCCTCACTCGTGGCAGAATCAAGGTTGCCCGTCGGCTCATCGGCCAAAATCACAGTCGGTGAAGTCACAAGCGCCCTGGCGATGGCCACCCGCTGCTGCTCGCCGCCGGATAGCTGGGTGGGCAGGTGATCAGCCCGATGTTCGAGCGCGACGGAAGATAACGCTCGCATGGCCAGCGCCCGGCGATCAGGCGCCCCCGCGTAAATGAGCGGCAGCTCCACGTTCTCAACCGCGCGCGCTCGTGCAAGCAGATTGAAACTCTGAAAGATGAATCCGATCTTGCGATTTCGAATCCGCGCAAGCTGCACATCGTCAAGGGACCCAACATCTTCACCATCAAGGAGGTAGGAGCCCGACGTCGGCCGGTCGAGGCACCCCAGCATGTTCATGCAGGTCGACTTTCCGGATCCGGAGGGTCCCATGATTGCGATGAACTCGCCGGCGCCTACCTGAAGGTCAACGCCTCGTAGGGCCTCGACCTCGACGCCGCCCATCTGGTAGACCTTCGTGACGTTGTGGAGTTCTATGAGCGCCATGTTAGCGTCGCGGCTGGAAACGTGGCTGGAACGGATTCGATGGTCGTTGTTGCTGCGCAGGTCCACTGGCGCCGGCTGTGCCGAGATAGACAATCTCGCCTTCCCGAACGCCACTCAACATCTCGACGAAACGCCCATCGCTGATGCCGGCCTGGACGACGCGGGGCGTGAGGTTTTGCCCGTCGACGATCATCACGGCCTTGCTCTCACCGCCTCGCACCGCCTCCTGCGGCACCAGGAGCACATTCGTGTGCCGCGCGAGGACGAACTCGGCGTCGACCGTCATCCCGAGCTTTAGCTTTCGCCGCGGATCATCGATCTGTACCACAACCGGGTACTGCGTCACGTTCTGCTCAACGACCGATTGCGGGGCGATCCGCAATATCCTCGCACGGAATGTTGTGCCGGGAAGCGCATCTGCGGTCACCTCAACCTGCGCTGATGACGTGACTCGCGCGATGTCGGCTTCATCCACCATCACGCGGGCCAGGATCGGCGAAATCTTTGCGAGCGTCAGCACCGGTGTCCCTCCGGTGCTGCTTCCAATGACGGACTGCCCAACGGAGACGGACCGCTTGGCGACCATGCCCGCGACCGGGGCGGTGATCCTTCCTTCATTTACACGTTCCTGAGCCTGCCGGACGGCCGCGGCGGCGGACTGCAGCGACGCGCGCGCGGCCCGAACCTCTTCTTCGCGCAGGCGTTGCTGCAGGACGCCGTTTCTCGCATCCGCGAGCTGCGCTTCGGCCTGTTGGAGTTGGGCGCGGGCGACGTCGACCTCTTGTTGCGCTGCGCCGGTTCTGACCTGTTGCAGGCGGAGCTGGGCGGCACGGAGCTGGGACTGGGCCACCTGCTCTTCACTGCGCGCCTGGTCAACTTGCGCCCTGGAGATGAATCCATCCCGGAACAGCTGCTCGTTCCGCGCCAGGTTCTGCCGGGCGAGTTCCGCATTCGTCTGTGCCTGCCGCACGGCTTCTTCTGCCTGCGCGACCTCTTCGGGCCTCGGCGTACGCAGCTGTGCAAGGCGTGCGCGGGCGGCTGCCACATTCGCTTCCGCCTGCTGCACCTGCGTCGCTGTGGCGGCTCGCTGAATCGCCACGTTTGCCTGGGCCTGCGCGAGGCGAGCCTGCGCGGCAGTCAGCGACGTGCGGGCGTTTTCGAGTGAGGCGCGAGCATCCGGGTCATCGATCACGACGAGCAGCTGGCCTTTCGCGACGTGATCGCTCTCTTCTACTAATACTGCGACCACCTGACCCGTCGCCCTCGACCTGACGTCCACCAGCGACTCCGCTTCAACGACCCCCGACGCGGACACGCTGATGATCAGATCTCCGCGCGTCACCTCCGCTGTGCGGAAGCGCGCGCCCTCATTGTCGCGCCCGCGCCTGGATCGAGCGACCACTATGACAGCAACGATGGCCAGGACGGCCACCAATGCGACCATCGCGGTTCGTCTTCTCATAAGCTGGTCTCCACGGTCTTCACGGCCTCGTTGACTGTGTAGACAGTGCAGACTGTGCAGACGGTAGTACTGGTCGTCCGAGCGCATGGCGCAACGTGAACGCGGCGAGCCGCAAGTCTGACTCGGTCTGCACGAGGTTGACGCGCGCCTGCGTGGCCGCAACCTGCGCGTCGAGCACCTCAAGAAGAATGGTCACGCCGGCGCGATACCGACCGTCGGCCACGCGCAGCGATTCCTCCGCCGCTGCGGCAGCGACCCGGACCGCTTCGAGGCGCGCACGTGTCTGCTGGATGGTCAGTGCCGCCCGAAACCCCTCGAGTTGGATCTGCTGGGAGGTCGCTTCGGCTCTGGCCCGAGCAGCATCGAGATTGGCTCTGGCCTCCTCAACGGCGGCCCTGGCTCGCCCTCCATCGGCAATCGGAAGGGACACGCTGGTCGAAATCGACCAGCCAATTTGGCCAGGATTCGGTGAGACCTGAACTGAGCTGTTTGCTGCGGCGGAAACGTTGAGCCCCGAGCGGATCTCGGCAATGCGGAGAGCCGCCTGCGAGCTCACGACCTCCGATTGTACTCGGCGGATTTCGGGACGCGCGCGGACGGCCTCGGCCGCCGCTTCCGGAGGCGGAACTTCCGCGACGGGGATTTCCGGGGGCTCACGGACGGCGATCAGCTGTGTGATGGGAATTCCGATCGCGTTCCGCAACGATGCAAGTGAGAGCTCGACGGCGCCTCGTGCAGTAATCAGATCGGCTTCTGCACTGGCGGCAACCGACTGCGCCCTGATCACGTCGGCGCGCGCGGCAGTGCCGGCGCGCACCAGTGCTTCCGCCTGCTCCACCTGCCGGCGCGCGCTCTGCAGCGCGCCTTCTCTCACTTCGACGACGCGCATCGCGCGGAGCACTGCGAAGTAGGCCTCAGCAGCGGCAAGCGCGATATCCTGGCGGGTTGCTTCCAATGCCGCCTGAGCTGCCACGACCCCCGCTTCCGCCTGCGTGATCTGCGCGGCGCGCTCCCCGCCGTCGAAGAGTGGGAGTGACGCCCCCACGGACACATTGTGGGTGACCGACGCACCGCCGCTCGTGGGAGTCCCTGTTGCGGACAGCGTGCCGATCGCCGTGGTGCCATTGAGACCAACCTGCAACGCGTTGCCCGCCCGCGCCTGCACAAGTCGCGCCTGCGCCGCCTCGAGCGATTTCGTTGAGGCGGCCAGCGTCGGATGGCGCTGCAATGCCGTGGCAACGGCCTCTTCCAGCGACACGGCCTGCGGGGCCTGAGCGAATGCTGGACCAACCCCGGACCCGAGAAGCGAGATTGCGCACAGGAACACCGCGAGATGGACCCGCATCATGCCTCCCCTAAAAAGAAACTACGGGAGACCCCCCGTAGTTATCTTGTAGTTTGACGTCCCACACAGTCGACGACGTTTACTTCTCTTTGCCCTTATCCGCTTTGTCCTCGTCCTTCCCATCTCCGCCGCGTGGAACAGGTGTAAAACGACGCAACCGGTCGGAGAGTTCCGTCAGCCTCCGGCTCACTCGATAGTTAGTCGTGCCTTCCGGATATTTGCCGGATCGACTCGGCTCGCCCGAAGGCACACCGGTCAGCACCTCGAGGCCTTCGTCTACCGTCCGCACGGCCCAGATCTGAAAGTCTCCGGAACGGACCGCCTGCACCACTTCTTCACTCAGCATAAGGTTCACGGTGTTCTGTACGGGGATCATCACCCCTTGCATGCCGTTGAATCCCTGTGTCTTGCACACTGCGAAGTAGCCCTCAATTTTCTCGTTGACGCCGCCGATCGGCTGGATCTCGCCTTTCTGGTTGATCGACCCCGTTACGGCGATCCCCTGCTCAACCGGAACATCGGCCAGCTCCGAGATCAGTGCATAGAGCTCCGTTGCGCTCGCGCTGTCGCCTTCCACCTCTGTATAGGTTTGCTCGAACGTCAGGGACGCGTTGAGGCTCAGGGGGCGTTCCTGCGCATACTTCCCTCCGAGGTAGTGCGCAAGGATCGCCACGCCCTTGCTGTGAATGCGCCCAGACATGTCAGTTTCGCGCTCGATGTTCACCACGCCGCGGCTGCCTACGTACGTACGCGCCGTGATGCGGCTCGGATGACCGAACGCGTAGTCGCCCAGCTGCAGGACCGACAACCCGTTGACCTGCCCTGCGCGGCGGCCTTCCACGTCCACCAGGAGCTGTCCCTGCGCGATCAATTGCCGCAACCGTTCCTCCACGCGGCTGGACCGGTACACTTTCTCGTCGACCCCCTTGAGGACGTCCGCGGCGCTGACGATGTCATGGTTCATCCGTTCCGCCCACGCCGAAGCTTCGTAAATGATCTCAACGACCTCATTGAACCGCGTGGACAAGCGCTGCTGGTGGTCAGCCAGCCTCGCGCTGTGTTCCAGGACTTTCGCGACGGCAGTCCGGTCAAACGGCCGCAGCCCCTGCCGGTTGCAGATCGCGCCGATGGCGGTCGCGTACAATGCCGTGGTCTGATCCGTGCGATCGACCTCAGTGTCAAAATCTGCCTTGATCTTGAAGAGCTTTCGGAAATCCTCGTCCAGCATGTAGAGGAGTTGAAAGATGATCGGTGTGCCGATCAGGACGACCTTTACCTTGAGCGGTATCGGTTCCGGGCGCAACGTCGCCGTGGGAACGAGGCCCAGTTGTTCCCCGATGTTCTCGATGCGCACCTCCTGGCTGCGGAGCGCGCGCTTTAGGCCCTCCCAGGAGAGAGGATTGGTGAGCAGATCCTTTACTTGAAGGATGAGAAACCCGCCATTGGCCTGTTGAATCACGCCGCTCTTGATCAAGGTGAAGTCGGTGACGAACGCGCCGAACTCGCCACGGTACTCCACTTTGCCGAGAAGATTGTAATAAGTGGGGTTCGTTTCAAAGATCATCGGCGCTCCCGAGAGGTGGCTGTTATCCACCACCAGGTTCACGCGATATCGCTGCAGAGGCTCGGGCCGGCGGCCGAGGGTTGGCAGGGGCAGCGGAATCTGCGGCTCTTCCTGCTCTTTGAAATCGTCGAGATGCTCGATGACGTCGTTCAGGAGTTCGTCGAGGTAGCCGGTGATCTTGGGGTGTCCGGCGTAACGTTCCTTGAGACGGGTGACAGGATGGCCCGCCGCCGATCGCACGGCTCGGCGTTCCAGTTCGCGCATCGCCTCGCGCGCCTCGCGCTCGACGGCGCGCACTTTCCTCAGTGCCTCGCCGACCTCCTCATTAAGCTCCCGGCCGCGCCGCGCGATCTCTTCCCGTTGCGCCTCTGGAAGCGCGGCAAACTGTTCCTGGCTAATCGGTTCACCTGAAGGACCAACGGGGGTCGTCGCAATTCCGGAGGGAGTCCGCTGAATGGCAAACCCCAACTGCGCAGCCTTCGATTCCAGCTCACGCCAGATTTCGTTGATGCGGGTCTCGAACGACTGCAGCAGTTCGGTGCGGCGGGTTTCGAACGTCTCACTGGCCAACAGTTTGCGGATGGCGTCTTTGAGCTCATCAACGAGCTCTGCCATCTCTTTGCGGAAGGCACCCCCGGTACCCGGTGGCAGCGACAGCGCGACCGGCTGATCGGGCTGCTGGAAGTTGTAGACGTAACACCAGTCAGGCGGCGCGGGCATCGTCGCCGCAACAGCCTGCACCTGCTTTCTTGTGTAGGTCGCACGTCCCGTGCCCACGGGGCCGGTGACGTAGATATGATAACCGGGTTGATTCATCGTGAGGCCCAGACCGAGCGCCCGCACGGCGCGATCCTGCCCCACGATGACCTCGTCCGCCTTGAGCTCAGCGGTGGTCTGGAACGCGAAGACACTGGGGTCGCACGTCCACCGCAACTGCTCGGGCGCAAGCCGGTGGCGGGCGCGGAGATCAACCTGCTGGGTCACTTATCTTCAGTTGGCTACGTGGCTACCTAGATTCCTGGCGAGAAAAGCAAATGCTAGCGGATCGTTACCCAGTTAGGCCGGGTCAACCTAGAGGGTCAACTTCCTCCCAGCTAGGTAATACGCATCCGCTAGCAAAATCACCATACACCCATGGTCGTGGAGCGTCAATCAGGAACTTCTGTTCGGCGAGGCTCCATACGTTGGTTTGACGCTCGTCGGGGATTCGGATTCATTATCCCCAATGAGGGCGGACCCGACGTATTTCTCTACCGGACAGTCCTTCGCGCTGCTGGACTGAAGCGTCTTGATCCAGGTCAGCGGGTCGAATATGAAGTGGAAGAGACCCCGCGTGGGCGGAAAGCCACTCAGGTCAAGCTTATTCATGGGTAGCAGTCAGTTAGTCTAGAACCGAGGTTGCACCGGCTGAAATCCTGGTGGCGGCGCGATCCGCTGTGGAGACTGTGGCCCAAACGGTAGTCCAGGAATTGCCGGTCCACGGTAAGGCTGAAGCGGGAAGAACTCTGGCGGGCTGCCCGGTTGTCCCCGTTGATCCTGCGGTCCCGGCATCAACTGGAACAACTGGCCTTGATAGTAGAACAAGATCATCGGTTGGCATTCTCCCTGGCCTTGACCCGGCTGGTTGTCTGGGCCCGGGAGTGGGATCACTTCCTGAAACGGCGCAGGATTCTGCGCTGGGGTGGCCATGACAGGCGGTTGTGAACTGGCAACGGTGGCGTGGCTCCCGGCGTTCCAACCGGCGAAATACATCAAGATACCGAACCCTGTTACCCCGCCGGCGATCAATAGCGTTCGCAGCCACGTTCGTGCCATTTCGAATCCCCCTTGCCTACATCACCGTCGCGTTACCGCGTCTCCGCGCTACCGCGCTTCCGGTATCCCATATTCTACCAGACCAACTTCCCTTACAATTAGTTTATGGCTTTACTGTTCACTTTCCCCTGCGGCAGCTGTGGAAGACGATACAGCGTGTACTATCCTAAAGCGCTGCTGTATGAGCTGAGCGGCACTGCCCCTCGGCAAATGGGTGAACAGGAAGACGAGGAAGAGCGCAAGTCGGGCGCGATCGAGGCCGCGCGGCAGGCAGCGGAGGCGGCGGGGAACATCTGGGTCGATGCCAGCCAGACGCTGGAGCGCGTTTGTGAGTGCGGCAAGCGTCTCGACTTTAACCTCATGCATCACCCGCGCGTGCCGCAGTCCAAAGTCGTCGCCGAGAAGCGCCAAACTGGACTCATCCCGTTCCCTGAGCCTCCCAAGAAATCGTGAGTCCCCGCCAGGACAAGTAGGAACACGTATCCGACCACCGAAACACTCGCCTCATCCCGCATGACGAGACGAGGTGAGGCTGATGTGTGTTCCGGAGACATTCGATGCGTTACGAACGAGCCGGCGCGAATTCCTCAAGCTCGCAGCCGGTACCGCCCTGGGCACTGCAATGGCGGGTACCGCACTCCTCGGACCGCAGGAAGCAGAGGCGCGGGCTATTTCGGTCAACAAGGTTCAGGACCTTACGCACGTCCTGAACCCCGGCTTCCCCAGCTTCAACCCTAAATTCTTCCCGAAGTTTGAGCGCAAAGTGTTTGTCACTATCAAGAAAGACGGATTCTACGGCAACGTGCTCACGTATTGGGAGCACAGCGGGACCCACATGGACGCGCCCCATCACTTTGCGGAGGGTGCGTGGATGGTGCACCAAATCCCGGCCGGACGCTTGATCGGTCCCGCGGCGGTGATCCACATCCATGAGCGGGCCGCCAGTAACCCGAACGCCCAGGTCACGCCGAACGACATCAGGGCCTGGGAGCGCAGGAATGGACGTCTCCCAAATGGCGCCATCGTGCTGATGCATAGCGGATGGGAGTCCCGCGTCAACGATGTGCAGGCCTACCGCAACCCGGATGCCAAAGGCGTCATGCACTTCCCCGGGTTCCACCCTGAAGCCGCGCAGATGTTGGTGAAAGAGCGCAACATTACCGGCATTGGGGTTGACACGCTCAGCCTAGATTACGGCGCCAGCGCAGACTTCAAGACGCACGTGACCGTGCTGGGCGCGAACAAGTGGGGGCTGGAGAACGTCGCGAACCTCGCGACGATCCCGCCCAAGGGCGCGACCCTCTTTGTCGGCGCTCCACGGGTTCAGGACGGTTCAGGAGGACCGACCCGCGTCATCGCCGTGTGGTGAGATAACCTAAAAACTCAGATCCCGGCGACTCTCATCGCGACGCTTTTCACGCGTTGGTAGAATTGCAGCCCTTCGATGCCATGTTCTTTGAACGGAGAGCCTGACTCTTTGAAGCCGCCGAACGGGACGTGCACGTCCCATCCCACCGTGGGCAGGTTGACGGCAACGCAGCCTGTGTCGACCCCGCGGGCAAACGCGTGCGCCGCCTCGAGGCTCCGGGTCACCACTGCAGCGGACAGACCGTAGCGCGTGCCGTTGACGATGTCGATGGCCGCATCAACGTCGGCCGCCTCCATGACGGCGACCACCGGGCCGAAGATTTCTTCTTGCGCCACCGTCATCTTGGGGGAGACGTTTTCGAGGACCGTGGGCGTCACGAAGTAGCCACGATCAAATCGATCGCCCCCAAGACGTTCACCCCCGAACGCGATTGAAGCGCCCTCACGTTTGCCGGTCTCTACGGCCTGCAGCACTGTGTCGAGCTGGCTCTTGTCAACGACGGGTCCCATCGTCGTCGAGTCTTCCAGGCCGGATCCCACGATGATGCGCTCCGCCTTTTCTATGAAAGCATCCATGAATGCTTCCCTGGCCTGGCGCTCGACAATCACACGGCTCGTCGCCGTACACCGCTGCCCGGTCTGGCCAAATCCTGCCGCGGCCGCAAGCTCTGCAGCCAGTTTTGGGTCCGCATCCTTGAGGACCACCATTGCGTTCTTGCCGCCCATCTCAGTTTGCACGCGGATGTTCCGGCCGGCGACCCGCACCTGGATGCCGAGCCCTACCGCCGTGGACCCCGTGAACGTTACCCCTTTGATCTCAGGGTGATCCAGCAAAGCGTTGCCGACGCTGCGGGCGGGGCCGGTGACCATATTGACGACGCCTTTCGGCATCCCGGCTTCGTGCAGCGCACGAAGGAGATGCCAAGCCGACAGCGGGGTGAGTGTGGCGGGCTTCAGCACCACGGTGTTTCCGGCGATCAACGCTGGCGCGAGCTTGCGTGCCGGGGTGAGCGCGGGATCGTTCCAGGGCGCGATGACGAGTACGACCCCCAAGGGCTCGCGCATCGTGAACGTGAATACACCGTCCCGCTCGTCGGGAAGATAGTCACCGACCGGCAGGCGACCGTACGCGCCGTAGTAGTCAAAGAAGTATGATGCTCGGGTGACCTCGCCGCGGGATTCGCGGATCGTCTTTCCCATCTCCCGCGTCAGATCCCGGGCGATCACCTCAGCGCGCTCACGGATCAGTTCGGCGGCCCGGCTAAGGATCGCACCACGGGCGACCGGCGTCAACGCTTTCCAGGTCCGAAATGCTGCCGCGGCGGCCCCTACGGCGCGGTTCGCGTCCTCGGCGGTCATCGACGGAAACAGGCCGACGATCTCGGATGTGTCGGCCGGATTGCGGTCCTCGATCGACTCGCCGCTCGTTGATTCGACCCATTCGCCGGCGACGAGATTCTTGTAGCGTTCGGGCATAGTAGTTCCTCCCTTCATCGTTCAAGTGTAGGACTACCACGGCGACTACGGAAATCCTGAGGGTAAGCGCATGAGACTTCCCGATCCCGTCAAAGTGTTTCTTCAGAAACCGCTCTTTGCTGTCCTCGCGACAATCAGCCCTTCCGGGCGACCACAGGCCACGCCCGTGTGGTACCTTCTCGAAAACGATCACATTCTTATCAACACCTCCGAGGGACGGAAGAAGCTGCAAAACCTCAAAGCCAACCCGCGCGTGGCGCTGACCATTGTCGACCCTGATGACCCGTACCGGTACGTGCAAATTCAAGGAAAGGTCGTCAACTTTGATCGAGAACGCGGCGCGCTTGACATCGATCGGTTGTCCATGCGATACCGTGGACGGGCGCACCGCTATCGGCCCGCGGACGGTCCTGAGAAGCGCGTCTCCATTCTGATCCAACCCGTCCGCTACAACACCGACGGAATCAAATGACCACAGCTTACGGCATGGTCATCGACGGAAAGTACGTCTCTGCCCAGTCTGCAGAGACGATCGATGTCCGCAATCCTGCGAATACCGACGAGGTAGTTGGCACAGCGCCCAAGGGCGGACGTGAGGACGTGCGTCGCGCCGTGGACGCCGCGAGTGTGGCGTCTGAAACCACCTGGTGGCCACGGATCCACGAATCCCGTCGCCGCGGCAAGGTCCTGCAGAAGTACATCGCGCTGGTCGAGGACCGCAAGGACCAGCTCGCGCGGCTCCTGACTCGAGAACAGGGGAAGGTCCTCAAGGAATCGCTGAGTGAGCTGGACAGTCTGATCAACACCTTTGACTACTATGCAGGTTACGGTGGGAAGATCACGGGCTCTGTCACGTACGCGAGAGACGGTGACAACATCATTAAGGTAGAAACCCGCAAGCAGCCGATCGGGATCTGTGCTGCCATACTGCCGTTTAACTTCCCGGTCTCCCTCTACGCCTGGAAAGTAGCACCGGCGCTGATGGCCGGCAATGCAGTCATTATCAAGCCCGCCAGTACGGCCCCACTCGTCGACATCGAGCTGACCATGCTGCTGCACGAGGCCGGCGTTCCCGCTGGCATCGCCAACCTGGTCACCGGACCGTCGTCTACGGTCGGTGACGAGCTCGTCAGGCACCCCGCGGTCAAGAAGATTGCGTTGACCGGCTCGACCCAGACGGGAAAGGCCATCTATGCCGCCGCAGCCGAGGGATTGAAGCACATCACACTGGAACTCGGCGGCAGCGATCCGACCGTCGTCTGCGACGATGCGGACCTACGGCTCGCCGCAGAGACTGTCGTGAAGAGTGGCCGCTTCCGTAACGCAGGCCAGTCATGTACGTCGGTGAAGCGCGTGTTCGTGTTCGAAAGTATCTTTGAAGAATTTTCATCTCTTGTCGCCGCCATCGCGAAGACCCTGAAGGTCGGAGACGGGCTGGATCCCAGTAGTGAGATCGGGCCGCTGAACAACTCACAGGTCCGCGAAGACGTCGAACGTCTGCTACAGGACGCACTCAAACGGGGCGCAGAAGTCGTGGCAGGCGGTGGGCGGCCTAAAGGCGAGCAGTTTGAGAAGGGCTTTTATCTCCAGCCCACCGTGCTGCTCGAGGCGCCGCCGGATGCGGCCATCTGGGAAGAAGAGTGCTTCGGGCCGGTCCTGCCGCTTATGAAAGTGAAGGATCTCGATGAAGCAATCACACTGGCCAACCGGTCTCCCTACGGTCTCGGCGCCACAATCTGGACGGAAAGCACTAAGCGCGTTGAGCATTTTGTCGACCGCATCCAGTCAGGGATGGTGTGGGTGAATTACAAGCCATTGAGTCTACCCGAAGCGCCGTTCGGCGGGGTAAAGGAGAGCGGCATCGGACGGGAGCTGGGCGCGGAAGGTCTGGCAGAGTACCTCGATACGAAATCCGTTCGAACCTACGTCGGAAAAGCAGACAATTAATCTCGTCTGACCGGTAGAGCCGGCGGGCACGTCACCGGTATGATCGTCCGGATCGTGCTCTCGCTGCTCCTGCTATTTGTCCTCGGCGGAGTTCCGTCGACCCACGGCTCGCCCGCCGTGCCCTTCAAAGCGGGCGATACCTGGGTCTACCGCGTCACAGAGACGGCGGGGACGCAGCCGGAAACCAGCACGCTGACTGTGACTTACCGCGGCCTAGTCGACTACCGAGGGACCGCGCACCACTACGCGGACGCTTACAGCAGCTCCTCCCCGGGAGAGGTCGAGCGCGACATTCTCACCTGGACAGGGCGGTATTTCCGCCAACGTGCCACGATCCTGTATGAGAACTCACAGCGGGTCCTGGAGATTGTGTTCGATCGGCCTTATGCATTCAGCGGAGTACAAGAGGAGCTTTCCGGAACCACGGAGATCTATGAGCGTGGCCAGTTCGTCGGCCGGGGTTTGTGGACGATCGAGGTCGTCTGGCAGGGAAGCAGCAAGGTCACCGTTCCGGCCGGAACCTTCACCGCTGAGAAGTGGATGGGCTCTTTGAGAATTGGCCGCCTCGCTCAGGATTATACGGTCTACACAGTCGGGGCATTGGAGATCAGAGCGGACGTTGATGTGCGCCGCGATGGCGAATTGACTGATCGGATGCGCCTCGAACTCGAGAAGGGACCTGTTCCGAAACGCTAGTATTGTAACGCAATTGCTATGAGCATCCGGCGACAAGTTCGGATGCTCTTTTTGTTTGGGAAGGAAGCGCAACGTAGCGACGGAACTTTCTAGCGACTCCCAAAGCACAACGCATGGAAATATGCGGAGGTGAATCGATGAAGAAGTCCCCAGTGGTGGTCCTGATCCTCATCCTGGCCGTGGCGCTTCTCGTAAGCGGAGCGATGTCGCAATCAGGCCGGCTCAATGTCCGCGGCGTCGGGCTGCAGACACCGGAATCCGTGCTCTATGACGCGGCGGCCGATGTCTATCTCGTCGCCAACATCAACGGAAATCCGACCGCGACAGATGACAACGGATTCATTTCACGGATAGCTCCCTCGGGGAGAGTATTGAGCCTCAGATGGATCGATGGCCGCAGGGGAAACGTCACGCTCAACGCACCGAAGGGTATGGCAATCGTTGGTAACACGCTGTACGTGGCTGATATTACCGCCGTCAGAATGTTCGATCGCCGCACCGGCCGGCAGCGTAGGTCCATCGCGATTGCTGGATCGACGTTCTTAAACGATGTGGCAGCGGGTCGCGACGGTTCAGTCTATGTCACAGATAGCGGTCTCAACCCGGACTTCAGCCCGAACGGCACGGACGCCGTTTACAAGATCGCGAGAAATGGGAACGTGACGGCAGTCGCGCGAGGTGCGAGTCTGAAGGGTCCAAACGGCGTGACGGTGCTGCGCGACGGTCGAGTCTTCGTGGTTACCTTCAGCCAGACCGGAGAGACCTATTCGTTGGGCATGGGCGGGCAACCTGAGAATGTGAAAACAATGCCAAAAGGGCAGCTGGACGGCGTCATACAAACGCGCTCCGGTGCCCTGTTGATCTCAAGCTGGGCCGCGTCGACGGTGTACCGCGTTGATCGCCAGGGAAACGTAACGGTTGCGGTTGCCAACGTCCCGTCGCCCGCGGACATCGGTTACGACAGCAGGCGCCAGCGCGTCTTGATCCCGATTTTCATGGAGAACCGTCTGGTGATCGTGCCGGCGCGTTGATTCCGGCTTAAGATGAGCGCTTCGCCGTCTCGATAGCGCCGAGGACTACCGTCTTTGGCGGGAAGTCTTCACAGTACTGGTAGCGGTGCGTCAGGACGAAGCGTCCCTTTGTTGAGACGATGAACTCGCCGGGCAGTTGCCATGGACTGTCCACAAGCGCCCGCTCGGTACCACGACGCGAGCTAACCAGGTGTTCTCCGGTCTCGCAATCTCCGGGCTTCCGTGCAAAGTCATGCAGGATCTGTGCGGGCGTTCCTTCGAGGAGCCCGTAGGCTTCGTATGCCCTGCGCTTCAGATCACAAAGGACCGGAAACAGATAGCCACGTCGCTCCGCTACCTCCGCGGCTCGCTCCGGCTCGCCCTGCGTGATCGCAACAATTTGCGCTCCGGCCTCCTCGAATGCAGACACTTCGTCCTTCAGCTTCTCCCAGCGCTCAGCAAGGCAACTACAACCAGACTGTCTGAAGAAAAGCACAAGCGCGGGACGCGAGGACCAGAACTCACTGAGACGGCGCATGCGCCCCTTCGTGTCGGGAAGGCTTAGGTCCGGCGCCGGTTCGCCGATTTGAGGAGGGATCGCTGTCCACGCAGTCCACGTCGGACCCTTTGAGCCACGCCTCTAACCACTCTGCCTCCGCGGCCTGCTGCTGATCGCTAACGGTGGACATGTCAGCAACATTCCACTTCTTCATGCTTGCCGAGAGTCTTCCTCACTTGTTGTACAATATGGCGAGTGGGCCCTTAGCTCAGCGGGCAGAGCGCCGGGCTTTTAACCCGGGCGTCGGGGGTTCGAGTCCCTCAGGGCCCACCATCAAAAACCCACAGAAACGTGGGTTTTTG
>Ga0209857_1000032_pt1 | contig 26205 bp, 25 predicted proteins | sample GWRWN1_10_20_FD_187226 | JGI IMG/M metagenome (GOLD analysis project Ga0209857, IMG submission 187226) | Riverbed sediment microbial communities from areas with no vegetation in Columbia River, Washington, USA - GW-RW N1_10_20 (SPAdes)... | ecosystem: Environmental > Aquatic > Freshwater > River... | reverse complement strand
TCCCGCCTCACTGGATAACCTTTCCTCATCATGATTTTCCCGGGAAGTGACCCCGGCCCACATTCCCCCACTGACGAGCGAAGGATCGGTTTGTGGACACGCAACGGGTGATCCGACAGCTTTCCGCGTTGAATGACCTCAGCCGGAGTAACCCGCTTCAGGCTCGCGACTTGCCTGCGGCGTTAGGGTTAATGACAGATGTGGTGGCGAGAACGCTGAAGACCGAGCGCGTGAGCATCTGGCGCTATAACCACGAGCGTTCGGCGATCTCTTGCGTCGAACTGTACGAACTGAGCGCCCACCGTCACTCGTCCGGCGCGGAACTGCTGATCGAGGACTACCCTGCCTATTTCAAGGCGCTGGCCGCTTCGGATCTCATCGCAGCAGATGACGCGCACCGGGACACCCGAACGTGCGAATTTTCCAAACGATACCTTCAGCCGCTCGGGATCACCTCGATGATGGACGTCCCCATCTATGTCGCCGGCAGGCTGGACGGGGTTCTCTGCCACGAACACGTGGGAGCAAGACGTCAATGGCGACCGGACGAACAGATGTTTGCCGTCGCCGCAGCGAATCTCGTCTCTCTAGTTATCGGCCAATGGGAGCAGCGGCGGGCAGAGGAGGCGCTACGGGAAATCCAGGAACGCTTTAAGGCCTTCATGGACAGCGGCCTCGCCGTGGCCTTCATGAAGGACGAAGATGGTCGCATGGTCTATGCCAACCAGCCGTTCGAACAGGTCTTTGAATTGACGCGCTCCGAGTGGTTGGGGAAGTCGGACTTCGAGTTATGGCCACAGGAGACGGCACAGAAGATTCGCGAGAACGATTTGGCGGTCTTCGCCGGAGGTGTGCCTGTCGAACTGATGGAAACTATTCCTGCCCCCGACGGCTCCCCCCACTACTGGCTGGTTTTCAAGTTTCCCTTCACTGATGTCTCGGGGAAACGATTCCTTGGTGGCACGGCGATTGACATCACCGAGCGCAAGCAATTGGAAGAGCAGTTGCGCCAGTCGCAAAAGATGGAAGCCGTTGGCAAACTGGCCGGCGGAGTCGCCCATGACTTCAACAATCTGTTGACCATCATCACGGGGTATAGTCAGCTTCTGTATGATCGAGTCGGCCCCGATAGTCCGCTGCGCGGGAACCTCATGGAGATTAAAAAGGCCGGGGACCGGGCCAGCTCGCTCACCCAGCAGCTCTTGGCCTTCAGTCGGCGGCAGGTGCTCAAGCCGAAGGTCCTTGACCTCAACGCCGTGGTGGCCGGCTTGGAAGGGATGTTGCAGCGGCTCGTCGGCGAGGATATCCATCTGGTCACTGCTCTGGATCCGGAGCTGGGGCCCGTCAAAGCCGACCCGGGACAGATTGAACAGGTCATCATGAACTTGGTCGTGAACGCCCGTGATGCCATGCCCAAAGGGGGTCGACTTACCATTGAGACCGCCAATGTGGAGAGGACGACGTCAGACATACAGGGGCAGAGTCTGAAGGGGCCTGCCCGCTGCGCGAGGCTGGCGGTCAGCGACACCGGATGTGGGATGGATGCGCAGACTCAGGCCCGCATCTTCGAGCCGTTCTTCACTACCAAGGAGGTGGGCAAGGGAACGGGACTCGGCCTCTCCACCGTCTACGGGATCGTCCAGCAGAGCGGCGGGCATATTGAAGTCTCCAGCGAGGTAGGACGGGGGACCACCTTTGAGATCTACTTGTCGAGGGTGGACGACGCCGTCGAAGAGAGGGGAGGAGACACGGTTGCGGCCGACCTGCCACGCGGCGCGGAAACCGTCCTGGTCGTGGAAGATGAACCGGGGGTCAGGGCCCTCGTGCGCGACACACTTCGGATGCGCGGCTATTCCGTGTTGGAAGCGCGGCACGGTATCGAGGCATTGGTGATCGGGGGCCAGCATCCGGGCCCGATCCATCTGCTGATGGCTGATGTGGTGATGCCGCAGATGAACGGACGCGAGGTGGCGGAACGCTTGCTGCGTGTGCGACCCGATATCAAGGTCCTCTATGTGTCAGGCTATAGTGAGGATGCCATTGTCCATCACGGCGTCTTGACCCCGGGGACCAACTTTCTCCAGAAACCCTTCACCCCTGGTGCCCTTGCGGATAAGGTGCGCGAAGTGTTGGATGCTCAACCACAGAGCTGCCTCTCCTGAGTTGTCTGGGAAAGAAAGGCCTCCGGCTGACGGGGCGGGTTCGACAGAGCCGCATGCAATGAAGGGCGTCATTCTCTATGCGAGAAAACGCGACCGACATCAGACTTAATGTCAGAGACTCGCTTGCCGTTCTAGTGCCATCTGTGCACACAACGGTCGTGCGTCTGTCCAGCAACTCAGAGCGACTGTTCTGGCAACCCGTTAATTTTTCAAGCGGAATGGATTTCATTCATGTGCGAGTCAGCCCGGCACTTGCCTTGCACTTTGCTAGTAGATTGACCTGGATTCTGGCTCAAATGCAATTGACGAGAAGGTTGAACCGTGCCTGCCAATAAGAAAGGTCCCATACGCGCGGTTGACAGGAAGAGCAGCCTCCGCGCTCACAAGCGAGTCACCGCGGAGGCGGTCAAGAAAAATATCTTACTGGAAGAAGCCATCGGGCAGATGAACGCCGGGAAATACGGCCAGGCGTCCGCTGTGCTGAAGGAACTGCTTGCCGCCAATCCCGACAACCTCGAGGCACGCCGGCTGTTCGCAACGCTCCACCTCAGACTCGGCAACCTCCTAGCCGCGAAGACCACCTTTGAATCACTCGCCCAGGAAGCCATGGAGCGACAGGACTACTGGCTTGCGGAATCCCTGCTCAGGGAATACCTCGCGGCCGGCCCACGATGCGTGCCCTTTCGGGAGTTGCTCGGCAACGTCCAGGAAGAAAAGGGCGATCCCATGTCGGCAGCCGTCGAGTACGGGAAAGCCATTGAGATCCTCGTGGAGGATCCGGACCCTGACCAGCCGAACAAGGCGGCTGACCTGTTCGCCAAGGTCAAAGAGATCGCTCCCACCAGCCCTGCGGCCAGCCGGTTCGCCTCCATATTGGGAGCTTCCACAGGGTTCCGCCTGGTCGCGGGGGAAACGACGGCTGAAGTCAACGCGACGCCTGGGCCGGCTGGTGTGACCGAGCCAGCCGTGGAGCCGACCGAGTCGGTTCCCTCTGAGGCAGAGGAGATCCCTGCGCCAGCCGAGCCTGAATCGAGCGTGGAGCGGGACCCGTTGCTGCCGTCCCTCCGTATGGCGCCTGAAGATGAGGCGCCGTCGCCGGAGCTCAAGCCGGATGAGCTGTTGGCTGAACCAGCCGCTCTTTCATTCCAAGATAGCGTGGAACGACTGCTGCCGTTGCCTCCTGAAGTGCTTGCGGAGCTCGGCCTAATCATGCCTGAGAGTGAAGAAGTGCCGCCAGCTGTTGAAGACACCAGGGAGATGGATCCGGTTCTGCCGTCCCTTGAACTGGCCCCCATGGCGGCATCCGAACTACCTCCTGAGGAAGAGGTCCCAGAGCCGTCCGCAACGGGCGCGAGCGTACCGGCAGACTCGCTGCTACCGTCCCTCGAGCTGGCGCCGGCGACGGAGGTCGAGGCGCCACTGCCCGAGCCCTTGAGCGTGACGGAGCCAGACTCGTCGGCGACCACGACGCCAGCCCTGCAGGTGGAAACGCCACCCTGGCAGGCACCACCACTTGAGCCTGCCTTCGAAATGGGCCGACTCGCTGAGCCAGCGATACAGGAGACTCCAGCTGCAGGGCACCAGTTCATGGGGGAGGCTGAAGTGCCGCCACCAGAGCCCGGTCAGGTCATGGAGCCGGAGCCCGAACCAGAGATGCCCGCAGTACCAGCGTGGCAGGTGGAATCGCCACCCTGGCAGCCGCCGCCACCTGAGCTTGAGCCAGCAGGGCAGGAGACTCCAGCAGCAGGGTACAGGTTTATGGGGGAGGCTGAGGCCAGCATGGAGGCGGCTCCAGTCCCGCCATCTGAGCCGCTGAAGGTCAGGCAGCCAGAGCCAGAGCTGGCCATGGCCCACACGGAAATTCCAAGAAGCCGCACGGCTTGGAGCCTCGCCAGCAGAGTCGCTCGACAAGTAGCCTATGTGGGTTTGAGATTTTCTCTGTTTGTCCGTGGGTGCATCGCTGCGGCACGCTTTGTTATGCTCTCTGCCCTGGCTGCCGTCACGATCAGTCTCGTGCTCACCGTCCTGTTCGTCGGTGTGGTCAGTCTCCTGTGGTTCAGTCTCGAGGAAAAACCGAACGGCGCGTATCACAGCCTGACGAAGCCCCCGTCGCGCGCCTTGCATGATCCAAAAAGAAATGGATACCTGCTCCTCCTCGGATTCGGCGCCAGTGGCTCGCGCGATCCGGTGCAAGCCGGCTATGAGATCACATTGACCAAGGCTGAGAAAGATAAGGTCAATCTCTGCCTGAACGACGGCGCGGGGTCGCCCTTGCCGCTCCGCTTCGAGGCGACGACCAGCGCCCTCTCAAGATGGTTCCGGGCTCCAGAACCAGTGGCGTACTTCCAGAATCAGGCGACCCAAGTGCGAAACTGGATGGCCCGGCACGACGTCCTGATGAGCCGTTATCGCCAATGGCTCAGGATGTCGTTTGATGATTGGGGCTTTGGCGAACTTGGAACTCCTGATTGTGCCCAGATCTTGGTTGCCCACCGTCTCTACGTCGCGGACGGGTTCTCTCATGAAATGGGGAGAGGGGTCGAGCGGTTGGAAAGTGATCTGGTTGCCTGGCGAACGGTCTTGGCCCAGGCGAAAACGCTTTCGATCAAGATGATGGCGTCAGAGGCCATCAACGATGATGTGGCAGTGATGTCCGGGTTACTGACCAGGCCGGATCTGCCGGTCAAGTTGTTGCCGAACCTGGCGGCCCTAGGGCGGCCCCTCGACGAACTCGAACTCTCCCTGCGCTGGCCCATGCAGAATCACCTGGTGCTCGAAGCAAAGACGATGGAGGCCGGGTTAAAATCTAACGCCGGCGGTGACCGTCCCTTCTACCAGCGTGTCGTGATGCGAATGCCGTTACCAAAACAAAGGACCTTGAACGGCTATGCTTCCCATTATGAGGCAATGATCAAGGCGGCTGAAACGCCGCACAAGAGGCTGCCCAAGCGCTACGACTTTGTTGACACCCCGCCTCAGATCTTCAGCGACTATCTCATGAACCCCATTGATAACTTGCTGGCCATTGGATTGAAGCCGGATTGGGAGGAGCACAGCGGACGCGTTATGGAAACCGACGCGTTCCTCCGTTTGGCAGGGCTCCAGGCTCGCTTACGCAGGCCACCGCAGGAGTCTAATGTCCCGGCTCGCGTCGCCAGGGCCGGCCAAGGGTTCTACGATCCGTTTACAGGGTTCCCGATGCTGCTCAATGCGAAGAAGGGAAAACTTTATAGCGTTGGGAAGAACGGGAAGGACGATGATGGGGATCCCAAGCTGGACGTCACTGTGTCGATCGCTCCCCAGTCACCATAGCCTGAAGGCCATCGCGCGCTCAGCTCCTTGTCCGCAGAGAGGCCCCTTCATTTAGTTTGAGCCGAGGAGTGGTGCCAGTTCCACGGGGAACTCGGGCTGGGCCTCCCCCTCGATGTGCTCAGCCAGGGCGCCCAGCCAATCCCCGTCTCAACCGGCCCAGTCCATAGAAGCCCGCTGGTCAATCGCCCATCCTCTCTTGCCTGCGGGAACGCCTTGACATGCTTCATCGCTTTTCACCAGAATCAGGCGCGCTGCATCCCCCACGTGGAGGCCCGCGACTATGTCTAATCGGAATCCATTTTCAGCGCGACCTGGAATGAAGCAGGGCGTGACCTCTCGCTCGCCGATGCCGACGCACATCGTCTCGAACGAGGAGTTTATCCCGCCGGCTCAAACGCCGGCGCAGACACGAGTTGAGCGGCTGATTGACGAGACCGGCGAGCTGGCTGGTCGTCGTCTGGGCTTGAGCCGGCGGGACTTCCTGAAGACCACGGGCGGCATGGCCGCGGCTCTCCTGGCGATGAACTCCGTCTTCGGCCGGTTCTTCGACGTGCTGGACGTGGAGCTGGTGGAGGCGGCGGCGTTCGACGAACGCAACGGCGTGCCGTTCTTCATCTTTGACGTCCAAACGCACTATGTCAGCGCCGGCTACGATCCAACGGATGCCGAAGCGTCCCGCAAAGGAGCCGTCACCAAGCAGGGACTCCTCGGGCTCCGTCGTCGCGCGCGCGAAGCCGGCATGAATCCCAAGCTCGCCGGCGATCGCGGGACTCTGGTTGACCTCTCCTGGGAGAATTTCGTCAAAGAAGTGTTCTTGGACAGCGAGACCTCCCTGGGTCTCATCAGCACGCCTCCGGGCCCCTACCCACTGGAGGCGGTGGTACCCCCGAAGGAAATGACCCACATCCGGGACGAGATCAATCGCGTGACTGGTTCGCAACGGATGCTGGCGCATGGGCTGGTCACGCCGCAATTGGGCCGGGCTGACCTGGACTTCATGGACCTGCAGGCCGGCAAGCTGAAGGTGGATGCGTGGAAATGTTACACCGGCTCGCCGCCGAAGGGGTTTGACCACGGCTGGTGGATGGACGATGAGAAAGTAGCCTACCCGATGCTGGAGAAGGCAAGGGCGCTCGGTGTGCCGCGGGTCTGTGTCCACAAGGGACTGCCGTTGGGGCCGGTGGCCGACTATAACCATCCTCGCGATCTGATCAAAGCGGCCAAAGATTTCCCGGACATCAACTTTCTCGTGTATCACTCCGGCTTTCTGAGATCAGGCTCCGTTGAGGAAACCTTTGCGCGCACCGGGCAGATTCCCTGGACAAGTGAGTTCTGCCGGATGAAACTGGCGGAGACGGGGATCAAGAATATCTACATGGAGCTCGGCTCGACATTTGGGCAGTTAGTGACCACCTCTCCAGAGATTTGCGCGCACTTGCTGGGCGAGATCATCAGGTCGTTCGGGGCGGACCACGTAGTCTGGGGGACGGACTCGATCTGGTACGGCACGCCGCAATGGCAGATCGAAGCGTTCCGTCGATTCAAGATTCCGGAGCAACTGATCGAGAAGCACGGGTACAGTCCGCTCACCCGAGAGGTCAAGGCACAGATCTTCGGGCTGAACGGCGCACGGGTGTTCGGGATTGATGCGCACGCAAAACGCAACGAGCTGCCGAAGGATTACCTGAGCCGGATTAAGATGGCCTATCGTGAAGAAGGAGCGGAACCGAGCCATCGGTTTTATGGATGGGTGGCAGGGTAAGTTGGGAGTAAGCCTGACCGCCTTGTGCTCGCGCAACACGCAGCCTCGGATGGCCCTCGTTGGACGCGCGCAGTTTAGGCGGTCAGGCTTACTCCCATCGCGGAAGGACGGGAATGATAAGAGTCGGTGCTCGCTCGACGGCCGCAATGGGGATACCCCCACCACCCTCTCAGTTTGGAGAAAACGATGATAGGAGAATCTTCGCATGAAGAGTGAAATTCTGTATCCGGGAGCCTTTCCGATGGTGCGAGTGGATCTGGCGTCGGGGGAGTGCGTGAAGGCTGAGTCTGGGGCCATGGTCGCGGCCGCGCCCACCATTGACGTGGAAAGCAGGATTGAGGGAGGGCTCCTGGGCGCGCTCTCCAGAAAGGTGCTGACCGGTGAGAAGTTTTTCTTCCAGACGTTGCGCGCGACCCGTGGAGCCGGTGAGGTGCTGCTGGCCCCGACGGTTCCCGGCGACATTGTGATTCTGGAACTTGACGGGGTGAACGAGTACCTGGTGCAGAAAGACGGGTTCCTGGCTGGCGCCGAGGGGGTCAAGATCGAGAGCCGGATGCAGAGCTTGAGCCGGGGCCTGCTGGGCGGTGAAGGGTTCTTTATTCTCCGGATCAGTGGGCGGGGGCAGTTGATCCTCAACAGCTTCGGCGCGGTCCACAAGCTTGAACTAAAACCGGATCAGGAATATATCGTGGACAACAGCCATCTAGTCGCCTGGACTGCCACGACCAGCTACAACATTGAAAAGGCTGCGGCCGGTTGGATCGCCAGCTTTACTTCCGGCGAAGGATTCGTCTGCCGGTTTCGTGGCCCGGGCGTCGTCTATATCCAGAGCCGCAACCCTGGCGGATTCGGGGCCTGGATACGGCAGTTCATCCCGGTTTCTCAATGACGATTGGTTCATTGAAGCATTGAGTCATTGACACAATCACTCAATGAACAAGCCGTCGATGAATCCACTCTCGGCTAATGCGCTCTGTTTCGGCAGTGATCTTCCAGCGGCAGGGGTCCCCTGCCACGTAGACATTTCATCCGTCGGTCTCTCGATCCAATTCTCTGATTTACCGCGTGAGGCCGTCCCCTTTACCGCGCTCGCGGTCGAGGCCGGGGGGTTTGATCACGATCAGCTTGTGGTGAAATGGGCGAGCAACGGCGTCGGCCGAACGGTCTATCTCAAGGAGCCGGCGCTCATTGTTTCCTTTCGACAATTCGTGCCACCCGAACTGATGGCCGATCTGGAGCGCACCGCGGTTTCTGTGCGCCGCGCCAGACAGGGACGGCGGACCTTTTTGCTGGTCGCGGTGGGATCGGTTCTCGCCCTGGTGCTTGCGCTCTGGCTAGGCTTCGACGCCCTGGTCAGGATGGCGGTTGCCCGCATCCCAGTGGAGTGGGAGCAGGCCATCGGAGAATCCGCTCGGCGGGAATTTCTCGCCGGGCAGACCGTGGTCACGGAAGGTCCGGCCGTGGCGGCGGTGCAGGAGATCACGAAACGGCTCACCGATCAGATTGAGGAGAATCCCTACCGGTTCAAGGTCACGGTGGTCCAGAGCGACATTGTCAACGCCTTTGCGCTGCCAGGCGGTTACGTCGTGGTGTTCACGGGGTTGCTCAAGAAGGCCGAGAGTCCCGAAGAAGTCGCCGGCGTGCTGGGCCATGAACTGAACCACGTGCTGTTGCGGCATGGGCGGGAGCGGATCGTTAAGACACTCGGACTTGTAGCCGTGGTGGCGATTTTCGCGGGAGATCAGTCGGGGCTGATTGGGCTAGCCAAACGGTTGGGGATCGAGTTAGTGACCCTGAAATTCGGGCGAAAACAGGAGACGGAGGCGGATCTCAGTGGTCTTCATTTGCTCCATCGAGCCAAAATCTCATCCGATGGGATGATCCGTTTTTTCGAGCGCCTGTCGGAATCAGACAATCTCCAGGTGGAGATGCTCTCGACGCATCCGATGAGCGCAGCCCGCGCCGAGCGGCTCAAGGCCGAAGCCGCGTCACTGCCAAGCCAGACACCGGAGCCCTTCGGCTTCGACTGGACTAAGGTACAGGAATCCTTGGGGCACCGGGAGGCAGGCACCTCGTGAGATCAAACGACCAGCTTCTGCGCATCGGCGTAATCGCAGACACGCACGGTCTCTTTGACCGGGCGATCCTGCGCCATTTTCGAGGCGTTGACCACATTCTGCACGCCGGCGATATCGGAGACCGGTCCGTGATCATCGAACTGCAGAAGATTGCCCCCGTCACGGCCGTCTCCGGGAATGTGGATGGCTTCGAGCGGAGCGGCTTTCAACCCGAGACGATGATCGAACTGGGCGGTCGTCGAATTGCGCTTCGACACATCTTGTACGAAGGCGGGAAACTCACTAAGGATGGGCGCGCGTTCCTGGAGAGAGAACGGCCCGACGTCTGCATCTTCGGCCACACCCATCAACCCAAGGCGGAGTGGCTCGGCAACACGTTGCTCTTCAATCCCGGCTCGGCCGGCCCCAAGCGGTTTCACCTGCCCCGCGCGTTGGGGATCCTGACGATTGCGGACGGCACGATCACGCCAACACACATTGTGCTGAATGGCTGACCTGAGTGATGATGAAATCGCCTGATCTAGCACCAGCGCTTCTTTCCTTCTACCGCTTAATAGGCCTTCATTTCTATTTTCGACTCACAGGAATTCTGATATGAACGAACCGATGGGGATGCCGAACGCTGGAGACGCAGCTAAGTAATAAGGGGGCCATATGATGAAAAAGCTTATGATTATGCGACTCGGAATTGTGTTCGTGAGTCTTCAGGCCGGGTTAGCACTGTCCACTCCAAACCCTGACACCGGTCCAGGTTGCGGCTTGGGCAAAGTCCTATGGTCTGGATACAAGAGTCAGAAGAATATCGCGCCTCAGGTAATGATGGGGACGACCAATATAACCGGACTGTACCCGTTTGCTATTAGCTCTGGGACATCAGGCTGCACCAACGATGGCCGGATATGGACCGAACAAAAGGCGACCATGTTCGCTAGCATCAATTTTGAGAACCTCTCCCAGGAAATGGCGCAGGGACAGGGCGAGCATCTCGCATCTCTTGCCACGCTCATGGGTGTGCCGGTGGAACACAGGGCCGAATTCTACGCCATGACGCAGGAACGCTATACCTCGTTGGTCCAGGCAGGCGAAACCTCGCCGACAGCGATGGTGAAGGCGCTGTATGACGCGATGGCTAGACATCCGATCCTCGCAAGACTCTATGTCCTCCGCTAAAGTTCATTCGTTGTCTCGGGATACTCCGGGACATTTCGGTGCCAGCGCGCTTCAGCCAGGGTTAACATAACGAGAGAGGTTTGTTGATTCGCCGCGGAGGTCTCTTGTCGTTGTGAAAAGTTTTGCTGGATTCGTACGGGATTTTGTTATATACAGCATCTTCAGTGTGCAGCGGTTCGGCCCGCAAAATTTGAGTCCATTTCAAAAAAAGGGGGGTATATGCTTAAGAGACTGCTCATCGTTCAGGTTACAGTGATGTTCCTCGCCTCTCAGGCGGGAGTCATTCTGGCTGCCGGAGTTGCTGACACTGGACCCGGCTGCGGGTTTGGCAAAGTTTGGTTCCAAAACTATCCACACGCCAAGACCAAAGGTGCGCAGATTCTGATTGCCACGAGCAACTCATTCTTTGGCAGTCAGACCTTTGGGATCAGCACCGGCACCCTCGGTTGCACGGATAACGGCAAATGGTGGGCGGAGGTGAAGACCACCATGTTTGCGGAACTCAATTTTGAGGCACTCTCCCAAGAAATGGCTCAGGGCAAAGGCGAGCACCTGGCCTCACTCGCCACTCTGATGGGCGTGCCGGCTGAGCACCAGGCCGAGTTTTTTGCCATGACGCAAGAGCAGTACACGCCTTTAGTGCAGGTCGGCGAGACATCACCAGTGGCCCTGGTCAAAGCGCTGAACCAAGCGATCTCAGCGCATCCAGTTCTCGCCAACGTTTCAATGAACCGCTAACATTGATCTCCCTCGAGGGTTCCAGCATTCTTGCTGGAACCCTCGAGTGTTTTTCTCCTCCCTTGTGGATCTTTACCATCATACTCCTGTGTTTCCTCATCACCGAAATCTCCTCTGGGGCGACCGAGTCCCCTGCGCCGACCTATGTTCAGGATCTCATCAGCCGTGCGACCCTGGCTAAGCTGGCTGAAGAGCGGGAGTGGCATCTCTTGCTGCACTATCGTGAAAACCTCCTGGGAGGCCACACCAGCGAGCAAGATGACCCTGGGTTCTTCCTGTCCCCTGATGGAAAGACCGACCCGCAAGCGGAGCTGGAAGCCACTCTCCGTCAATTCTTTTCCGATGAGTTGGTAGGACGATCCCGCCAGCCTGCGCAGTGTGCCTTCATCGCACGGTATCATTGGCTGAAGGAAAAGCTGTCGTTTGATGACGATCGCCTTCCGCCTCAGCCCTGTGAACGTTTTCACCGATGGTATGTCGACTTCGATGCTGAATCCGTAAGCCTGATTTACCCATCGGCCTACATGAACAATCCCGCTTCCATGTTCGGCCATACGCTCTTACGCATTGACCAGAAGGGCCAGACCGAGCAGACGCGGATTCTAGCCTATACGATCAATTACGCGGCTGAAGTGCCGCCCGATGCGGGAGTGGAGTATGCGATCCGAGGCATTTTCGGCGGATACAAGGGCTATTTCTCCACCATTCCCTACTATCTCAAGGTTCAGGAATACCGGGACATTGAAGATCGAGACATCTGGGAGTACAGACTGAACTTTACTGAACCGCAGCTCCGCCGGATGCTCATGCACGCGTGGGAACTGGGGAATGCCTATTTCGATTACTATTTTTTTAAGGAGAACTGTTCCTACCACATCCTGTCCCTGCTGGAAGTCGCCGATCCAGCTTTGTTGCTCAGGGATCGATTCTTGTTTTGGACTATGCCCGCGGATACAGTGCGACTGCTAACGGATCAGCCGGGCTTGGTGAAAGACATCGCCTACCGTCCCTCGCGAAGCACGCAGATTAAGCGGAAGCGGGCTGGGCTGTCCGACGAAGAACGAGTCTGGTTCGGCCGCATCACTGAGGATGCGTCCCTTGCTCAATCGGCGGAGTTCAAACGCTTGGCTCTCGCTCGGCAGGCATTCGTGCTGGACCTGGCGTCGGACTATTTGCGCTATCGAAGCGTGACGGATGAGGCCAAAGCCGATTCCTACAAGGAGAGAAATAGGGCTGTCCTCATCGCCAGAAGCGAGTTGAAAGTGAAGTCGGAGGACTTTCGCATCGAACCGTTCACGGCGCCACACGAGCAAGGGCACAGAACATCCCGGGCTGGTCTAGGCGCTGGCTGGCGCAACGATGAGGCCTTTGAAGAACTCTCAGTGCGGGCTGTCTACCATGACTTGCTCGATCCTGACCCTGGCTACACCCCGGATGCGCAGATCGAGCTGTTGTCCGCAAGTCTTCGCTTTTATGATCGGAGCGACCAAGTCAGGCTGGAGCGGTTCACATTCGCCAATGTCCTCTTACTCTCCCCAATGGATTCGTTGTTCAAATCGCCATCCTGGAAGATCAGCGTCGGCACGCAGACCATTCGGTTCAACGACTGTAACTTATGCAGCAACGGGAATCTGAACGGAGGGATCGGCGCGGCGCTGGAAACGCAATGGCTGCGGCGTGAGGTGTACTTTGCCTTCGCTGAAGCGGACGCGAACTACAGCAAGGCATATGATCCGGATTACCGGATCGGTGGGGGCGGCACGGTCGGGATGCTGGCCAATCTGACCGAGCGCTGGAAGCTGATGCTCTCGACGACCTATCTTCGCTATCCCCTCGGTGACAAATCGGACGATTTTCGCTGGTTCGTGGGGCAGCGCTACACGCTTGGGCAAAATTTGGCGGTCAGATTAGAGTACAACCATCGGGATCACGACAACGACGTGCTGTTTACGGTCCAAGCCTTTTTCTAAGGTGGTCTCTATTACCTGAAGACTCCCTCTTGCGCCTTCGTGTGAGTCCTGGTATGGAAGGGCCCAGGATATCCCCGGCAGAGGGGGTCCTGATCGGAGGTCGCCCATGGTTGACCAGATGAAAAAGAGGAGTGTGACCGCCGAGGTAAGAGTTCCGCCACACCCGCCATTACGCCACTACTATGAGCGGAATGAACTCAGACAGAGTTTTCTCAACGACCTATTCAACAGGACAGCTTCGCACTACCGTCTTATCGACAAGGCGACAGCATTCGGGTCCGGCCTCTGGTACCGCCGGAAGGCCCTGCACGAAGCGGGGCTGGCACCTGGCATGCGAGTCTTGGACGTAGCTTGCGGGCCAGGCTTGGTGACACAGTGCGCGCTGGACCTGGTTGGCCCTACCGGGCATGTCATCGGACTAGATCCCAGCCTTGGAATGTTGCGCGAAGGTAAGAAGGGCCCATGCCGCAATCTGATTCGGGCAGTGGGAGAGCAGTTGCCATTCTTAGATCACAGTTTTGATTTTCTCAGCATGGGATACGCACTTCGTCATGTCTCCGATCTGCAAGTTGCGTTTCGTGAGTTTCGCCGTGTGCTCAAGGACGGCGGCACGATTCTCCTGCTGGAGATTTCGATCCCTCGATCGGCGACTCTTTCGTGCCTCTCTCGGTTCTACCTCAAAATCGTCTTGGGAGCGGTTTTTGCCGTGACGACTGGGAACCGGGATATGAGGACCCTCATGGGCTACTGGTGGGATACAATGGAACACTGTGTCCCCCCAGGGAGGATCCTTGACTCACTTCGTGAAGTCGGCTTCGTCCGGTGCGAACTGAAGGAATGGTTTAGCGGATTGCTGCGCGACTATCGCGCGGTCAAGGAGTGAAAATCTCGCTGAAACCGCAAGGAAGTGAACATGCGCGACGCGGCTTACATCCGACTGCCTCCAACGCTCAGAGCCTGCGCCACCCTGTTAGTCCTTTCATTTCCAGTTCTGGCCGGGTGTCATTACGACACTCGGTTTGAGGATATTGGGTACTCGATTGGGCAAAAGCAATACGACGCCGGTCTTGTGGCGGGCATTGCCCCTTATACTGTTGGGCAAGTTGTCTCGATCCACTCCTTCTCGACGGGCATCGCAAACACCTGGGATGCGCGTCCGGGCGTAATGCTCCAGCAGATCGCCGAGGTGGAGTTTCCACAGATGTTCCGGTATTACAAGACCGCCACACAGCACGAAGAACCCGAGCAGGGAGTGACACGCCTGACAGTGGACCTATCTATTTCGCATTACGCCTTTAGCGATTTCCACACCACTGTGGTCGTGCAAGCTCGAGCGTATCGACCTGGTCGCTCGCTCGCGTTCGACAAGTCGTACAGGGAGGAAGGGGAAGGCCAGGGGGGAAAGATGGTCATGGGTGGGGCGTTTGGCATGAAATCCGCGGTTCGTCAATCATCCTTTGATGCTTACAAGACGGTATTCGCCAGGTTACGGGCTGATCTGGCGAACATGCTGGAGATGCCACCTCCGTGAGTTCGGTCTTTCAGTCGATCCATGAACTGCAGCCGTATTGCATTGACAGGAATCCAAAAGAGTGGTTAAAAGAGCAGCCTCATGGCCCTTACTGATGCTTTACCGATAGAAACAGAGGTCGCGAAGCTGATCGTTCAGACGCTCAATCTGAAGATCGATCCTGCGCAGATTCAGCCGGAACAGCCTCTCTTCGGTGAAGGTCTCGGCCTTGACTCCATTGACGCACTTGAACTGTCCTTAGCGATCTCCCAATCCTATGGGTATCAGATACGTTCCGATGATCCAGAGATTGTCGCGACCTTCGCCTCACTCCGGTCGCTGTGCAAGTCGATCGAGAAGAATCGGACGAAGTAGTCACATGTGGCTTTATGAGTACGGCTGCTCTGCTCGGTCCCTACCACCCTGACGGGACATTGGCTTGGACCAATGGCTCCCCGATTACGTGTCATCGTTTCCTCTCCGAGGTTGCCACGCTAGTCGATCGATTGCCGGAAAAGTCGACGGTTATCAACCTGGCTGAGGACCGGTATCGCTTTTTCGTTGGGTTGGCGGCGGCGTTGGTTCGAGGGCAGACAACGCTCCTGCCTCCTGGTCGCGCGCCGAAAGTGTTGACCCAGATTGTCGAAGACTATGACGACAGCTATTGCTTGATAGATGGCCAAGCAGGGGTGGCAGGATTGCCTTCAGTCCACATCCTTTCTGCTTATGGAAGCAGTGAAGAAGGACAGCATGTCGTTCCCCAGATTCCCACAAACCACACGGCTGTGGTGGCCTTTACGTCTGGCAGCACCGGCACTCCTCGTCCAAATCCGAAAACCTGGGGCTCACTGGTGGCTGTGGCGCGACACACGGGAGCTCGGCTTGGTCTTACACCAACAGAAAACGTGACAGTGGTTGCAACCGTGCCGCACCAACACATGTTTGGGTTGGAGACTTCTCTTCTACTGCCCACTCAATTCGGGCTGCCATTCCATACGGGACGCCCCCTCTACCCTGAGGACGTCCGATCGACGCTTGGATCCGTACCGCCACGGCGCATCTTGGTGACGACGCCGTTGCATATCAAAGCTTGCGTGACTGAGCGAACCCGGCTTCCCGGAATAGAATTCATCCTGTCAGCGACCGCCCCACTTCCCATGGCGCTCGCACAGCAAGCGGAGACCCTGTTTGATACCAAGGTATACGAAGTCTATGGGTTCGCCGAAGCAGGCAGCGTGGCAACACGCCGGACTGTTGCCGGTGATATCTGGCAGCTCCTGGATAGGGTCAGTTTTTCGAAGGAGTCGGACCACTACTCTCTTCGGGCCGACTATCTCCCAGAGCCGGTTCCTTTTCCGGATCACATCAGCTTGAAGGGATCACGGGCATTCGTTCTCCATGGCCGCAATGCCGACCTCGTCAACATTGCGGGGCATCGTGGTTCTCTGGGCGATCTAAATCAAAAACTTAACGAAATAGAGGGAGTGCGAGATGGCGTCTTTCTCTTCCCGGAGAAAGACGAAGATCCAGTCACCCGTTTGATGGCCTTTGTCGTCGCGCCGGGGAAATCCGCCGACCAGATTCTGGGTGACCTTCGGACTGTCATCGATCCCGTGTTCCTCCCGAGACCGCTCTATCTGGTGCCCAACCTTCCCCGGAACGAGACTGGAAAGCTCACCAGGGAATCACTGCTCGAACTGGCGAGACAACTCAGATGCGAGGATCACCGTGACATATGAACGGATCGTAACCATCGGTACAGATCATCCATCATTGGCTGGGCATTTTCCGGGGCATCCCGTCGTACCCGGTGTCGTCATGCTTGGCGAAATCATGGAAGCGGTTCGCCAGAGAGTGAGGAGCAACATCGTCTTCGTCGCTATGCCAACCGCCAAGTTCCTCTCGCCCTTGACCCCGGGGGAAACGCTGGTGATCCTTCTTGAACAGGACGCCGAGGAAAGCGTGTACTTTACCTGTCAGGTCGGCTCCCGTCTGGTTGCGAAAGGATGCCTGCATTATCGCCACACGTCCCATGGCGCTGAAGATTCTCAATGAGCTTGCAATGGTTGCGACAGCGTGAGCGCGGGAGCTGGGTAGCCATTCAATTCATGGTCTGGGTTGCCCTGCGAGTCGGCCGTCCCGCCGCTCGTACATTGCTCTACCCGATTTGTGTCTACTACGTGGTCTTCTCCGGCCGGGCCCGACGGGCAATCCGTCAGTTTCTCCACAGGGTCCTGGGCCGACGAATCAGTTGGCGCGATCTGTTTCATCATTACCATTGCTTTGCCTCCACAATCCTGGACCGGTTCTATCTCTTGGCAGGCCAGCATCATCGATTCCAGGTTGATGTGCAGGGCGCGGAACTGCTCACAAACTATTTGAATCGTGGTCAAGGATGCATACTACTGGGCTCCCATTTGGGGAGTTTTGAGATCGTGCGCGCGATCGGTATGTCTCGACGTGACCTTGAGATCAAAGTACTACTGTATGAAGAAAACGCACCGATGATCAGAGAAGTGGTTCGAAGTCTGAATCCTCAGGTAGCCGATACCGTGCTCTCGGTCGGCGCGCCCGACACGATGCTGCAGGTGAAGGATTGCCTGGACCGTGGAGGACAGGTTGGCATCATGGGCGATCGACTGGTGCAGCATCATCAGACGACGCTCTGTAAATTTTTTGGCACGCTCGCACGATTTCCTACAGGGACCATGAGGCTCACAAGCGTCCTGAAGGCGCCGGTGATTCTCTTCTTCGGCCTCTACCGGGGCGGAAATCGTTACGAAGTCCACTTCGAGCTGTTTGCCGAACAAGTGATCCTCGACAGGGAGCATCGCGATCAACAGATCCAGCAATGGACTCAGCGCTATGCTGATCGACTGGAATACTACTGCCGTTTAGCGCCTGACAACTGGTTCAACTTTTATGACTTTTGGAGTGAACGCTAAGAGCATGAGGTTCCTGCTCGTCCTGTTCACCGCGGCGTGGCTCATGGACGTGCAGCTTTCCAACCAGATCTGGGCTGATCCCACGACTCCGGCTGAAAGGAGCAGCGCGACTGGTGAGTGGAACGTTGACCAACTCATCAGCGGGCTGGCCAAGCAGAGAGAAGAAACCGCGTCCTTTGAGGAGACGACCTTCTCCTCAATGTTGACCAAACCATTAAGGACGAGAGGGATACTAAAATTCACGCCTCCATCCAGGCTCGAAAAACATGTGACAGACCCATACGATGAACGCTACGTCATCGATGGTGACAAGGTCCTCTATGAAAACAACCACAAACGCATCAGCAAAACCTTTTCGCTGGAGGACTATCCTGCCTTGCAAATATTTGTGGAAGCGTTCCGGTCGAGCCTCGCAGGCGACCTTGTTACCTTAAAGCGTTTCTACAAGACCTCCTTGGAAGGTGAGCCTCGCCGGTGGTCCCTCATCCTGCGTCCGCAGGACCCTACTATCCAATCAATAGTGCAGAGTGTTCGCTTGTCGGGTGAAGGAGATCGCATGACGAGGGTGGAGAGTCTCCTCCCCGACGGCGATCGATCAGTGCTGGTTATACAGGGGCCGCGTGGTGAATAAACGAGCTGCCGCAGTCATCCTAGGCTGGAGTCTCTTGATGTGTCTAGGCGGCTGGTTTGCGGCCACACGCGTGCCGGTCCGCACCGAGCTATTAGACCTATTGCCGGAAGGACCCACCGCCACCCAACGCCTCCTTCTGAGACAGCTCAGAACCGGTGTCACTGGGCGGCTAATCCTGATGGCGCTCGAGGGTGCGGATGCTGATCGGCTGGCGGAGATCAGCAAACAGCTGGCGGAGTGGATGCGTAAGAGCGGGTTGTTTTACTATGTTGGGAATGGTGTCGAGACATGGACAAAAGAGGAGCGAGACTATCTCTTCCGCTCTCGCTACCTGCTCTCTCCTGACATACAGAAGGACACTTTTGCACCGGACCATCTCCGGGATGCGCTCCAGCAACGCCTCGATGACTTGCGGTCTCCACTGGCTCCCATGATCAAGGAATTTATTCCAGCCGACCCGACTGCTGAGTTTCTGAAGATCCTCTCTACCTGGACACCATGGAGCACTCCCACCAAACATCGGGGGGTGTGGTTCTCAGTTGACCGTCAGCGTGCGCTGCTGGTCGCGGAAACCAAGGCCGCTGGCTTTGATGTCGATGCCCAAGAGAGGGTGCATCAACGGGTCAGAGAAGCCTTTCAGAGCATTGTCGGGTCGAGCACGGGTCCCCTGCATCTGGTCATGACCGGGCCGGGGGTGTTTACGGTTGAAGCGCAGCAAACAATTCAAAATGAAATCTGGTGGTTATCGCTGGTGGCAGCCATTCTGGTTTTCACGTTCTTGTATCTCAGTTACCGATCGTTCACCTTGCTGGTTCTCAGCTTGGTTCCTCTTGCAAGCGGTATTGTGGCGGGAATCATCGCGGTGGATTTCGCGTTTGGTTTCATCCATGGCATTACGCTGGGATTCGGCATTACGCTCCTCGGTGTCGTTGACGATTATCCCATCCATCTGTTCAGCCATCTGACGGGGGAGGGTTCGGCGTCGAACGTCATGCAAGCGATTTGGCCCACGATGCGTCTCGGGGTTATCACCACGGCTCTTGGGTTCTCGGCTCTCTTACTGGCTGGGTTTCCAGGCCTGTCCCAACTTGGCTTGTTCGCGATCGTCGGCCTGTTGACCGCGGCAGCGACGACTCGCTGGGTGCTCCCCTTCTTAGTTCCTGTTGGGTTCTGCCCCCGTCGATCCGGGACGGGCCTGGCGGGCTTAGCTGATCAACTAACGAGAGCGCGTCTGGTGGTTCCGGTCTCCGTGCTCCTTGCCATCGCCGTGCTGATATGGTCGAATACACCACTTTGGGAACAGGACATTGCCAACTTGAGCCCGATCTCATCCAAGAAGATAATGCTGGATCAAACCTTGCGCGCGGAACTCGGTGCCCCTGATCTTCTCGATTTCATCGTGATTGAGGGTTCGACCGAGGAGGAAGTCCTGCAGCGGAGTGAGGACGTGACGCCGGCCCTCGATCGCCTGGTGAGGCAGGAAGTTTTCACCGGGTTCGACATCGTCACGCGCTATGTGCCAAGCCGTCGCACACAGGCCATGCGCCAGGCAGCCTTGCCGGACCAGCAGATCGTGCAACACAACCTCAGGGTGGCCCTGAAGGGACTGCCCTTTAGACCGACCCTCTTTCAGCCTTTCGTCGAGGCGATCCAGAAGTCCAAGACGCAGGCATTCCTTGAAAGCCAAACGTTCCGTGCGACAGCGTTGGGACTCAAGGTGGACTCGTTGCTGTTCGAGCGAAGCGGAGGGTGGGTCGCTGTGGCGCCGCTACGAGGCATCACGGACCGAGATCGATTACACGAGGTGGTAACGGCATGGGGGAAGCCATCTATCTCCTATCTCGACCTCAAAGGGGAATCCAATCGCTCGGTCATGGCCTACCGGAATGAAACCCTGACCGTCGTGGGTTGGGGAACACTCGCCATCGGGTTCGTGCTGTTCATAGGGTTGCGGTCGCCATCGACGGTGTTGCGAGTCATGATTCCGATCGGTAGTGCGATCGTGGTTGTGGGAGCGCTCCTTCACAGTTTCGGAGAACGATTGTCGCTCTTTCACGTGGCTTCCTTCCTCCTCGTGATGGGGCTTGGCTTAGACTATGCGCTGTTCTTCAACCGAAGGCATGGCACTGAGACCGAACGAGACCGCACAGTGTATGGTCTCCTCGTCTGTAGTACCACAACCATCTTGGTCTTTGGTGTCTTGGCCTGTTCACAGCTTCCGGTCCTCAAAGCCATCGGGATGACTGCCGCGTTGGGCTCGTTCATCTGTTTACTGTTTGCCGCGCTGCTTGCGGACCAAGGAGCCCGTGAAGCTTAAGAAGCCAGCCAAGAAGCCTCTCGTTCTGAGTGCCTATACCGTCGTGACTGCTCTTGGAAAGGGACTCGAACCGACCTATGCGGCGTTACGAAGTCGGCGTTCTGGTCTGCGGCCTTGCGACTTCGAGGACGTGGGGATAAAAACCTATATTGGCCGGGCCGATGGTTTAGAAGACTTGCCGGTCGGCAGTGGCTCAATAACAAAGGGGTTGGAGCAGTTCGACTGCCGGAATAATCGGTTAGCTCTTCTCGGGCTACAGCAGGATGGGTTCACGCAAGCCGCAATTGAGGCTCGGGAGCGCTACGGCACACACCGCGTGGCCGTCATCCTGGGCACCAGCACTTCCGGCATTCTGGTAACGGAACATGCGTATCGCGAACGTGACCCCCAGACCGGTGCCTTGCCGGCATCTTTCATCTCTCGGTACCGATATACCCATAACATGTTCTCCCTCGCCCATTTCGTCCGGGCTTACCTCAGCCTCCAAGGACCAGCCATGGTCATCTCGACCGCGTGCTCATCCAGCGCGAAAGCGTTTGCCACCGCCTCACGATTCATCGAGGCGGGATTCTGCGATGCTGCCATCGTGGGAGGCGTCGATAGCCTGTGTCTCACGACCCTCTATGGATTCGGAGCGTTGGAACTGATGGCGAGCGGTCCTTGTCGTCCATGTGATGAGGATCGTGACGGGCTGACGCTAGGCGAGGCGGCCGGCTTTGCGTTGCTGGAAAAAGCCGAGCGTGCGGCACATGCTGGGGCAGTGGCATTACTGGGCTACGGGGAGAGTTGTGACGGGTATCATATGTCACATCCCCATCCGGAAGGGGCTGGGGCGATCAGAGCGATGCAAGGGGCGTTGCTGCGGAGCGGGCTCAATCCTAGAGACATTGACTACATCAATCTGCACGGAACCGCAACCAGGGCGAACGACAGCATTGAAGATAAAGCCGTCCACTCGGTGTTTGGTTCCTCGATCCCCTGCAGCTCGACCAAAGGGTGGACGGGCCATACACTGGGGGCAGCGGGAATCACGGAAGCGGTCATCGCCGCGATATGTCTTACGCGCGGGTTTATTCCCGGCACATTGAATACGACTCGAGTCGATTCCAGCCTGAGAAGCTCCGTACTGTTGAAGAATCAAGAGCAACCAGTTCGCCGAGTGTTGAGCAATATCTTTGGGTTTGGTGGCAATAACTGTAGCCTGATTCTCGGGACTGTCTGATGCGCCTGTATGTGAACGGAATCGGAACGCTGGGGCCGGGTCTCATTGGATGGAGGGAAACCCGAGCCGTGTTGGCCGGGGCATCTCCTTACCGAGAGACGGCACGACCGGAACCCACGGCGAGCATCCTCCCCCCGAACGAGCACCGGCGGAGCAGTACTATCGTGCGCTGGGCAGTGCATGTCGCCCAGGAGGCCATCGAACAGGCGCAAGTGAACCCTCGTGAGGTCGCGACGGTTTTTGCCTCATCCTGTGGGGAAACCGGTGTCCTGGATCGACTCTGCACAGCCCTTGCGACGCCGCAACGGGTGATTTCACCCACGCTGTTCCACCATTCCGTCCATAATGCTGCTGCCGGCTATTGGGGCATCGCCACGGGCTCACAGCAATCGTCCACAGCGCTGGCTTGCAATGATTCTTCTTTCTGTGCCGCGTTACTGGAGGCAGCCGCCTATGCGCATATCGAAGAAAGACTTGTGCTCCTCGTGGCCTATGATCTCCCTCCTCCCTTTCCTCTCTATGTAGCGCGACCCCTACGCGAAGGATTCGCGGCCGCGTTCGTGTTGGCAGGGACTCCTGTAGACCACAGCCTCGCGCAGCTTGATCTCAATCTTTCTGATGACCTCTCGGGGGACGTGACAAACATGGAGGATGCAGGATTGGAAGCCCTTCGGAGCGGGAATCCAGCTGCGCGGTCGTTACCACTCCTGGCTGCCGTTGCGGGGCACCAAGCCACGTGTGTATGTCTTGAGTATCTGGAGGATCAGCGCCTGTTGATCCAAGTCACACCATGCCAGTCATGAGCAAAAACGACCTCTGTCGATTGATTCCGCATGAGGGAGCCATGTGCCTCTTGGACGCAGTGGAACAGTGGGATGAGATCCGCATTACTTGTCGGACAGGATCGCATCGCAACGCGGCCAACCCTCTTCGGCGCGGGAACCAGTTAGAAGCCATCTGCGGGTTAGAATATGCGGCCCAGGCCATGGCTGTTCATGTCGGCATTCTGAACGAAAAGACCGCGAATCAGGCTGTCGTGGGTTATTTAGGTGCAGTGCGAGACTTATCTATCCAGGTCCGTTCCCTCGATGATGTGAAAACCGATTTGACCATTCACGCCATACGTCTGATTGGAGATGCGACCACCTTCATCTACACCTTTCGCGTGTCGGCCGAGAACCGGGAGTTACTGAGCGGGCGCGCGTCCATCTTCCTGAAATATCCTGATCAACATACATGAAACGAGCCCTAGTCACAGGTGGAAGCGGGTCGATTGGCTCGGCGATCTGTCGGGAACTGGCGAAGGAGGGACTCTCTGTCACCATCCATGCTCATCGCCATCGCACTTCGGCTGAAGACGTTGCCAATCAGATCCTCCGGGCAGGAGGATCAGCCATCGTCGCCTGCTTCGATGTCACCGATGCCGAGGCAGCCCAACGTGCACTGACACAGGTTCTGGAAGCCGGTCCGATCCAGGTGCTCGTGAACAACGCAGGGATCCACGACGATGCCCCGATGGCTGGCATGCGTGCTGATCAATGGAACAAGGTGATCGCGGTCTCGCTGTGCGGCTTTTTCAATGTGACTCAGCCGCTGCTCCTGCCTATGATTGGCACACGCTGGGGACGGATCATCACGATCTCGTCGATCTCGGCTATGCTTGGAAATCGCGGCCAGACGAATTATGCAGCTGCCAAGGCGGGGCTCCACGGCGCCTCCAAATCGCTTGCGCTGGAAGTCGCCTCCCGTGGGGTGACCGTCAATGTGGTGGCGCCAGGCATTATCGAATCGCGCACGGTCGAGCAAACCTTCAAGCCGGATAAGATTGAGGCTCTCGTGCCGATGCAACGGGCCGGCACACCTCAAGAGGTTGCACATTTGGTTGCATTCCTGGCCTCGGAGAGAGCGGGTTATATCACCGGTCAGGTAATCGGGGTCAACGGTGGGATGGTATGAACGTCCAACGGAATTCAGTGACCAACTCCCCGATTGGGTACTGGATCGTGATCCCAGCCTATAACGAGGCGGGGACCATCAGGGGTGTGGCATCGCGGGCGTTCCGACAGAGCAAGAATGTGATCGTCGTAGATGATGGGTCTACCGATGGCACGATAGAGGCCCTGAGTGGTTTGACCGTGATCGTGCTCAAGAATCCCACGAACTGTGGGAAGGCTGGCAGCCTGTGGCGCGGATTTCAATACGCATTGGAGGCCGGAGCATCCGGGGTCGTCACCCTGGACGGAGACGGTCAGCATGCGCCAGAAGAGATCCCCAAACTGATTAGTGCCGCCATTGCTTCCCCCGATCATCTCATTATCGGGGCTCGTCGGCGGGACCAACATCGCATCGCGTTCTGGCGCTATCTCGCGAATCGTATCGCAGACTTTTGGATATCCTGGGCTGCTGGCGCCACGTTCCACGACAGCCAATCGGGCTTTCGGGTGTATCCGACCTCATTATTAAGGAATGTGAAGGTCCCGTACGGAAAGAGCAGAAGTTTTGTCTTCGAAAGCGAGATACTCATCGAGGCCACTCGCGCCTGCTATCGGACTGTGACAGTTCCGATCGATGCCTTGCGGCGTGCGGGAGCCAGACCGAGCTACTTTCGCCCGGTGCTCGATATCGTCCGCATCACGCGGATGGTGGCGTGGAAGATTCTTTCGAGGGGCTTGTATCTGCAAGGCCTGTACGCACTTATCAAAGCTTCTGCGGAGGGCGGTCCTGAACTCGTCCAAGCGAAGGGCGCACAGCGGGACAATGAGGACAAATCGAGGGACATAGAACGTCTGCCTTCAGGAACGTCGCACAAGCTGCCTCTCTAAGTGCGCAGATCGGGCTTTCCACAATACGTCCATTTCATGTGACCGGGCGCGTCCTGGTTCTTGAAGACCCCCGATAAATATGGCATAGAACAGCGCCGTCTCTTAGTGTTGCTAACAGGCCGCCTCAATTCCATCACGGCCCCCACTCCGGTCGATTGAAAGGAGACAGCGGTGAAGAATAGGCGGATCGTTCTGACCATCTTCGTAGGTCTGCTCGTCATCGGCGGCTTGCTCAGCTGCAGGAGTACCTACCACAGTTCGTTCGTGGATCAAGCGGTCAAGCCAGTTGACCTTGTTAAGGTTAAGTATCGCATGGTGAAGGTGGGAGCTGTCGGGGAGAGTACGGGTTTTAAGCTTCTCTGGATCCCATTCGCCAGTCCGACTGATGCCGAAGCCAAGCGCGATATGCTCGATCGACTCAAGCAAGAAGGGATTAATACTACGGGAAAACACATCGCCTTTACGAATGCGACGGCCGACAAAGGTGGGATCGGCTTTATCGGCCTCATCGGCGCCCCTTCCATTACCCTCACGGCCGATGTGATCGAGATTCTGGGCGAGCAGGTTCCTCAAGAGCCGGCCTCCCCAGTTCAGCCAACTCCGTAGATCCGGAAGAGAACGCCTGGTTCTTTTCGAAGAGAGACAAGACGAAGAAGAGACGCTACATCCCCGCCGCAGTGAGCCGTGACCTGATCGCTCCGTCAAGCCGCTGGATCCAGCCGCTGTAGTTCTCGTGGATCGTTTGCTTCTCGGCGTCGTACTTGAGATTGGAACTGTCCTTGTAAAGAATGCTGTAGGTCTTGGTCGTATACGGAATTGTGACGACAGCCTGATGGCTCCGTATGTTGAGCGTGCCGATGATCTCGCCGGGCTTGGCCACAGTCATCTGCCATCCCAACGTGACACCCGCCTGGATAATTTCCTTCCTTACGTCTTCCAGGCGTAGTTCCTTACCGCTTGCTGTGACCACAGGAGCGTCCCTGACTTGGTATATCTGCCCTCCCCCTCGGCAGGCTGTCACGACAACCAATGCCAAACATCCTAGCAGAACTCGCGATAGCATTCGGTTCATCTCGATCCCTCCTCTGTGTGAGTGTAGTGTTCTTGTAGCACAGGTGCTCGTAATACGACGGGCGTCGCTGAGTCGAGTGGCATGGAGGCCAGATCCGAGAAGACTGTCGAATCATACCCCAACCTCGCGATGTACTCGACGAATGCCTCCAACAGCACCATGTTCTGCGGGCGCATGCTCTGCTTATTCCACTTTGACATATTGCGAGGGAAGGATTGCCGATGCGAATGCACGAATTCACAGGGATGGCGATAAAACACGAGCGACGACGAACGTCGCGAGATCTGGCGGATCATCCAGTTCATAACCGGCAGGCCCAACACGCGCAGCGTGGCCATATTGATGGGGAAGAGACAAGCTGTCGGAGGCACTTCGGCAATGGAACTGGTACCGGATGTACCCACGTGTCGCCAGGACGGTCGATAGAGTTCAACCTGAGCCAAGAAGTATTTCAGATAATGGACGCGGCCGAATCCAAAGTCAAACCGTCGGGC
>Ga0209857_1000030_pt1 | contig 26267 bp, 15 predicted proteins | sample GWRWN1_10_20_FD_187226 | JGI IMG/M metagenome (GOLD analysis project Ga0209857, IMG submission 187226) | Riverbed sediment microbial communities from areas with no vegetation in Columbia River, Washington, USA - GW-RW N1_10_20 (SPAdes)... | ecosystem: Environmental > Aquatic > Freshwater > River... | reverse complement strand
CTCCGCCGCCATCTCCACGAGGCGCTCCCGGGCCCCCCGCTGCGGAACAATGACGTCCACTTTGGTCCCGCGTTTCTGCGACAACCACTCCGCAATGACACTCATGTCCTCGATCGGCTCCTGCAGCACCACCTCGCGCGGCACACCCGGCGCGTCCTGGTAGTACTGTTTGACGAATTCCCCGAGGGCCTCGGCCCGGCTGACGCCCCGCGTGTTCTCGAGCACGAAGTGTTCCTGACCCTGCAGCCGGCCGGCGCGGACGAACAAGATCTGGACACACGCCAGATCCCCAGCCTGGGCGATCGCCATGACGTCGCGGTCTTCGAGACCGACACTGGCCGCACGCTGCTTCTCGTAAATCGCCTCCATGGCCTGGATCTGATCACGCAGCTGCGCGGCGCGTTCGAATTCCATGGCCTGTGCGGCGCGGTCCATCTCCACGCGCAACTCATCGAGCACCGATTCATGCTTGCCTTCGAGGAACAAGGTGGCCTGCCGCACCTGGTCGTTGTAGTGCTCGGGGGTCGCGCCCCAGGAGACACACGGCGCGGTACACAGGCCGATGTAATAGTCGAGACACGGCCGCGGCAGGTCGCGTGTGATCTCGATGTTGCAGGACCGAATCTTGAAGAGTTTGCGAATGGTACGGATCGTCCGGCGCACGAGTTTCGGCTCATGGTAGGGATAGGGGCCGAAGTATTTCGCGCCGTCGCGAAGCACACGCCGTGTCATCGAAATTTTCGGGAAGGCCTCGTTCGTGATCTTGACGTACGGGAACGCTTTGTCGTCCGCCATGCGGACGTTGTAGGGGGGCTGGTGACGCTTGATAAGGTTGACTTCAAGTAGCAGCGCTTCGACTTCGTTCTCGCAGGCGACGACATCGAAATCCGCGATCTTGGACATGAGATACCGGATACGCGGGCTTTCAAGGTGGGAGCTATCCTGAAAATATTGCCGCACGCGGTTGCGGAGTGCGGCGGCTTTGCCGACATAGATCACCCGGCCGCCGGCGTCCTTCATCAGATACACGCCCGGCCGGGCCGGCACTAACTTAAGCTTTTCCTCAAGATTTGGAAGCGATGCCATTGGAGGATCTCGCGAGCCGGCCAGTCTACTGGGTCTTCAGAGTCTACAGAGTCTCAAAGCATCAAGCATTAAGTATTAGACACAGTAGACTCGGCAGACTCAGGAGACCCGGTGGACTCCGGACCGCGATACGAAAATATTATAGCGACCGGAGCAGGTCTCCCGTCCGCCGGAGTCCTTTACTTAACCCGGCACCGAGCAACATTCCCCCGGCCTCGGCCTCGCTCGGCCTCTGTACGCCGCTGGCCTGCTTCGCAGGCGACATTAGTGGTCGCTATCTCAGCGAACGTAAAAGGTCACCAGTTCGGCGAAGCCCCTCTTCCAGGAGGCGGCGCTCGCCGCCGAAGCCGACGCGGATGAACCCGTCCATCTGAAAATGATCCCCGGGGACCACGAGAACGTCGTGTTCCTTTCGCAGCCGTGTGGCCAATTCCGTGGAGTTCGTTTTTGGATGGTACCGGAGGAAGGCGATCGCGCCGGCCTGCGGGGGAGTCCAGGTCACCAAGCCCTCGAGATCATCGACCCACCGGCTCAGGAGGAGAAAGTTTTCGCTGAGAATCGACTGTGCCCTGAGCGCCAGCCGCTGGCGCGTGCGCGGCGTGAGGGCCATCAGCGCCAGCCGGTCACCGATGAGATTTGGAGAGATCGTCGTGTAATCGTGGTAGCTCCAGAGGCTGTCAATCATGTCGTGCGGCCCGACGATCCATCCGATGCGGAGCCCCGGCAGGCCAAACACTTTCGACATGCCTCCGGTCACGAGCGCCCGTGCATACCGCGCCCAAAATGACGGGGTCGTATGGCCGTCGCGCTCGCCGCCGCGGTACACTTCGTCCGCCACGACCCACGCGTTGACTTTCGCCGCCATCTCGCAGATCGCGTTCATCGCTTCGATGGTAAGTACTGCGCCCGTGGGGTTGTTGGGGTTGCAGACGAAAATCGCTTTCGTGCGCGGCGAAACGAGGCGGGCGAGGTCGTCGAGATCAGGACCCCACTGATTCGCTTCTGTCAGCCACCACGTCTTCGCTTCAGCACCCAACCCGCGGATGAGCAGTGGGATCTGCATATAGTTCGGAAGCATCACGACGGCTTCGTCGCCCGGCTGGAGCAATGCCCAGGTGACCAGGAAGTTGGCCTCCGCGCTCCCAGAGGTGACAAGGACGTGCTCAGGCCCCGCGGCATGATAGAGGCCGGCGATTTCCGTGCGCAGTTCGAGGCTGCCGTTCGTCATGCCGTAGCCGATGGGCTCGTGCGCGAGGACTTCCTGCACCCAGGTGTGATCGACGAGCCCGGCGAGTGTCAGGGGGAGTACGCCGCTATCGGCGAGGTTGAACTCGACGGTGTGCTCCCACGTCGATTGAAACCGCTCCATCTCAAAGCGTTCGATCTTCACACAAACCACCGGGAACAGGGGAACGCCGGAACGGGGGGAACGCGCTCCCCGCAATGATATTCCGATGTAGGGTGGAGGTTACCTGTTCCCGCGCTCCCGCGTTCCCGCATTCCCGCGGGCAGCCCGCCGAGGAGAGTTCTGAGTATCGCCCGCCAGCACGAGTTCGGGCTGCCCGTTCAGGACGCGCTTGAGAAACCGGCCGGTGTGTGACTGCGGAGTCCGTACCACGTCCTCCGGAGTCCCTTCGGCGATCACCTGGCCGCCAAGTTCACCGCCCTCAGGCCCAAGGTCGATGATCCAGTCCGCGGTCTTAATGACGTCCAGGTTGTGCTCGATCACGATCACGGTGTTTCCGGCATCAACCAGGCGGTGCAGCACGCTCAGCAACCGCTCCACATCGGCAAAGTGCAGGCCGACGGTCGGCTCGTCCAAGATGTAGACGGTCTGGCCGGTATCGCGCCGTGACAATTCGGCCGACAACTTCACGCGCTGAGCTTCGCCGCCGGACAGCGTGGTCGCCGGCTGGCCGAGCTTGACATACCCGAGCCCCACATCATCGAGGGTCTGGAGCTTTCGACGAATCCGCGGCACGTTCTCGAAGAACTGCACCGCTTCCGTGACCGTCATCTCCAAGACGTCCGAAATGTTCTTTCCTTTATAGTGGACATCCAGGGTCTCCCGGTTGTAGCGCTTGCCTTTACAGACCTCGCACGGGACATACACGTCGGGGAGAAAGTGCATCTCGATGCGCACAATGCCGTCGCCCTCGCATGCCTCACAGCGGCCTCCTCTCACATTGAAGGAGAACCGCCCGGGAGTATACCCCCGCATCCGCGCGTCTGGCGTCTGCGCAAACAAGTCGCGGACGAGATCAAACGTCTTCGTATACGTCGCCGGGTTGCTGCGCGGCGTACGGCCGATCGGCGACTGATCGATGTTGATGACTTTATCGACGTGCTCCAGTCCTTCGACCCTTGTGTGCGCACCGGGCCGGACGCGCGCGCCATGGAGTTTGGACACGAGTGCTCGGTAGAGGATCTCATCCACCAGCGTGGACTTGCCGGATCCGGACACACCGGTGACGGCGACAAACATGCTCAGCGGGAACCGGACGTCGATATTCTTGAGGTTGTGTTCCGTGGCGCCCCGAACTGTGACGTGCTCATCGTTGGGCGCGCGCCGCCTTGCGGGAATCGGAATCCGGCGCCGGCCGGAGAGGTAGAGACCGGTGATCGAGCCAGCGTGACGGGCGATGTCCTCGGGCGTCCCCGTCACGACGATGCGACCCCCGTCCGCCCCAGCGCCAGGGCCGATATCCACGACCCAGTCCGCAGACCGGATCGTTTCCTCGTCGTGCTCGACGACCAAAATCGTATTCCCCAGATCGCGCAGATGCATCAGCGTCTCGATCAGCCGTTTGTTGTCGCGCTGATGCAGGCCCACGCTCGGCTCATCCAGGACGTACAGCACGCCCATCAACCCTGAGCCGATCTGCGTCGCCAGCCTGATGCGCTGCGCCTCGCCTCCGGAGAGCGTGGTGGCGTTCCGGTCGAGCGTCAGGTAGTCGAGCCCGACGTTGACCAGGAAACCAATCCGCGCCTTGATCTCCTTGAGGATCTGCTGGGCGATCAGCCGCTCCCGCTCGGACAGCGTGAGCAGATTGAAGAAGTCCAGCGACTGACGGACCGTGAGCGCCGTCATCTCGGCGATGTTCTTCCCGGCGACGCGCACGCTCAGCGACTCCGGCTTCAACCGCGCGCCTTTGCACTCCGGGCAAGGCAGCGTGCGCATGTACTGCTCGTACTCTTCGCGCATGTACTCGGAGTCTGTCTCCTTGTATCGGCGCTCGAGCTGGTTGAGCACACCTTCGAACTGCGTTTCGTAGACCCGGAGCGAGCCCCATTTGTTGTGGTACCGCACACGGAACGACTGCGTGCTCCCGGACAGGAGGACGTCGATGAAAGACTTGGGAAGCTTCTTCAACGGCGTCTTCATGTCGATGCGGTAGTGCGCCGCAAGCGACTGCAATAGTTCGTAGTAATACTCACTCGTAGAGCTCGCCCACGGGACCACCGCCCCGTCAGAGAGCGACTTCTCCCACTCGATCACCAGGTCGGGATCGAACTCCTGGCGGAATCCAAGCCCGCTGCACGATGGACAGGCACCGTAGGGGCTATTGAACGAGAAGATGCGCGGCTCAATCTCCGGCAGCAGCGACCCGTGGTCGGGACATGCAAATAGCTGGCTGAACACGAGGAGCCCTTCCGTGGGATCGGCGAGGGCCTTCTTCTTCGCGTTCCCGCGCTCCCGCGTTCCCGCGTTCCCGTTTTCGAGTACGTCGACATACACAATCCCCTGTCCCAGCTTGAGTGCCGTCTCCAGCGAATCGGCCAGCCGGGTCTTCACGTCGGGCCGGGTGATAATCCGGTCCACGACGACCTCGATCCAGTGCTTCTTGTTCTTGTCGAGGGGGATGTCTTCGCCGATCTCGTACACGATGCCGTCGACACGCACGCGCGCAAATCCCTGCCGCCGCAGATCCTCAAACAACTGGCGGTACTCCCCCTTGCGGCCGCGCACGATGGGCCCCAGCACCTGGATGCGCGACTCCTCGGGGAGCGCCAGGATGCGGTCCACGATCTGCTCTCGTGACTGCCGGCTGATGGGCTTGCCACATACCGGACAGTGTGGCTGGCCGACCCGCGCGTAGAGCAGGCGCAGGTAATCGTAGACTTCGGTGACGGTCCCCACGGTCGAGCGTGGGTTACGGGGTGCGCCCTTCTGATCGATGCTTACCGCCGGAGACAACCCGTCGATATGATCGACGTCGGGCTTCTCCATGAGACCGAGGAACTGACGGGCGTACGCCGAGAGCGATTCGACGTATTTCCGCTGTCCTTCAGCGTAAATAGTATCGAATGCGAGCGACGACTTTCCCGAGCCGGAGATGCCCGTCAGCACGACAAACTTGTCGCGTGGGATCTCAACGGTGACGTTCTTAAGGTTGTGCTCGCGAGCTCCGCGAATGACAATCCGGTCGATCGGCATCTACCTGCCCCAACGGTTGTTGCGGCGCCCCGGCCCTTGACGGCGTCGCTGGCCATTGCCGCCGCCGCGGCGCGCGCCGGCGAAGAACGGCTCGCCCATTCCTTTCCTCAGCTCGTTGACCTGATCGCGCAAGACCGCGGCCTTTTCGAACTCGAGGTTCGCGGAAGCGCGGCGCATCTCGCGTTCTAACGACTCAATCGTCTTCTCCAATTCCTGTGGCGACAGCATCAGCAGGCGGGCGACGTCCCAAGGAACCTTGGCCCGCTGCTGCTCGGCCAGTTTGATCAGCTCATTCGCCGTCAGCATTTCCTCGGACGGTTGGTAGGTCTCGATCTCTTCAGCGACCTGCGCCAGATCAATCAGGTCGCGAATCGGCTTCACGATGGACTCGGGGGTGATCCCATGCTCCTCGTTATACTTGACCTGTATCTCGCGGCGGCGGTTCGTCTCCGCGATCGCCCGTTGCATCGACTCCGTCACCTCATCCGCGTAGAGGATCACGCGCCCGCCAATGTGTCTCGCCGCCCGGCCCATCGTCTGAATGAGTGATGTCTGGGAGCGCAGATACCCCTCTCGATCTGCATCCAGGATCGCAACCAAGGAGACCTCGGGGAGATCCAGCCCCTCTCGCAAGAGGTTGATCCCCACCAGCACGTCATAGGTGCCCAGCCGCAGGTCCTTGAGGATCTGCACCCTGTCAAACGTCTGGATCTCCGAGTGCAGGTAGTGCACCTTCAAACCCATCTCTTGGAGGTACGCCGTCAGGTCTTCGGCCATGCGCTTGGTCAGGGTCGTCACGAGCGTACGCTGACCTTTATCTGCCTGAGCTTTGATCTCGGCCATGAGATCATCTATCTGTCCTTTGGCCGGGCGCACCTCGACGTGCGGGTCAACCAACCCGGTGGGGCGGACGATCTGCTCGACAACCTGCGTGCTGACCCCACGCTCGTAGTCGGCCGGCGTTGCCGAGACGAACACCACATGGTGGATGAGGCTGTCGAACTCGTCCCACGAGAGCGGCCGGTTGTCGAACGCGCTCGGGAGGCGGAAGCCGAAGTCTATCAGGCTCTTCTTCCGCGAGCGATCTCCCTCGAGCATGGCGTGCACCTGAGGGACAGTGACGTGGCTCTCGTCAATGACCATCAGAAAGTCCTTTGGGAAATAATCGAGCAGGCAGCCGGGACGCTCACCCGGCGCGCGGCCGTCCAGATGCCGCGAATAGTTCTCGATGCCCGGGCAGAAGCCGACCTCACGCAGCAGCTCCATGTCGTACTTCGTGCGGAACTCGAGCCGCTGGGCCTCCAGCAGCTTCCCCTGTGATTTGAACCACTCGGCCCGCTCGCGAAGCTCTGTGTCGATCGACTGCAGGGCGCGCTCCAGCCGCTCGTCTGTGGTCACCCAGTGCTTGGCCGGCCAGATCGCGACGGTCGACTTGTCTTCTTCCACCTCGCCGGTGACGGGGTGGAGCTCCATGATCCGGTCAACCTGGTCTCCAAACAACTCAATGCGTACCGAGCGGTCCTCGTAGGCGGGGAATACTTCGATGACGTCGCCGCGGACGCGGAACCGGCCACGCGCGAAGTCGATGTCGTTGCGTTCGTACTGGATGTCGACCAGCCGGCGCAGGATCTCATCCCGAGTTCGCCGCTCACCCTTGCGGATGAGCACCATGACTTCTTTGTAGTCCTCCGGGCGGCCCAACCCGTAGATACACGACACCGACGCGACAACGATGACATCGCGGCGCTCCATCAGGGCCTTCGTGGAGGCGTGCCGGAGGCGGTCGATCTCATCGTTGATCGAGGCATCTTTCGCGATGTACAGATCCGTCTGTGGCACGTACGCTTCCGGCTGGTAAAAGTCGTAATACGAGACGAAGTAGCGGACGGCGTTGTTCGGAAAGAATTCGCGAAATTCACTGTAGAGCTGCGCGGCCAGCGTCTTATTGTGCGCCAGCACGAGAGTAGGTCGCCGGACCTGCTCGATCAACCGTGCTACTGTGTAGGTCTTGCCACTGCCGGTGACGCCGAGAAGGGTCTGATGCCTGTGCTTCTGCTCGATCCCTTCAACCAACTGGGCAATCGCCTCGGGCTGATCGCCCCGCGGCGGCATGTCTGTGATCATTTGAAACTCAGGCAAAGGAGGACCCTCCAACGGAAATTTGCGGATATCACGCCATTATAACATTGGGTCCAAAAGGAGAGCCACCCGTCCCCCTCAGAGCGATTCGGAGTGTTCGCTACGAACTTCCCGCTTGGCATGGCTGCGATAGCGAAACTGTGTTCGGCTGCATGAGAAGGGCCAGCTCCTGGCCGCGACCGTCGGGGGCGGAGCCTGAGGGGTCCCCGTATCAGTTTCAGTCGGGGGGAGGCTCCGACCCCGGCGGGTGCGGCTACCTTATTCCCTCGGGGCCCCCGGCGCTGGCCAGTTCCAGTGCTAGGTGGTCAGCTGGCGCCAGAGGGAGGTAACTTGACGGCGGGTCTCCTTGAGAGAACCAGAGTTCCGGACGATCCAGTCGGCTTCTTCAGCTTTTTCGTCGACGGGGCGTTGCGCGGCCACGCGTCGCTGGGCATCCTCTTCCGGGAGGGTATCGCGGCGCACAAGGCGCTCGATCTGCGAGTCTTTTCCGGCAGTCACGACGATCACGCCGTCCATGTCAAACGTATCGGGTCCGGTCGTATCAAGGAGCAGCGGCACGTCAATCAGAACGACGGCGTCGGGGTCTGACTTCCGAATTCGCTCGACCTCCTCATCAATCCGATAACGGATCGCGGTATGAGTAATGCGATTGAGACGGCGACGGGCGGTGTCATCAGCAAACACGATCTGGCCCAGTTTCTTGCGGTCGATTGTCCCATCGGCATTGAGTACTCCACGCCCAAACGTCTCGACAATCTTTCGGTAGGGTTCGGTCCCAGGTTCCACGACTTCCCGCGCAATCTTGTCGGCCTCTATGATCTCGGCACCGAGTTCCTTGAACATCGATGCGACCGTAGTGACCCCTGTGGCAATCCCGCCGGTGAGGCCGATAACCTTCATGCCAGGGGTTCCATGTCGCGCCAGTTCGGGCCCACTTTGGTGTCGACGCGCAGGGGCACTTTGAGGGGGAAAGCGCGTTCCATGACGCCCTTGACCTCGGATGCCAGGGGCCGCGCTTGATCCGCCGGCACGTCAAAGACGAGCTCATCGTGCACCTGGAGTGTCATCATGGCTTTGGGGAACTCCGGCAGCACTGTCCGGGCAAGATCCACCATCGCCTTCTTGATGATGTCGGCGCTGCTCCCCTGAATCGGCGTGTTGATCGCCGTCCGTTCCGCCGCCTCACGAATAGGCCGGTTGCGGGTGTGCACCTCCGAAATATTCCGGCGCCGGTTCATCACCGTCGTCACGTAGCCGGTCTGTCTGACCTCCTCAATGGTGTCGAGCATGTATTGCCGCACCCGCGGGAACTTCGCGAAGTACTGCTCGATGTACGCGCGGGCTTCCATCTTGTTGATACCTAACTGAACTGCCAGGCCGAACTCGCTCATGCCGTATGCCAGCCCAAAGACGATGGTCTTCGCGCGACGGCGCATGTCGGGCGTCACCTTGGCTCGGGGCACATTGAAGACCTCGCTCGCCGTGACGGCGTGCACATCGTCGTCTCGCTCGAACGCCTCGAGGAGACCGGGGTCCTCGGTGATATGGGCCAGGACGCGCAGGTCGATCTGCGAGTAATCCGCGGCGAGCACGACATTGCCGGGAGCAGCAACGATGGAACGCCGGATCCTCCGGCCTTCTTCGCTGCGGATGGGGATGTTTTGCAGGTTCGGGTCGGTGGTGATGACACGACCGGTGGCGGCGAGTGTCTGGTTGAAGGTCGTGTGCACGCGGCCCGTCCGAGGGCTGATGAGCCTGGGAAGCACATCGACATAAGTGGTCTTGAGCTTCGTCAGCTCGCGATGAGCGAGGATCTTGGCGGCAATCTCATGTTGCGGCGCCAGGAACTCCAGGACTTCGGCATCTGTCGAGTGCCCAGTCTTGGTCTTCTTCATTGAAGGAAGCTGTAGTTTTTCAAAGAGCACGAAACCTAGCTGTTTGGGCGAGCTGATATTGAACTCTCCCCCGGCCAGGCGGTAAATCTCTGTGGCCAGTTCCGTCAGGCGCCGATCCATCTCCACGGAGAGTTCCTCGAGGTAAGGAGCATCGACGGCCACCCCGGCTGCTTCCATATCGGCCAGCACGGTGGCCAGTGGCATCTCAATATCAGTGAATAGTGGATACACCTGCCGCTCACGCATCCGTGCTTCAAGGACGGGGCGCAGACGCAGCAGGACGTCGGCGGCCTCACTGGCCTCTTCGACCGGGTCGCTGTCCAACGGCAAGCCTTCTTGCTCCTCGTCCATCCGCAGGCGCCATCCCAGGTGCTCCCATGCCGCGGTCCCCATGGTGTGTGTGCGTCGACCGGGATTGAGCAGATAGGATGCAATGGCCACGTCGAACTCCAACCTCTGTGGCTGAATCCCAAATCGCCGCAAGGTGAGCAGGTCGGCCTTTACATCACCGGTCACCTTGAGTGCGGCAGAGTCAAACATGGGTCGCAGCGCATCAGGGAAACGATCATCGGCGATGGCCAAGAACTGCACATCACCAGGCGACGCCGAGAGCGCAACGCCGGTGAGGGGAGCCTCGAGCGGATGCCCCTCACCCCGCTGGAGGTACAGCCCGATCTCTTGTGCAGTGGATGTCCCTTCTAAGAACTCTTCTGGTCCATGGACCTGCCTGTAGCGGCCCTGCGGTTTGGGTTCCTCAACAACGCCTACTCGTTCCAACAGACTCTTGAACTCCAGGCTCGCAAAGAGGTCCTGGAGGCGGTTCTGGTCAGGCGCACGTCGCCGCAGATCCTCCCATGACCACTGCAGCGGAACATCTGTCACCAGTGTCGTCAAATGTTTGCTCTGCAAGATCTGTTCCGTGCGCGACTGCAGCAGTTCGCGCTGTTTGGGGGATACACGATCCAATCGTTCGAGCAGCTCTTCAACACTGCCGAACTGCTGGATCAACTGGCCGGCGGTCTTCTCCCCGATACCGGGAACGCCTGGGATATTGTCCGTGCTATCGCCCTTGAGTCCTTTGTAGTCAGGCAGGCGCGACGGTTCAAAGCCGAACCGTTGGTGGAACTTCTCGACGTCATAGACCGTCGTCTCCGAGATCCCACGGCTGGTCACCATGACACGGGTATGCTCGTCGACCAACTGCAGCACGTCGAGATCCCCGGTCACGATCACCACCTCAAACCCTTCGGCCGCGGCCTTTCGTGCGAGCGTCGCAAGGATGTCGTCGGCTTCGTAGCCCTCGACCTCATAGATGGGAATCTTCAATGCTTCGAGCACGTCTTTGGCCGACTTGATCTGCGGCCGCAGGTCGTCGGGCATGCGCTGGCGTGTCGCTTTGTATTCTTTGAAGGTTGTGTGCCGGAAGGTCGGCGCGGCTTTGTCGAACGCAGCGGCAACATGGTTGGGTTCCTCCTCGTCCAGAACCTTAAGCAACATGGTGGTGAATCCGTACACGGCGTTGGTGGGCCGGCCGTCGGTGGTGGTGAAATACGGCAGCGCGAAAAAGGCCCGGTAAACCAGGCCATGAGCATCGATGAGAATTAGCTTTCGAGATGGCATCTGCTTTGCTGAACTCGATGATACTGGTTGGCGTTCGGACGTGCAAAGACCTAACAAATCTTCTATACTCACGTTGCTCGCCGGGGTGGTGGAACTGGAAGACACCCGGGACTCAAAATCCCGTGGGCTGCAAGGCCCGTGAGGGTTCGACTCCCTCCCCCGGCACCATTGCCTTCGACTCGAAAAACAGAGAAGCGGAGGAACGTCCTCCGCTTCTCTCCTTTGATCTCAGGGACGGCCTCTAAACTAGCACCCGCCCATTCTCTGCAACAACGCGCCCGTCGACCTCCACGCGTGCACCTGGCAGTGTGGCCGACCACTGAAAGTTGCTCTCCAAGGTTCCTCCCAACTCCTTGTTCGCACCCAAACCGACTCCGACCGCGCCCTCCACGATTGATTCACCGAGACCGCGGCTCACGGGCTTGGCTTTCGGATTGATCCCAATCGACAGGCTTCCAAGCTGGTCTTTGGCCCCGGTCGCGCCGTCCAAGAATAAGCGAAAGGTGTTCTCGTTCTCACGGGCGGAGAAGGTGGTCAACCGGCCGCTTCGGAAGCTCCACCGAAAGTCGGTCAGCACCTTTCCCCAAACCGCCGCGAAGGGAAATGAAATCGTTCCATTGGCTGATGTCTCGTCGGGCGCAACGCTGACGGAGCCAGCGGGTAGGCTGATGGACCGGGCCCCCACGGCCAAGTCTGGCTCGGCGACGATTCCATCGTCGACATGCGGCTGCCGGCCAGTAAGATTGACCGTGAGATCCGTCCCTGGGCCCGTGATCCGTACCTGCTTGCCTCCTCGGATGACATTGGCTAGACGCTGGCCCACTGCGGACAGCTCGCTCGGGTCAACGCCCAATGCGCTGGTCATCGAATCCTCCCAAGCGCGGTAGTCAATGCCATACTGACGAGCCCTCTCTGGGGTAGCTTGCCCAAGAGCGATGAACGCGTCGCGAATTTTTCGCTCGCGGGCCTTCTCCCATACTGGCTTCATCCCCTCGTTCCACGCGTTCATCTTCGAGGGCGAGGCGCCTTCAAAGACCGCTGGATCTTTCGGTCCCCCAAGCCACATGGTGGCGGCGAAGTGGTCATAGGCGGCGAGCAACGGGCTTGGGGGCTGGCGCAGCACGGCGTCGGGGGTCTGAGCAAACGCCCGCCACATGTTGTCCGTGAAAAAGTTTACAAGCGGCAGCGCCCCTACTTTGAAGCATGCCGCTACGAGCGCTTCCGCCATCGGCACCGTATGCTCCCAACCCATGATGAGCACGTGGTCGCCGGCCCCGATGCGAAGGTTCTTCTGGACGACCTGCTCGGCTATCTCTTGCAATTCCATCCGTCCACCTCCCAAAGAAAGCAAAATAGCCGCCTGCGCGGGCAAACGGCTCTGTAAGGCTCACCTCCTCTGGTCCACAGCGATGAGAGGTGCAAGGAGGGTGAGGTGGACCGGTGTGAAGTTCGCTGTCAGCGCTGATCCATCCTCCTGAACGCGTAAGATTGAAGCACAGCGTCTTCGTCGACCTTAGCGGTCGCTCAGCGAAAACTCGGGCGGGTCGTCCAGGAGTAATGATCGGCGGAAGATTCCGAGATAATGTTGCATGAAGAACCGTAGAGGTCCCGGCCTGCTGAATGGACGCGCCATCGTTCCAATCAGCGTTTGTGGAAGGAATAGGACGGCGATGTTCGCCCACAGCAGCGCTCGGAAATGCCGTTGTTCGCGTGCGACCAGCCGGCAGTAGGCGGCAGCCGCCTCGTCTGGCCTTAAGATCCCGTCAAGCACCTTCTGCATCAGATCTCCGCATGCGAAGCCGGTGAGCACGGCTGTTCTGATCCCCTCCCCCGTCAGTGGAAGGCACTGTCCGGCGGCATCTCCCGTGATAAACACCCCATCTTCAACGGGCGCGCGCAGACCCGATGCCAGAAAGCCTCCGTGGATTTCCTTCTTCTGCACACCGAACCGGTCAAGGAATTTGTCCAGGGCGCCTTTCAGGTTGCTGCGTCCCGGATAGCTCAAGACACCCAAGCGAACACGCCCGTCACAAGGGAACGCCCAAGCGTAGCCGTCGCGGACCTCTGGAAGAAAGTAGAAGTGCAGGCCAGGCTCAAACTCGCGCTCGACCTCCGTTTCGATTCCAAACGCCATCCATCGTCGCTTGACGTATGACGACGCGGGCCCGCCTGCCAGCGTGGCGCGCCAGCCGGTCGCATCGATAAGAAATCGGCCCTGGACCTCACCACTGGAAGTCCGGACTATGGTGCCCGCTCGACCAAGCACGGTCGCGTGGAGAAACTCGGCGCCGATACTGGCGAACGCAATCTCACAAAATGCTTTGTAGTCGAACGTGCAAAATGGCTCGGGAAGCGGCCAGACTGCGCGCGACCGCTCGGTGTGAATGATCAGGTGATCGTGGATCTGCTTGATTGACGCTTCGGCGCCCATTGCCCGCACGGTCGAGACAGGCGCGCCGCACGCCGACGTCACACCCTCACCAATCGGATCCTTGTCGATCAGCGCGACGCGTCCGCGGATACGCTGGGCGGCGGCGAGGCCGGCGAAACTGGCGCCGGCAATAACAACATCAAACTGACGGGAATGCGGGAACGAGGGAACGCGGGAACATGGCACATCGTCGACAGGTCGCATCGTCGCGTTCCCCCTGTTCCCGTGTTCCCCCGTTCCCGTTATTGAGTGGGTTTCGCGTGTTCAAAATTGAACGTGCCGCGATACGCGGGGACAACGATGGAGTCGCGGGGAGTCATGGTCACGCTGAGGCCGAGGGCTCGGAGACCGTCGATCAGGCCGCCGCGGATATTGAGCGCACGCTCAAGCGTCGACCGGTCTCCGATCGCAACAATCTGGAACGGGCCGTTGAGTCGCTGAAGGTTTACGACGACCGTCCCACCCACCTGGCTGAGCCCCGTGGTCGCGGTCACGCGCTGGCCGTTGACCGCGATGGCTTCTGCGCCGGCGGCCCACAGTTCGTTGATCACCGCCACTATGTCCTGATACGTCACGACCACGGGATTGGCGCCCTTGGGCTGAGTGCTCGGATCATCCAGCCGCACCAAGAGACCCGGACCGCGCATGGCTCTGAGGCCGAGTGCGATACGCATCGTTTCGAGTTCCCTGGTCATCGCTTCCGTCAGATTCCGGCCTTTGGCTCCTTCGCGCTGGTAGGATTCCAGCTCACCACGGAGAGTGGCGACCTGCGATTCGAGCCGAATTCGAGCCTCGCGCTCTTGCCGGAGGAGTGTGGCCATCGCGTACACGTTGCGCGTGGGAATCTCAACCTGCGACGTGGTGGCCCGGCTGGTCCGGAGTTGGGCAACGACGAGGAAGGCCATGACGAAGATCGCGAGTGTCATGGCAAGATGCGATGTCGTCAGCCGTGTGCGCATGAGTTACTCCTGCCAGACGCTCCCGGCCCCGAGCCAGGCTTCCAGCTCAGCCCGCAGATCCTCCGAGACGGTGACTTTCATCTCTCGCGCGTCGAGGACGACCTCCTGCCCTCCCGTCAGCAGGTGGAGCACCACGGGCTGATCGCCTCTTCGTTCTGCCAGCAGATCCTTGAGGCGGTGTAACCCTTCCTGCCCGAACCGTGCAGCATCAACCCTGACGTGCAGTGTCGGCGCTGTGCCGCGACTGCCATCAAACTGGCCGTTCGCCTCGCCGGCGTCCCCGCCATTCACCGATCGGACGGCCGAGAGCACCGGCAGGGGCTCAACCGAATCCGCGTCTTCGAGACTCTGGACAGTTTCGGCCAACACTTTCGCCTGATCCTCCATGACATCGACTTTCCCGCGGATAATGACGACTGAGTCACGCTTGAGCAGGAAGTGCACCTGCTCGTACGTCTTGGGAAAGATGATGACCTCACAGCTGCCCGTGAGATCCTCCAGCGTCAGGAACGCCATTGCCGACCCGCCCTTGGTCATGGTGCGCTTGACGCCGGAAATGATTCCACCGACGACAACCGGGCTCTTGTCCGGAAGCTCCGTCAGCTGATGAAGCGGCACGCTGACGCGCGTGGTCAAGACGTCGTGGACATGACGGAGCGGGTGGTCGGAAATGTACAGCCCGAGCATCTCTTTTTCCATTGCCAGCAGCTCGTCTTTCGAGAACTCCTCGAGCTGGACGGACTCTTCGCCCGAGGACGGCGAGGCGGCCGTCCCGAGCTCGAACAAGCCGGTCTGGCCTGATGCCCTCACACGCTGAACCCTCTGCGCGAACTCCATGGCGGCGTCAAGCTTCTGCAGCATCTGCGCGCGCGCATCGCCGAGCGCATCGAGCGCTCCGGCCTTGACGAGACTGACCAGGACACGCTTGTTCACGGTGCGCGGATCGATACGCTCCAGCAGATCCTCCAGCGAGGTAAACGGTCCGCCCTCATTGCGCGCGGTGAGCACTGCCTCGACGGCGCCGAGACCCACATTCTTCACGGCGGCAAGCCCGAACCGGATCGCATCGGTGCCGACGACCGTGAAGTCCTCGGAGGATTCATTGACGTCCGGCGGCAGCACGCGAAGGTCCATGCGATGACACTCCGCCACCGCCGCGGCCACCCGCTCGGTGTCCCCGGCATTGCTGCTCAGCACAGCGGCCATGTATTCCGCGGGATAATTGGCTTTGAGATATGCCGTGTAATACGCGATGAGTCCATAACACGCCGCGTGCGCGCGGTTGAATCCGTACCGGGCAAACGGCTCGAACAATTCGAACAACTGCTCCGCGATACGCACCGGAATGTCCCGATTCATGCACCCGGCGATGAACTTGGCGCGCTGCTGCTGCAGCTTGTCGCGGATCTTCTTGCCGATCGCATAGCGGAGGATGTCGGCCTCGGCCGATGAGAAACCGGCTGCGGCCTGGGCCACGGCCATGACGTCCTCCTGGTACACCATCACGCCGTACGTCTCGTTCAGCACCGGCTCGAGCACCGGATGGAGATAGGTCACCGGCTCCCGGCCGTGCTTGCGCCGGATGTAGCTCGGGATGTTTGCCATCGGCCCCGGCCGGAACAGCGCGACCATCGCCATAATGTCCTGAATACTGCTCGGTCGGAGTTCCTTGACGTAACGGGTCATGCCCGCACCTTCCAGCTGAAAGATGCCGACTGTTTCGCCTGCGGCAAGCAACTCGAACGTCTTCCGATCGTCCAGCGGGATGGCCTTGAGATCGATCGCGATGTTCCGCGTCTTTTCGATGATCTTCATCGCCGTGTCGAGGATCGTGAGGTTGGCGAGCCCCAGAAAGTCCATTTTCAACAGGCCGAGCCGCTCGACCGCGATCATGTCGTACTGCGTCATGACGATGTCGCCCTTGGTGGCCTTCTGCAGTGGGACATGTTCGGTCAGCGGGTCGCGCGAGATGATGACCCCTGCGGCATGTGTGCTGGCATGGCGCGCGACACCCTCCAGCTTATGGGCCAGATCGAGCAGCCGCTGGATCTGCGGGTTCTCTTGCGCTGAACGGTGCAATTCAGGGTCGGCGCGGACCGCCTCCTCGAGCGTGGCGCTGAACGGGATGAGCTTGGCAATGCGGTCCACGTCCCCATACGGCAGCCCCATGACCCGGCCGACGTCGCGGACGGCCTGCCGCGCGCCCATCGTGCCGAACGTAATAATCTGTGCGACGCGATCGGCGCCGTACTTGTCGAGGACGTAGCGGATGACTTCGTCGCGCCGGCTGTCCATAAAGTCGACGTCGATGTCGGGCATGGTGACGCGCTGGGGGTTCAAGAATCGCTCAAACGGGAGTTTGTATTGGAGTGGGTCGACGTCGGTGACGTTGAGCGAGTACAACACCAGACTCCCGGCCGCGGAGCCGCGCACCGTCGTGAGAATCCCCCGCTGGCGCGCAAAATTCACAAAATCCTGGACGATGAGGAAGTACGGCGCGAACCCCATCCGCTCGATGACCGAGATCTCGTAGTCGAGGCGCTGCTGAACCTCGGACTGCACCTCGCCGTAGATCCGCCGCAGCCCGGCGCCGCACAACTGGCGCAGGTAAGATTCCGGCGTCTCATCCGCGGGCACGGGGAAATCCGGCAGGCGACTCGTGCCCAGCTCGAGCTCGAGGTCGACCCGCTCGGAAACTTCCAACGTGGCCGCGAGGGCCTGCGGCAGGTCGCGGAACGCACTGGTCATTTCCTCGTACGACTTCAGATAGTACTCCGGGATATCGCCCATCCGCGGCTTGTCGGTCTGGTCCAAGTTGACGTTCATCTGGATGCACATCAGCGTATCCTGAGCATCGGCGTCGGCCCGCTGCACGTAGTGCACATCATTGGTGGCGATCAACGGGAGCTCCAGAGCACGGGCTAGTTGAGTCATGCCCTCGATCGCCTTCTGCTCCTCGGGCATGCCATGCGACTGGACTTCAAGATAGAAATTCCGAGGCCCGAAAATATCACGATAGCGGCCCGCAACCTCGCGTGCCGCTGACATATCGTCACGCAGAATCGCCTGGGTCACCTCACCTTTGAGACAGCCGGACAGCGCGATCAATCCCCCGCTGTGGCGGGCGAGGACCTCGCGATCGATGCGGGGCTTGTAGTAGAAGCCATCGAGGTGCGCGATGGTGGTGAGCCTGATGAGGTTTCGATACCCCTCCGCATTCGTCGCGAGCAGGACAAGGTGGGATTGGTTGGCATCCTGCCGTGGATCACGCTCGTGGAGACTCCGGGCGGCGACATACGCCTCCACGCCGATGATCGGCTTGATGCCGGCAGCCTTTGCCTGGAGGTAGAACTCGACGGCGCCATACATCGCCCCGTGATCCGTCACCGCGATCGCGGGCATCTCGAGCTGGCGGGCGCGCTCAATCAGCGCGGGAATGCGGCTGTGACCGTCAAGTAGGCTGTATTCGGTATGAAGGTGACAGTGGACGAACTGACTGGGCATGCGTTCGAAACCCCGGCAATGGTTCCCGGGTCATTGTAACAGGCCGCTAACCACTACAAAAGCGGGAACTCGTTTGAGACTTCCCTGACCGAAGCTTCGAGGACGTCGAGCGCTTCGTCGAGCTGATCGTCGGTGATCACGAGCGGCATCAACACGCGCACGACGTTGTTATACAGGCCGGCCCGCAGGAGCAGGACGCCGTGCTGCATCGCACGACGGATGATCTCGTTGGTTTCGGCTACGGCCGGCACCTTAGTACCTCGATCCTTCACCAGCTCCATCGCCACCATCGCGCCGACACCTCTCACCTCGCCGACGAGCGGTGACCGCTGTTGAATGACCCGGAATCTGGCCATGATCCGCTCACCCAGAACGGCCGCGCGGGCAACCAGGTTCTCTTCCTCTATGATATCCAGCACTGCCAGAGCTGCCGCGCACGCCACGGGGTTCCCGACGTACGTACCGCCGATGGCGCCCTCAGGGAGCGCATCCATGATCTCGCGCAGACCCACGACCGCAGAAATCGGCAGCCCGGCGGCGATCGATTTTGCCACGGTCATCAAATCGGGTTCAATACCGGCGTGCTCGACGGCCCACATTTTCCCTGTCCGGCCGATACCCGTTTGGATCTCGTCCGCAATAAGGAGGATCTTGTGCCGGTCGGCCAGCGCACGCAGCCGGGGCAAGAAGTCCGGCGGGGGCACGACAAATCCGCCCTCCCCCAGAATCGGCTCGGCGATGATCGCAGCCACGCGATCCGCCTGCACATGAGACGTGAACAGTTCGTCGAGGTGTGCCATCACCCAGCGTGTCGCGTCGGGCTCTGGGCTGCGGTACGGATACGGGAACGGAACGCGATAGACCTCAGGCATGAAGGGCCCGAAATTTTTCTTATACGGCTCAACCTTGCTGGTCAGGGAGAGGCTCATATACGTGCGACCGTGGAACGCGCCCTGAAACGCGATCACCGCCGGCCGTCCCGTGACCGCGCGAGCGATCTTGACGGCGTTCTCGACCGCTTCGCTGCCGGAGTTGAACAGCGCTGCCTTCTTCGGTTTTGATCCGGGCGCGATCTCACACAATCTGCGGCAGAGCCGGACATATGACTCGTACGGCGCCACGCTGAAGTCGGTGTGCGTGAATCGTTGTGCCTGCTCGACGATCGCCCGCACGACGCGTGGGTGCGAATGCCCCACATTGAGGCAGCCAACCCCACCGGCGAGATCGATGAACGTATTGCCGTCGGCGTCGGTCAGCACCGCGCCGCTGGCGCTGACGATGTCGGCCGGCAGGTGGATGCCGATGGCGTCTGAAACGTACCGCTTCTTCTCATCGAGGAGCGCTTTGGACTTGGGACCAGGGAAGGTGTGTTTGACCGTAACGGACATCGGCGTGGACCTCCGATTCATCCTGCCCATTATTCCCTGGTCAGAGTCGCTACGCAATGAATCCGGCTCGTTTGAGGCAGCAGGTCCACCGGCTGAATCTCGACCGGGCGGTATCCGGCGTTCATGGCCGCCCCGAGGCTCTGCGCCAGTCGGGCCGGTGAATGTGCGCCGCACACCACGCGCCTGATACCAGTTCGCTTCGCCTCAAGAAATAGCGGCTCGAGCGCGGGCGCGCCCCGGCCAGTCACGAGGAGACTTGTAAAGCGTTGTCCGCGTTCATGGAGCTTGGCCAGCACACCCGATGGCGCTCTGGTATAGAACAGGACGCTGTCCACATCATTGAGTCGTGCATTTTCCCAGGCCCGGTGCATCGCATCGCGATCCGGTGCGACGCCGACGACGCGTGCCCCTCTTCGCGCCAGCGCGATCGGCACAAAGCCTTCTTCGCATGCCGCGTCGAAGATCGTTGCGTCCGGAGTCGCCTCAACGCCGTGTGCAATGGTGTCGAGCCACAGCGGCATGGCTCGTGGATTTGGCGGGACCGATGCGGACGCGTAGAGCCGGACTCCCAGCCCCGCAATCTCATCTTCAATGTATAGACGCCCCCACAAGAGGCTGATGCGACCCAAGAGTTCTGGGGTGTGCCGAGGCTGCACGGACAGCAGCAGGCTTGTCAGGTTGAGAATGCGCCGGCGCACCGCGTGCACGAGGGCCATCCGATCAGGCACCTCCGCGGTGGTGGAAACGACGAGCATGGCTTCGCCGCTGCCGAAGCCGACCTGTCCGACCATCCCGCGGACCAGACCACGGCCGGATTGGCGATCGTAGACCGGCCAGTCCAGTTCGGCGATCGCCGCTCTCGCGGCGGTCAACAGCCGCACGTTGTCGGCATGCTGGATGGGGCATTCTTGAACATTGATGATTGTTCGCTCGTCACCACTCACCCCATCCCCCTCTCCCCGAACCCCTCTCCCCAGAGGGGAGAGGGGTGGGGCCGATTCGGGCATCGCATAGTAGCCTGCGACAATCCGGTGCTGCCTGACGTCAAACGCGGCCTGGATGCGGTTGCGGTACTCCCACGGAGAAGCACCGACGGCATCCCTGACAGGAACATGTCGACCTCGCAAGACTGGTGCAAGCGACTCCCGGACCAGCGTGGTCTTGTGGCGTAACTGAACGTCGTAGGGGAGGTGCTGCCACTGGCACCCTCCGCACCGGCCGAAGTGCCTGCAGCGGGGCGCGGCGGCTTCTGCGGCCTTCCGAATCATCGTGACAATCTTGCCCACAGCTTCTTTGCCGCCGCGCGTGATTTCGACTACGGCTTCTTCGCCGGGAAGCGCAAAGGGAACAGCAATCTGCTGCGCGCCGGTAGATGCAACCGCAGCGCCGTCGACGTTCATTGAAGAAAACCTCAGCGTGGCCCTCTGCCCCACCCTCAGCACCCGGAGTTCGGAGGCTGGAGCCCGGGGTCCTGATGTCTTGCCGCGTTCCCGCGTTCCCGCGTTTCCGCGTTCCCGTCTCTTCATGGCTGCAGTTTCTCTCGCAACAGTTTGTTCACCAGCTCCGGATTGGCACGCCCACGTGTTTTCTTCATCACTTGTCCGACGAGAAACGTCAGCGCCTGCGTCTTTCCCCCGCGAAAGTCCGATGCCGGGCCCGGATGCTCGGCGATGATTTGATCGATGACGCTGCCGACAGCAGCCGTGTCGCTGATCTGCGCAAGGCCGCGGTCGGCGACCAACTGTTCGGCACTCGCGCCGGTCCGCAGCATCTCCGGCAGAATCTCCTTCGCAGTGCGGATACTGATCGTGCCGGCATCCACCAGACGCAGCAACTCGGCGAGATGATTCGGGGTGAGCGCGGTTTCCTCGATCTCTAAGCCTTCGGCATTCAGATACGCTGCCACGTCGCCGGCGAGCCAGTTGGCCACGGTCTTGGCCTGGGGATAGTGTCCCACCGTCGCCTCAAAAAAGATCGCCAAGGGCATCGAGGAGGTCACGAGGCCCGCATCGTACGGCGACAACCTGTAGGCCGACGCGTACCGCTGGCGCCTGGCGTCGGGCAGTTCCGGAAGCGACGCGCGGACTTCATCGATCCATTGCTTCCCGACAGCGATTGGCACTAGGTCGGGCTCGGGGAAGTAGCGGTAGTCCTGCGCCTCTTCCTTCGTCCGAGAAGAGAACGTCACCCCGCGCCGCTCGTCCCAATGGCGGGTTTCTTGCCCGACTGGCTGACCGCGGTCCAGGAGCTGCTCCTGTCGTTGGGCTTCAAACGCGAGGGCGCGCTCGACGGACCGCAGCGAGTTCATGTTCTTGACCTCGGTCCGAATGCCAAGTTCCGCGCCGGGACGGCGCAACGACACATTGGCATCACACCGCAGGCTTCCTTCTTCCATCCTGCCGCTGCTCACACCAATAGCCTGGAGGAGCGATCGCAGGCGGCCGAGGAGCAGACGCGCTTGTTCTGGTGAATGCAGGTCCGGCTCCGTCACAACTTCCATCAACGGCACGCCGCTCCGGTTGAAGTCGATCAGCGAATGCAAGATCTGGCCGTGCTGTTCGACATGCACCAGTTTGCCGGTGTCTTCTTCCAGATGTACGCGGCGGATGCCAATCCGCCGCGGGGAAGTATCAGCCGTAAGCTCGAGAGAGCCTTTCGTACCCAAGGGGGGATGGATTTTGTATTCATACTGCGTAATCTGGTAGTTCTTCGGCAGGTCGGGATAGTAATAGTTCTTCCTGTGAAACTGGCTGGTGCCGTGGACCCGGCAGCCCAGCGCCACGGCTGTACGGAGACCGAGCTCAACTGCTTTGCGGTTGATGACCGGCAGCGCGCCCGGCAGTCCAAGACAGACAGGGCACGTCTGAGTATTCGGGGGTGCCCCAAAGGCTGTGGCGCACTCGCAGAACATCTTCGAATCCGTCAACAGCTGCACATGAATCTCTAATCCGATGACGACTTCGTATGCGATCGCTGTCGTCCGTTCGCTCATGGAAGACTCGTGAATGGTGAATCGTGAATCGTGAATGGTTCAATACGATTGCCGCAGTTACTATTCACCATTCACCACTCACTATTCAAGTCAGTTCCGGGCGCGCCTTATGCCACTCCGTCGACTGCTCGTAAGTATGGGCGGCGCGCAGCACCGTCGCTTCATCGAACGGCTTGCCGATCAACTGCAGCCCGATGGGCAGGCCGTCGGCCGACCCACAGGGCACCGAGATCCCCGGAAGGCCAGCCAGGTTCACGGGAATCGTGTAAATGTCGGTCAGGTACATCTGTAGCGGGTCGTGGGCCTTCTCGCCAAGCTTAAACGCCACGGTCGGCGCCACCGGCATCAACACGAGGTCTACCGAGCCGAACGCGACGGTGAAATCCTTTCGGACGAGCGTGCGCACCTGCTGTGCCTTGAGGAAGAACCCTTCGTAAAATCCGGCAGAGAGCGCATAGGTGCCAAGCATGATCCGCCGCTTTACTTCAGTGCCGAACCCTTCGCCGCGCGTACGCGCGTACATCGCGTGGATGTCCGGCGTGCGTACGCGCAGCCCATACTTCACGCCATCATACCGCGCCAGATTCGCGCTGGCCTCGGATGGCGCGAGAATGTAGTACGTGGGCACCGCATACTCGATGGTCGGGAGCGACACCTCGATGAGGGAAGCCCCAGCCTGCTCCAACACGCGGGCGGCGGCAAGCACCGCATCGTTCACCTCTCGCTGGAGTCCCGCGCCCATGGCCTCGCGGGGGATGCCGATCTTCATCCCCTTCACGCCCCCAGGAAGGGAGGCCGAGTAATTGGGAACGGGGAGGTCCGCGGAAGTGGAATCACGTGGGTCCCTTCCCGCGATGACCTGGAGCAACAGCGCTGCGTCTGCCACAGTCCGGGCCAGCGGACCGACTTGATCCAACGATGAGGCGAACGCGACCAGCCCGTAGCGGGAAACCCGGCCGTAGGTGGGCTTGAGACCAACGATCCCGGTAAAGGCGGCCGGAAGCCTGACCGAGCCGCCCGTGTCGGTGCCAAGCGCGAGTGGCACCATATCCGCAGACACAGCCGCTGCCGATCCGCCGCTGCTGCCACCCGGGACTCGTGCGAGATCCCATGGGTTGCGGGTGGGCCCAAACGCAGAGTTCTCGGTCGACGAACCCATCGCGAATTCGTCGAGGTTCGTCTTGCCAATGACAATCGCGCCGGCCTCGCGTAATCGCGTGATGACGGTTGCATCGTAGGGCGGCCGCCACCCTTCGAGAATCCGCGAGCCGCACGTCGTCGGCAGACCCTGCGAACAGATGATGTCCTTGATCGCGATCGGCAGCCCAGCAAGCGGGGGCAATGCATCTGCATCGGCCCGGCGCGCATCCCAGCGCATGGCCGCATCGAGTGCCGATGATCTGTCCACGGACAGGAATGCGTGGACGCGCGAGTCCACTGCATCAATGCGGTCAAGGCAGGCACGGACGAGATCAACTGAGGAGATCTCGCGGCGGGCCAGCCGCGAGATCAGCGTTGTGGCGGACGCTTCAATCAGGGCTCGGGCTCCGTCTCGATGATCGGAGGGACTTTGAAGAACTCTCCGTCGCGCTCCGGCGCACCCTCCAGGACGGCTTCGCGCGGGAGTGACCGCCCCACAGTATCGTCCCGAAAGACGTTGGTCATTGGAATCACGTGCGAGGTCGGTTCAACGCCGGTCGTCGACAGTTCGTTCAGCTTCGCCAGGTGATCCAGGATCGCGGCCAGTTCGTGCACCAGGCGCTCGCGTTCCTCAGGAGAGAGCTCGAGCCTGGCTAGGCGCGCGACGTGGTTGACGATCGAGGGGGTGATCGACATCGCTAAATCCCGGAACCATCCTAGCATAGGAGGCCGGGCATCCCACCCGGCCTCCCCATTCCCAGATGTGATCCGTTCAGCTGGCGGACTGCTTGACGACGGCGGCCTTGCTCCGCTGGTGTCTGAACGGTAGGACCTCGCACGCGACCTCATGGCCGTTGCCCCAGTAATCGATCAGCACCTGCTCATTCACGCTGCAGCTCTCCCGTGCATACAGGCACCGCGTGTGGAACCGGCAGCCCTGCGGAGGGTTGACAGGGCTGGGGACATCGCCGGGCAGGATGATCCGCTCGCGGCGCATCCCCGGATCCGGGATCGGCACCGCCGAGAGCAGCGCCTCGGTGTATGGGTGCTGGGGATTCTCGAACATCTCGTCCGCTTCGGCAACCTCCGCGATCTTTCCGAGATACATCACGGCGATGCGGTCGGAGATGTGTTTCACGACTGACAGGTCGTGCGCGATGAACAGATAGGTCAGGCCGAACTCCTTTTGAAGTTCCTGAAGCAGGTTCAGCACCTGGGCCTGGATGGAGACGTCGAGCGCGGAAACCGGTTCGTCGCAGATGATGAGCTTCGGGTTCACGGCCAGGGCGCGCGCGATGCCGATGCGCTGGCGCTGGCCGCCGCTGAACTCATGCGGATAACGGTTGACGTGGTAAGGGGACAGGCCGACGACCTCGAGCAGCTCTTGGACGCGGCGCAGCTTCTCCTTGCCGCGGGCCAGGTTATGAATCTCCAGCGGCTCGCCGATGATGTCGCCGACGGTCATGCGCGGGTTGAGCGATGAGTACGGATCCTGGAAGATGATCTGCATGTCCCGGCGCATCTTGCGGAGATCTTCCTTGCTGAGCTTGAAGATGTTGCGTCCCTCAAAGAGCGCTTCGCCGCTTGTAGGCTCCATCAGCCGGAGAATGACGCGCCCGGTCGTGGTTTTGCCGCACCCTGACTCCCCCACGAGCCCCAGCGTCTCCCCGCGGCGAATCGAAAACGTGACGCCGTCGACCGCCTTCACCGCGCCGACCTGGCGCTGGACGATGAATCCCTTCGTGATGGGAAAGTGCTTGACCAGGTTGCGGACTTCAAGGATGTTGTCCCCGCCACTTGCTACGGTGCTCACGGTGTACCTCCGTTGCCTCTCGACACTGTGCTCACGCCTTGCTTCCCTGGTTAGCCTTAACTCCTGAGCCCGCCACGTGCATCGTGTGTCCCGCCCCGTGTCGATGCCGCCAGCCCTGCGGCTTCGGCGGCTTTCTGTTCCTCCGGCGTCGCGAACTCGCTGTGCAGAAAGCACTTCGCGTAATGATCCGCGCCCACCGCGTAGTCCGGCGGATCCTGCTTCACGCAGATCTCCATCGCGAATGGGCAGCGCGGCGCAAAGGTGCAGCCGACCGGAAGGTCGATCAGGCTGGGCGGCTGGCCTTCAATGGGGATCAGCCGCTCCTTGCGCTCGTACAGCTTGGGGATGGAGTGCAGCAGCCCCCAGGTATATGGGTGCTTGGGATCCCGGAAAATGCGTTGGACCGTGGCGTGCTCCACAGGTCGGCCCGCGTACATGACGACGACATTGTCGCACGTCTCTGCGACCACGCCCAGGTTGTGGGTGATGAGGATGATCGACATGTTGAACTCTTGCTGCAGTTCTCGCATCAGTTCCAGGATCTGTGCCTGAATCGTCACATCGAGCGCGGTCGTCGGCTCATCGGCGATGAGGATGGACGGGTTGCAGGACAGCGCCATCGCGATCATCACGCGCTGACGCATCCCGCCGCTGAACTGGTGCGGGTAGTCGCGCACACGCTCCTTGGCCAGCGGGATCTTCACCTTCTCCAGCATCTCCGCCGAGCGGTCCCAGGCGTCTTTTTTGTTGAGTCCCTGGTGCAGCATGATCGCTTCCGCGATCTGCTCGCCGATCGTCAGCACCGGGTTGAGCGAGGTCATCGGTTCCTGGAAGATCATGGCGATGCGGTTGCCGCGGATCT
>Ga0209857_1000027_pt1 | contig 27681 bp, 29 predicted proteins | sample GWRWN1_10_20_FD_187226 | JGI IMG/M metagenome (GOLD analysis project Ga0209857, IMG submission 187226) | Riverbed sediment microbial communities from areas with no vegetation in Columbia River, Washington, USA - GW-RW N1_10_20 (SPAdes)... | ecosystem: Environmental > Aquatic > Freshwater > River... | reverse complement strand
ACATGAACCCGAGGTAGGAGCCGTATGAGGTAATCCCTCACGTACGGATCTGTGCGGGGGGCCGCTCGTAAGGGCGGTCCCTACCGCGACTGAGAAGGGACAAGTGTCAAGTGTCGAGTGGAGGCAGCAGAGAAAAACATGAAGAGAAAAGTTACCGTCCTTATCCTTAGCGCTCTGCTCTTTGCACTTTATGTGTCCGCAGAGGCGCAGCAGCCGGCGGGGAAGGTTCCGCGGATCGGGTTTCTGCATACGGGCTCGCCTCCGATCCCGTGAATTCGCGTCGTCTTGATGTATTTCGCCAGAGCCTGCGCGATCTTGGCTACATCGAGGGAAAGAACATTACCATTGAGTACCGGTACGGCGAGGGCAAATCTGAACGACTGCAGCAGTTAGCTGAGGAGCTAGTCCGTTTCAACGTTGATATCCTCGTCGTATCGACCGCAACCGCCGCCCGATCGATGAGGAAAGCCACTACAACGATTCCTATCGTCGTGGCGAACATGGGCAGTCTAACCGGGCTTGTGGATAGCCTGGCCCGGCCCGGCGGAAACGTCACCGGACTAACACATATTTCCCTTGAGTTGCTTGGAAAGCGGCTCGAACTCTTGAAAGAAGTCCTACCTAAAGTTTCGCGCTTTGTATTTCTTGACGATACGACCGGTGCGGGCGGCTACAAACGTGTGGCCCAGGAAACGCAAAGTGCGGCGAAATTCTTAGGCGTTAAGTTGCAAGTAATAGAAGTCAAAGCTCCCAATCCGAATATCGAGGAAGTATTCCAAACTATGGTGAAAGAGCACGTTGGTGGGTTCATCATCGAGGCAACCCCGCGCATGAGTTTTCACCGAAAAAAGATACTAGCGCTAGCGCAACAAAATCGTCTCCCCGCGATGTACTCGGAGGAAGAATGGGTAAACGCCGGTGGTCTCATGTCTTACGGGGCGAACCGAAATGAACCCTATCGCCGTCTCGCGGTTTATGTGGACAAAATCCTGAAAGGCACCAAGCCCGCGGAGCTGCCCGTGGAACAGCCGACTAAATTCGATCTGGTGATCAACTTGAAAGCCGCCAAGCAGATCGGACTCACGATACCGCCCAATGTGCTGGCGCGAGCAGATAAAGTGATTCGATGAAGAGAATGCGACAGGCAATAGGGATTGAAAGTCGGCGTGCCGATCTACTGCTAACCGACAAAACCCTCTACCGGGATCAAGCGCTTGCCGACGGGATCGACGGCGAGGAAAAGACTTTCGAGTGCGACGGCGCCGAGCAAGGCTGGACCCTCCGGCGCAATAAAGCAAGGAGTCGTGATCTCATCGCCATTCAGAGCCAACCGTGCTTCGGCTATGGGCCAGACGTCTCGCTGTCCGCCCGCGATCACGACGCGTTGAGAGCGGGTGGGTTTCAGCTCAAGCCTTTCCGCCAGCGATCGTGGCACCACGCTAAGCGTAGCTCCAGTGTCCACAAGAAGCTCAACTTCTTCAACACGCCCCGTCGGACCGGTCAGCTGGCCCTTTACGTGGAACAGTCCCATATCAAAAACCTTCTGAAAAACACGGCCATTGTAGCGCAGCCAACAAACAACGCAACAACGCTGGCTAGTCTCAAAAGGGTTGCCAAACCCGCAGATCTCCCCGTCGAGCAGCCGACTAAGTTCGAGCTGGTGATCAACCTCACGACGGCGAAGCAGATCGGATTAACTATCCCACCCAACGTCTTAGCGCGAGCAGATCGAGTAATCCGATGAGCGAACAATCTAAAATCAAAAATCGAAAATCTAAAATGGTAAGGCGATTCCGCCGAATGTGCCGGCGCGAGCAAACAAAGGAATCAAGTAATTCTAGATTTTGGATTTCAGCTGAAGGACTGATCAGCCATAAGGTGAAAAACTCTTGAATGAAACTTTGTCGATTCGATTCTGGGATTCTCGTCCGAGAATCGAAAATCTAAAATCCAAAATCGAAAATGGATACTATCCCATATCCACTTTGACCCCGTTCTTGGCGCACTCTTCTTCGTACATCTTCCGCATCGAATCATCTTCGTCTTCGAACTCGATCTGTTCAATGCCCTTTTCCTCTTTTTGCACCGCGGTATTGGCGTGCAGGGCGACGAACTTACAGGGCTCGTTGCCGGTGTTGTAGTGCTGGTGCCACGTGCCCGCAGGCGGCGAGATGCAGGTTCCCTCGTGCCAGTCGTAGCGTTCCGGTTTTTCTCCTTCGTTCCACATCAAGGTGTAGCCGGTGGAGTCGAGCAGAAACACATGGGCGCCGGGACCGTGGCGGTGCGCCTTTTTATAGCGTCCCACCGGGAACTGCGAGACGTGGGCGAGCATGGCGCTGCCCGACATGTGAATATACATGTTGCGCGTTCCTTTGCCGCGCTTTTCCCGCGGCACGAGGTTGATTTTCCGGATATCAGGGATGAAGTTCGAGTGCAGAATACCACCATAGTATTCGGTGAAATATTTTCCCTCTTTGGAGAAAAATTCCGCGTCGCCGGGATCGAAGCGGTCTTTGAACATATAATTCGTGTTGTAGATAAACTCCGGATCACGGAAGAGTTCAAATGAAACCGGTTGGCTGGTCAGAGCGAAATAGCGGCAAGGCTCCGTACCGCTGGCATTGAAGTGCTGATGCCAGGCATTCAGCGGGATGGCGAAGGTCGACCCTCTTTCCCATTCAAAGGTCCGCTTCGCCGTGCCCTCATACCAGACGGTGGTCGCGCCGCGTCCAGCGGCTACGGTGATGATCTCTTCGTAGAGCTGGCGTTGCGGTTTTGTGCTCTTGCCCGGATCGATTTCGGCGATATAAGCGTCGGCCACCATCTGATCGGAAAACGTGCAAATGGCTCCCTTGCAATCCTTGCGCTTCCAATATTCGAGCTTCTCCGTGCGTACATCCTGCACGAAAGCGCCGCCGACGATCGGCACGCCTTCGGACTCGATCCATCTCTTGTAGGGACTGTATTTGTCCATCATGAACTGGACATAAGGATGAACCTCGAATTCTTTTGTTGGTCCTGCCATGTAACCTCCCTTTGCTATGCTTGAAAGTCTGCGCAGCTTGCGCAAATTGTCTGACTGTTATTCCTCATGGATGCAGCACATGACGAAAGATATCTCACCACGAAGTGATTCATGAGCTTACGCTCGCCCACAGAACATGAAAATGCAGCTCATCCAGGTTCGCAAGGATGCGTCCGGAAACGTCCATGTCAACCATGGATTCCAGCACTCCATGCTGGAATGACGTAATCGAGGGGTTCTACTTGAACTGACAGAGGCCCCTCCGCCCGGTATTTTCAAAGGAGATCACGAAGGGTGAGAATACTTGACAATCAAAACTTCGTACCTGCCGTAGCCCTGGTCAGGGTAACCACAGAGCGGTTGCTCGATAGATCTGAAACCTAAATTCTTTGCGGTTAACTCTCTTTCCTTCGTGCTCTTCGTGTGCTCCTTCGTGGTGATATCTATTTTTCTTTTGGTTGCGGCTCCGGCCGCTCTAGATGCTAATGCTTCTGGCAAACTATCGCGGGTGAAAAAACCTGTCAACCGTCTTGACAAGAAAGTTTCGCTGCGATAGGTGAGACAAAAGTTTCAATGGCCGCAATTCGACAGATTTTAACCAAGGTCAACTCCCTCAACGGGGCGCAAAAGCGACTCGGCCACTATCTACAAAACGATAGCTCGGCCCTGCTCGTCTCTAATGTACGCGATCTGGCCCAGGCCGTAGGGGTCAGCAAATCAACGGTGGTACGATTCGCCAAGAGCATGGGCTACAAAGGCTTTCCCGAGTTCAAGCGGGAGATTCAGAAGGAGATGCGCGGTAAGCTGCGCGCCGCGGCCCGGATGGAGGAGACCTTCGCTGAACTGGGAGACGACGAAAATATCTTCGGCAAGCTGATCAAACGGGATATCCAACTCCTGCAGGAGACGCTTCAAGCGGCGTCCTTGCCGGATTTTCATAAGGCGGTGGAGATCATCTGGCGCGCGCAGAAGGTGTTCATCATAGGTCTCAATGCTTCAATGGCGCTGGCCTATCTACTCCACTTTCGGCTCGTGCGGGTAAAAAAAGACACCCGCTGGATCTTTCTAACCGGCGGAACCTCGCTCCTTGAGCAGCTCGCATTTATGAACCCGTCGGACGTGCTGGTCGCCATCGACTTCCTCCAAGTACCGCGGGAAGTGCAGGCCGCGCTCCAGCACGCCAAGAAGGTGGGCACACCAATCTTGGGAATCACCGACTTTCCCAGTTCTGCCATAGCCAAAGCCGCGGATGTCTGCCTCTACGCCAAGCGCGGGCTCCACACCACGGTCAATTCACTGACGCCGGCCTTTTCGCTGGTCAATGCATTAGCGATAGCGGTCGTTTGGACGAAAAAAGCCGATTCGATCAAAGCGTTAACTGACCTTGATAGCTTGTTGGAAGGACATAGGCCGTAATCGTAGTTCATTTTCAGGAAAGGAGTTTATCCCATGGCAACAAAGCTTAAATTCGGATTACTGCTACCTCACTTCTGTGAATACGCCTCGGCCGAAAGGTGTATCGAAGGATCAAAGAAGGCCGAGGCCTATGGATTTGACTCGGTTTGGGTCAGAGACCACCTGGTTTTCGAACCCCACGGTATGGAAGGCGAAGATAATACCCACATCGAGGGTTTGTTGATCCTCGCGGCCATCGCCCCGATCTGCAAAAAACTGACTCTCGGCACCGGTACGATGATCTCGCACCGCCACCCGATTCATTTGGCGCAGGCCATGGCGGGCCTCAGCACGTTGTGCGACAGCAATATCATCATGGGTCTTGGTCTCGGTACTTTTCCTCATGAATTCGAAGCCGCGGGTTATAAGAAGGTTACTTTACAAGATCGCGCTAACATAGCGAAAGTCAACGCCCAGCTCTGCCGCCGATTCTGGGCCGGTGAAAGGATCAGCTACCAAGACGATTATTACGACTTCAAAGATGTTGAGCTCAAACCGACGCCGAGCAAGAACATTCCGATTTGGTACGGCGGTGGCACACCGGCTTCCTGCCGGCGGGCGGCGGATTACTGCGACGGCTGGATGCCAGGGCGTATTCCCACGGCTACTTTTAACAAGATGGTCAAGTACCTCGAAGAGCAGTGTAAGCTGGCGGGACGACCCATGGTCACCACCGGCGCGATCCCTATCACTAGCATCGATAAGAACAGAGACGTCGCGCTCAGCAAGGTTAACGTCAAGGGTCTGATCAATGAAGGCAACACCCCTGCCAAGAAAACTTGGGTGAGACCCGCATCCGGCACATTCTCCACGGTCGCGGACATCGAAGGGCTGCTCATGGCGGGAACTCCAGCGGATATCGCTCGCGATACCAAACGATACGAAGAAGCCGGGCTCAATCATATCGTTTTCGACCTGCGCTTCCGCTACGCCGACTGGTATCAGCAGATCGACTTGCTGGGACAAGAAGTTTTGCCGGCGGTGCGGGCGTAAAGATCGTTCAAATCGATCAAAACGTTCAAACCGTTCAAGACGTTATCCGGATCGGACGATTTGAACGGCTTGAACTGCTTGAACATTTTGAACCACTTTTTAGGAGTTAACAATGCGTACAGAGAAAGTTAACTTTTACAGCGAAGGCATTAAGCTCGCCGGCGTGCTCTACTTGCCGGATTCCGGCCAGGGCAAGCCTTACCCGGGGATCGTTCAGGGGCCAGGCTTTCTCGGACTGAAAGACGCCAAGCATTACATTATGATGTTCGAAAAGCTCTGTGCGGCCGGCTACGCCTGCCTCTGTTTCGACTATCGAGGCTGGGGCGACAGCGAAGGCAACGAGCGCGGTTGGGTCGTGCCTAAGTGGCAGGCGGAAGACATCCGTAGCGCCATCACATACATGCAAACCCGCGCAGAAATCGATCCTGACCGGATCGCCACTTACGGTTCCGGCGGCACTGGCGGCGGCAATGCCGTCTATGTCGCGGCTATCGATGCGCGCGTCAAGTGCTGCGTCAGCTATCTCGGCGTCAGCAGCGGGAGAGATTGGCTCCACTCCATGCGACGCGAGTATGAATGGGTCGATTACCTCAAAAGCATCGACGAAGACCGCAAAAAACGGGCGCTTACCGGTTCAGGCGCAATCGTCAGCGCGCGCGAGGGGGGTATCATGGTGCAAACCCCGGAGCGCCAGACAACGACGATTAAGAAAGACGTCGCGGACAAGATCCCGGACGCCATGCCGCTGGCCTGCGCCGAAGCGATTCTGGAGTACAGCCCCATCGATGTTGTCCACAAGATTTCGCCACGCGGCGTGCTTTTCATCGCTGTCGAAGGCGATGCCGTCACGCCGGAGCAGCAGTCGTTTGATTTATACGAAAAAGCCCTAGAGCCGAAAAAGCTGGTGCTGTACAAGAAAACTACCCACTACGGTATCTACAATGATTATTTCGACGATGTCGCGGCGAATGTCGTCGACTGGTACAACCGCCATCTCAAGTACCACAAGGTCGAAGTCACTGAAAAGAAATAGGAGTAAGCCATGAACAAGATTTCTTTCGGCGTGAGAGTGCCGAATTCCGGCCCACTTTCCAGCATTGAAAATATCGTCAACGCCGCTAAGTCAGCCGAAGAATTCGGATTCGATGCGATCTGGGTTCACGACCATGTGGTCTGGAGCTCGGAGATGCACCGACACCATATTTCTTCCGGCGCTGCGGAAGCGCTGAGCGATACGCAGGATGCCAATTTCTTTGAAGCCACCACGATCCTGTCCTACCTGGCGGCGGAGACCAAGAAGATCGTTCTAGGGGTGGCGTGTTTGGTCATGCCCTGCCGGAACCCGATTTACGCCGCGAAACAGTACTCGACATTAGATCACCTCGCCAATGGCCGGTTGCTAGTCGGCGTCGGCCTCGGCTCCAAGGCCACACGCGAGTCGGATGAGTTCGGCGTGTTCGGCGTGCCCTATGAAAGACGCGGTGACCGCGCCGATGAATATATTCAAGCGATGAAGGCCGTTTGGACCCAGCCTTTGGCATCCTATAAAGGCGAATTCATCGAGTTTAAAAACGCGGAAGTTTATCCGAAGCCGGTTCAGAAACCTCATCCGCCCGTTTGGGTCGGCGGTTGGATGAAGCTTGCCGCGAAGCGCGCCGGAAAATACGGCGAAGGCTGGATACCCGGTTGGCTTTCGCCGAAGGAAATGAAAGTCGGCTGCGATATCCTAGCCCAAACCGCGCGGGACAACGGGCGCGATCCATCGAAGATTACGATCGCCGTCGAAAAGCTCGCGACCATCGCCAAGACGCGCGAGGAGGGTCTCAATCTCGCCATGCCGACGCTTAAGACCAGCAGTGAGAGCTACGAACGCGATATCGATAGCATGCAATTCGCTCTCGACCGCCACATTTTCGGCTCCGTGGACGATGTGCGCCGGCGCCTCGATGAATTTATCGAGAACGGCGTGCAGCACTTCGAGCTCAAGGTTATCTATCCCACAATGGACAGCTTGCAACAGCAGATGGAGCTCTGGGCGGAGAATATTCTGCCGCGGTACAACTAAAAAGTTTCGAGTTTCGGGTTTAGAGTCTCGCGTTGATTCGCCAAGAACCCGAGACTCAAGACTCGGGACCCGAGACCGTTTGATTGGAGGCCACGTTGAACTTGCGATTTACTTTGAACGGCAAACCCTGGCAAGTAGACTGCGAGCCGCAGGAAACGCTTGCCGAAGTTCTGCGCAACACGCTGAACCTCAACGGCACCAAAGTTTCCTGCGAAGTCCAGGTTTGCGGCGCCTGCACCGTTTTGGTTGACGGCGTGCCCGTCAGCGCCTGTACCTATTTGGCCTATGAAGCGCGCGGCAAAAGTGTCACGACCATCGAAGGACTGGAAAAGCCCGACGGCACGCTCCATCCGCTGCAGCAAGCGTTCATCGATGAGTTTGCCTTCCAATGCGGCTACTGCACGCCCGGCATGATCATGTCGGCAAAAGCGCTGCTGGACGAGAATCCCCAACCGACGCGCGATGAGATTATCCACTATATGGACGGCAACATCTGCCGTTGCACCGGCTATGTGCCGATCGTCGCCGCGATTCAGCGTGCCTCCGAAGTGATGTCGAAGGAGACTAAGAAGTGAGCGCTGAAAAGAAAACCGACTTTCACGTGGTCAATCATTCTCTGCCCCGCCGCGACGGTCGGGTCAAAGTTACCGGCAAAGCCCAATACGTCGCCGACCTCAGGCTCATCGGCATGGCTTACGCCAAAGTGCTGCGCAGCACCTATGCCCACGCGAAGATTATTTCTATCGATAAATCGCGGGCTGAAGCGCGTCCCGGTGTTTATTGCGTCGTCACCGGTTATGACCTCGAAGGGCTCAATCCCTACTATGGCCACGCCGTCAAAGATCACCCGCTCCTCGCCATCGACAAGGTCCGTTACGTCGGCGAACCGGTGGCCGCCGTCGTGGCAGTGGATGAGCGGACGGCGTTTGAAGCGCTGGAGTTCATCGACGTTAAGTATGAAGAACTGAAAGCCGTTTTTACGCCGGCGGAAGCGCTGGCGGAAGACGCGCCGCTGTTGCATGAGCGCCAGTTTGAAGCCGGCGCCCTGCGCGGCTTCGAAGGCGAAGTGAGTGCCGGGAAAGGCACGAATATCTGCCAAACCCATAAAATTCAGTGGGGCGACGTCGACAAGGCATTCAAAGAAGCCGCGGCGGTGGTGGAGGGCAACTACTATTTTCCCATGACCTATGCCTACGCCATGGAAGCCTACGTCGCCATCGCCGAAGTCAACGACCAAGGCGTGACTATTTACTCTTCGGCGCAGCACCCGTTCATGGTGCGCCATGATCTGAAATCCGTCTTCAATCTGCCGGTCAGCTCGGTGCGTTTAATTGTTCCCTTTGTCGGCGGCGGATACGGCAGCAAGTCCTATACCAAGATCGAGCCGTTGGTTGCGGCCTGTTCTTGGAAAGCGAAGCGGCCGGTGAAGCTCCAGCTCACCGTGGAAGAAGCCATGCTCACTACGCGAAGCGACGATGCCTACACGTGGATGCGCACTGCGGCGGACGCCAACGGCAAGATCATTGCTCGTCAAGCGAAGATCGTCATGAACACCGGCGCCTACGCGGAGAATAGCCCGCTGGTGGTCGAGAAATCGACCAACCGATGCGTCGGACCCTACGCGATTCCCAATGTTCTGATCGAAAATTCCTCCCTCTACACGAACACCGTGCCCGCCAGTTCTTATCGCGGCTTCGGTTGCGCTCAGGTAACCTTGCCTGGGGAATCGCAAATCGATGAGCTGGCCGCCAAGATCGGCAAAGATCCCTACGAATTTCGCCTCGCGAACGCGGCGAAGCCGGGCGAAGAATTTTTCCCTGGCATGCGTCCCTTCGACGGCACGTTGAAACAAGATTTGGAGACCGCTGCGAAGGCGATCGGTTGGGATAAACCGTTGCCGAAGGGGCATGGCCGCACCGTCGCTTGCTCAGGTAGCGACGCCGGCGCCTATCCGCTTACGTCAACCGCCATCCGGGTCCATGCCGACGGTTCCGTGACGATCATGATCGGCAGCACAGAGTTGGGTCAGGGGAGCCATACAGTTCTGCCGCAGATCGCCGCCGAGGAATTGGGCATACCGTTCGAGCAAGTCCGGGTGGTCTCTTCCGACACCGCCATCACGCCTTATGACCGTTCCACTGGCGCGAGCCGCACAACCACGTTAATGGGCACTGCCGTTCTCGAAGCGAGCCGCGAAGCGATTCAGCAAATGGTCGTCATGGCCGCCGACGTGCTTAAAGTGAAAATCGAACAGATCGAGGTCGTCCGTGGCGGCGTGCGTTGTGGCGAAGCCCAGTTGAAATGGTCGGAAGTCATCAGCAAGTTCTATGCTTTGCCTGATGGCGAAGTGATCGGCCGCGCCTATATTCGCAAGTCCGGCAAGTTTTCCGCGCTGCCGGTTTTTTGGGAAACCGCTGCCACTGGCGTAGAAATCTCTGTCGATGAAGAGACTGGAAAAATCACCATGGAAAAACTTGCCACCGTCGGGGACGTGGGCCTCGCGATTAACCCGGCTCTGGCTGAAGGCCAAGACATCGGCGCCGCCACCATGGGCATGGGTATCGGTCTTTTTGAAGAACTTGTTTACGAAGGTTCGCAGCTCGTCAATGGATCGATTCTCGACTATCGCTTGCCGCGCTTTTCCGACTTGCCCAAGGAAGTGGAGCTTCATCTCGTGCAAAACCAGGACGGCGTCGGTCCCTACGGCGCCAAAGGCGGTGGCGAAGCGTCGTTGAATTCCATGGCGGCCAATATTGCCAACGCGGTGGACCGCGCCGTCGGCGTGCGCATTCGCCAAGCACCGCTCACGCCGGAGCGAATCTGGCGCGCAATGAAAGAAAAAAGGGATAAAGGATAAGGGATGAAGAATGAAAGGGGAGGGTTCATCCTTCCGCCTTCCGACGATTGGAACGATTGGAACTGCTTGAACGACTGGAACACTTTTAATTTATGATGCCCTTAAGACGTTTCACAATTCACCAACCCAAGAGCGTTTCTGAGGCGTCTCAAATGCTTGGTGAGTTGGGCGACAAGGCACGTCTCTACGCCGGCGGGACGGAGCTCCTCTTGGCGATGAAGCATGATCTCCTGCGCTACGAGCACCTCATCGACGTGAAGACGATTTCTGACCTGAATAAGATCGAATTGAAAAACGGTTCTCTGATGATCGGCAGCACCGTAACCCACCGGGCACTCGAGCGGTCACCGGTGGTTAAGGAAAATTTGCCGGTGCTCGCTCAGATGGAAACCAACGTCGCCAACGTGCGCGTGCGCGCAAGCGGCACTCTGGGGGGCAACCTGTGTTTTGCCGAACCGCACTCCGATCCGGCGACTCTGCTACTCGCTCTCGGCGCCAGAGCGCATGTGCAAGGAAAAGCCGGATCGAAGACCGTAGGGATCGACAAGCTCATCACCGGCGCCTACGAAACTTCGCTGGCCTCGGATGAACTCTTGGTTGGTGTCGAGATTCCAATACCGACAAAATCCAAACAGGCCGCATATCTCAAATTCCAGCTTCACGAACGCCCGACTCTGGGCTTGGCGCTGGTGTTGGATGTTGATGGTGATAACGTCACGACAGCCACCGCGGTCGTCGGAAGCGTTAGTACGGTCCCTACCCAGTCCGGCAAGGCTAATTCAATCTTGGTTGGTTCCAAAGCACAAATCGAAAAGCAGCTGCCGGACGCGGCGGAGGCTCTGGCCGAAGCTGCCGATCCGGTGGATGATCTGGAAGGCAGTGCCGAATACAAGTGCCACTTGATCCGCGTCTTCTTGAAACGGGCATTTTCCCAAGCACTGTCGTAATTTCCCACCATACAGGTGAGCGAATTTGGATTCTCTTGACTGTAGTAAAGAGAAGACCCTCCATCACAGCTTGCGCCAAAAACATCTGAGGCGTCCAGATTTCCCTTCATCTAACTTGAATGCTCACCAATTGACAGGACCGATAACGAATTTGTTCGCCCGTATAGAAATGGGAACGGCGTAAAACCGCTTTTTCTGAAGATTCCTTCGCTTGCACACCTTGCACGATTCTTGCTCCTCTATCGCTCCAGTTGACTACACCGTAGCTGATCCCCGACAGAAACTTTTGCCCGTGGGAGATGTTATGGATCTTTTTAGGGAATTTGTCCGAGGATTATCAGCCGAGCTTAGCCCATTTTGGAAATGGGCCATTAAACATTGGCCCGTCGTCCTGATCTGTCTCGTCGCCACCTTCTTGCTCGTGAAATACCGGAACAAACGGAAATCGTAAGAACTATACAACGCAGGATACTCTCCACAACGCTTCTCTCCCGTCTTTAGCTGCTCGATCTGATTCTAGTTCTAGCGCATTCGGATTCTTGACCCTTAACCGCGTCCTGAGATAGATTCTCGGGGGCCATAAGGGTGATCGACTAATTGTAGGGGGAACCCATGAGCGGCGAAAAAACCGTAGACAATGTAACTTTTCGGATTCGGCACACGATGATGCTGGTGAGCGACCTCGACCGGAGCATCGACTTCTACACCCGCCTTCTTGGGATGGACATCCAGCGCATACGGCCTAACCCAGAGAAACACGAGCGTGTCGGTTACATCGGTTACGGCACTGAGGATGAGTACCCGGGACTCGAATTGATCGAAACGGGCGGCCCGGGCCACGTCAAAGAAATGCGACCCTGGTATGGCCATGTCGCTCTCTACGTTTCGGACCTATACAAATTGAGTGAAACGCTGAAGGCGGAGGGCGTGAAGTTTACCCTGGATCCGCAGCCGAATCGGCCCGGCAGCCAGGATCACGTGGCATTCATCCAGGACCCTGACGGTTACACCTTGGAGCTAACTGAACGGCACTCCAAAAGTGGACCGCCTTTACAGCGGTCTTGATCTCCATCACCGGATAGCTTCAACGAACAAACAATTCACGGTATCGCCGGCTGTACTCGCCCAGCTTCTCCGCGAGGCGTACCCGGCTCGGAACGACTTTGAGATGCTCGGGGTAGCCTTCAGGCCTCAGCCCCGGGTTAGCCGACTTCCTGCCCCTCTGAACAAGAATCTTTTGTCCTTCGTCGGAATGGCAAAGTCGATAAACAGTTTCGCCGCGCTGACACGCGGTGCGTGATTAACGACGCTAAGTGCGATTAGGGTACTCGCGCGGTAGAATGTAAATCGCGGGGAGTGTTAAAAAATTTGGAGCCACCCGCCGGAGTCGAACCGGCGACCTGCTGATTACGAATCAGCTGCTCTGCCGACTGAGCTAGGGTGGCTCACATAGGTTTGATGAAATGGATAATCGCTGCCACGATGAAAGAACCGACATAGGCAGCGAGGAAATCGAAGAGTACGCGAAACTCGGGTAGCTTCTCCAGATATTCCTGCAGTCCAAAGAAAAGTATCATGAACTGACTCAAGAATAAACCGAACAGCCCGATCAGCAAGTAAAGGAAAAATCCCGCTCTCCCTTCGTGGGCGACGGTTTTGCTCCCGGCAAGGCCGGCGATAAAAGCAACCCCAAGGTAGACAACCGGATTGCCCAGCAGATAATGAAAAACCACCTGTGCCGTTTCCTGCATACGCTTAGCTGCGAAGCTGCCCCAGTATCTTCACAGCCGCCTCCTTTGGACTCTCCGCGCTCACTATGGCGGAGATCAATGCCACACCCCGAACGCCGATATTCTTGGTGGGCTCGATGTTCTCCGGCTTGATGCCTCCTATAGCATAAACGGGTAGAGAAATATTATCCACTATGGTTTTGAGAGCGGGTAAGCCTTGAGGAGACCCGTAAACTGCTTTTGAAGCGGTAAAATAAACCGGACCGAACAAAACAAAATCCGCCCCGTTTTGTTCCGCTTCTTTGGCTTCTTGAAGCGAATGCGTCGATACACCTATGATCTTTTGCGGTCCCAGTAGCGCTCTTGTTGTTACTACTGGCAACGATGCCTTACTGAGCTGGACGCCGGCGGCATTAACGGCGAGAGCAACGTCGACGCGATCGTTAATGAAAAGAGCTGCATGGTAGGCCTGACAGAGTTTACAAGTCTTTTCCGCCAGCCAGAACAAGTCTCTGCCGGATAAGTCTTTTTCTCTTAGTTGGACGGCTTTGACGCCGCCGTCGAGGGCCTGCTCTAGAACCCAAAGGAGATCTCGGCCGCATGTTTGGTTGCGGTCGGTGACGAGGTAAAGATCAAAATCGACTGCGTTCACGCGTCAGGCTTCAAGCCAAGATACCGTCTAGGGGACTCGAGGCCGTAGCGTAGAGTTTTTTCGGTATGCGCCCGGCCAAATAAGCCTTTCGGCCCGATTCCACCCCCAGGCGCATCGCCTCGGCCATCAAAATTGGATCTTTCGCGCTGGCAATGGCGGTATTCATTAAAACGCCATCACAGCCCATCTCCATGGCAATCGCGGCATCCGACGCGGTTCCGACACCGGCGTCGACGATAACCGGAACAGTTGCCTGTTCCAGGATGATACGAATGTTGAACGGATTGCGAATTCCCAGGCCGGAACCGATGGGCGCTGCCAGCGGCATCACGGCGGCACAACCGATATCCTGAAGTTTCTTTGCCGTGATGGGATCATCGGTGATGTAGGGCAGAACCACGAATCCTTCTTTGACTAGTATTCTCGCTGCATCAAGGGTGGCCGGAATGTCCGGGAATAGAGTCTTGTCGTCGCCGATCACTTCCAACTTGATCATTTTGCCGACGCCGGCCTCGCGGGCCAGCCGACAGGTCCGAACCGCATCATCCGCCGTGTAACAACCCGCGGTGTTGGGCAGGATCGTGTACTTTTTTGGATCCAGGTAGTCGAGGAGATTCTCTTTGTTGGGGTCGGTGATGTTGACGCGACGCACCGCCACCGTTACGATCTCCGCGCCCGAGACTTCGATAGCCTTTTTCGTCTCCTGAAAATCTTTGTACTTCCCTGTCCCGACGATAAGCCGCGAGCGATAGCTGGTACCAGCCAAATTTAATACGTCTTCCATGTTTGATTATCCTCCGCCGACAAAATGAACGATCTCGAGGGCATCTCCCTCTTTCAAGAGGGTCGAACCGTGCGCGTCACGGGAAACGATATCGCGATTGAGCTCGACCACGACCCGACCGGGGCGGATCTGCAATTCCTCAAGCAATCGAGCTAGGCTGAGCCCGTCCGCAATTTCCTTCTCTTCTCCGTTGACGCGAATTTTCATCTAAACAAAAAAAACCGTCTCCACAGTAACCACCTAACGGTGGCCAGGGAATACGGTTTCAAGTTCGTCCCATTCGCTCTGCCGAGCGGTCGCGGGACTGTGACTTTCACGCTTCCCTACGCCGGTGCTATCCGGATCAGGTTCGAAGGGTTACCTGGTTATTCATCAGGCTCTCAGTCCGCCTTAGGCAGACACCCCTAGCATTCAAAGATTCTTAACAAAGGGGCGGAGTCAAGTCAAATTAGCCGTTACAACTCGAGTGCTACGGTGGCGTAGCCGACGACCTTACGCATGGGAGTTACGTCACCGGAATGGCAGTGTTTGAGTAGACATGCTTGCTTTACATCGAGACAGTTGGCGGCAAAAAGCAATACCGCCGTGGGAAGCAAGCCGCACATGGTGATATTTTCCCGTTCCGCGGCTGCGATCAATGCACGGGGGTTCAGCGCCAGTACTTGTTCGAGAGCGATACCGTCCAATTCATTAGTCTCTTTGGGTGAGAGATAATGGCTGAGATCACTGCTTGCCATCATGACGGTTCTGGTTCCCGGCTGTCTATTGTTACGCAAAAGATCTGCGACAGCCGTTCCCAGTTCGAAGCATTCTTCGATCGAGATATGAGCGAGTGATATGGGAATCAAGGAGAAGTCGCCGAGGACACGTTGCAAAAAAGGTAGCTGGACCTCGATGCTGTGCTCACGGGCGTGGGCGGCTTCATCCTGCTTCAGGAAATTGACTTCGCCTTGAAGTAAATGGCTCAGCTCTTGATCGATCCTTACCGTGCCCAGCGGCGTCTGCCAAAAGTCCGCCGGGCTAAGCGCCGCCCGATGGCCCCTAGCCTGATGGTTGACGCCCAGTAAGATGACGCGCCGGATGGAATTGTCTAGAAGCGCATAGAAATGCGCCGCGCAAGCGCCGGAATAGACATAGCCCGCGTGGGGAACCAATCCCCCGATCAAAGATGATGAGGGCGACTTATCGCCTTGGGGTCCCAACGGGTTCGACTCGAAGCATTCATCGATGAGTCGGCCAAGTTCTTCAGCTTCTGAAGGATAAAATGAACCGGCTACTGCAGCAGGTCTGATTCGGTCCATGACCCCCGAAAATTTGCGTTAGGGCTCGACGATCTCAACTTGGAGAATGCCAATGCCTTCAACTTCACCTTCCACTTTGTCACCGGGTTTGAGATACACAGGCGGCACGCGAGCGAAGCCAACGCCGGAAGGAGTGCCGGTGCTGATAATGTCGCCGGGCTCCAATGTCAGTCCACTCGACAAGCTTTCGATGATCGTCGGGATATCAAAGATCATGTCGCGGGTGTTGCCGTCCTGCATAACCTCACCGTTGACCCGGCAAATGAGCCGCACCTGCTGGGGATCCGGCAAGGCGCTTTTGTGGACGATCCATGGTCCCAACGGACAGAAAGTATCCAGCGATTTTCCCTTGAACCATTGTCCGTGTTGACGCTGGAGCTCGCGGGCGGTCATATCGAGGCACACCGTGTAACCGAACACGTAGTCGTAGGCTTTGTCTTTTGGGATGTCCCGACCTTTCTTTCCCATAACGACGGCCAATTCGATTTCCCAGTCGAGTTTGTCAGTGACCTTGTGATGGACAACCTTGCCCATGTGACCGATCACCGACGTAGCAGGCTTGGTGAAAAACACCGGCCATTCAGGGTATTTGATGTCCAGCGCACGTGCCCTTGCCCCTTCATCGACATGTTCGCGATAATTGATGCCGAGCATCACCACGTTTTTTCTCGGCCAGGGAATGGGAGAGAGTAGCTTGGCTTGGCTCGATTTCAGCAGCGCATCGGCGCGTGCGAGTTTCTTTTGCTCCTCCGCATTTTTCCCTGCCACATACTTCTCCGCCTTCTTCGCAGCTTGGAGCGCTTTGCTACCTGCCTCGATAAAGGCTTGCATACTCGACAAATAAGGCGGATTGCCACCCCTCAAATAGCGACGGGTTGTCTCCGCCACATCGATGATCTGATCCTGGGGGCCCATGAGACCAATTCGTTGCTGATTCTTCCGGCCGAAAGTGATAAACCGCATCGTCTCCTCCGAGTTGGAAAATATTTTCACAAAAGGTCTACGCCGGTCCCTAACAGCCTGCAAGCGATGAGCCCTCTGACCGTCGACAGGAACTTATTGAGCGTAGATACCAACGACCCTAGTTGTGGGAAATGACCGTTCTCCTGCGACAGCTATAGGAAAGGGCCAGTTGATTGTCAAGCTAGACGACCCAGTGACGCTGGGGCATCGAAGCCGGTTTCCGATACTCAGCGTGCATTTGCCTGCCAAAATCGGCAATGGTAACTTTCCCTCATGAAGAGTAAGGGCAAAAGAGAACCCCGAGTCTCAATGCGCGAGGGAGATCGCATTCTGATTAACAAAGGGATTTCAAAAAAAGTCTTTATCGTTGCGCGGGTCGAGGTGCCGCACTCCAGCGAGAGAGTCTTCGTTTCCAAATCCGGCGGGAAGTACACCATCGGCCTTAAGGTTTGGAAATCGGATTATGCCTGGAGTGAGAAGAACCAAATGTGGGTGCCGAAACACTAGCCGGCTTTACAGATTGGAGTACTGGAGGGATGGAGTATTGGGGTGATGCCTTTACTCCCTCCAGCATTTCGGGGAATGGAGAGGTATTTGCCTTGAGCGAGGCCGAAGGATCGATTTTCCCACCCGTGTGAGATCTTTTGACAAACAGCGGGAAAAGTCTTTTCCAGGATAATCATCGCTCAAAATCAAAGAGGTTGCGCCGCTTGATATGAAACCGGACTTGGAACAAATCGTCGCTGATATCAAAAACAGCAGGGGTCCACCGTTACTGCTTTTGTATGGCGACGATCTGCAAGTGCAAGGGGCTTGCAAAACCCTCCTTGACAACCTGGTTCCGGAAAGCCAGCGGGGATTCAATCTCGAACGCTTCGACGGTCGATCAGTGCCGTGGGACGAGATCGAAGTCTCATTGAATACGCCGCCGTTTTTTCCCGGGAAAAAGGTGGTCTGGATTGAGAACGCAGTTTATTTCATTTCACGGGAACAAAGAGGCGAGTTGGGGGAGAAGGTTCGTCAGGCTTGGAGCGAAGGCAAGAAAGACGAAGCCGTTCGGTTGCTGCTGGATTTGCTGGCGGTGGAGGGTTGGACGCAGGAACAATTGGAGCAGGCACAATCCGCCTCTTCTTCGGGACCGCTGAATGAGCTTCTGGAAGTCGACGGCGCCGAGGCGAATGCAGATACCCAAGCTCTTTTGGCGTATTCTCGTAGTCAGGGAATGGATCTAAGCCGGCGTCGAGGTTCAGAGGAACAGCGACTTGCAGAAATGCTCGAGCGCGGATTGCCGCCGTGGGACTTTCTCTTGATGACGGCGGTGCAGGTTGATCGTCGGACGCGTCTTTTTAAACGGCTCGAAGAGATGGGCGCGGTTTTGCAGCTCGTCATAGAGCGCGATCGTAGCGGAAGGATCAGTCGGGAAAGTCTGGCGCTGTTTGTCAACCAACGGCTGCGACAAGCCGGGAAGACAATCGAACCCCAAGCCAGAGAAATGATTTTGCTGCGCGCTGGCGATGAGTTGCGGGGCTTGCAACAAGAACTGGAAAAGCTGTTTCTTTATGTGGGCGATCAGCCGACGATTCGGCCCCAGGATGTGGATGCGATTTTTGTGGATCGCAGCGACGGTTGGGTTTTCGACTTGACACGATGCATTGCAGAGCGAAACGCCGTTGCGGCGCTTGCCCATTTAGCCCGGCTGCTGGCGCAGGGAGAACATCCGCTGAAACTCCTGGGTACCATCGCAGCGGAGGTACGAAGGCTACTAGCAGCACGCCAGTTGATGGACGGGGAAGTACGCGGGCGGTGGAAGCGAGGGTTGACCTATCAGCAGTTCCAGCAGAACGTCCTCAAGCAAGGAGCGCCAATCCTGACGCGCAACCCATACGCGGATTACATGTGCTTCCAGCGAGCCGATCAGTTTTCTCTGAGTGAGCTGCGCGCTTGTTTGACCGGCTGCTATGAGGCGGATCTCCGTTTGAAGTCCACCGGTAACAACCCCCGGCTCATAATGGAAAAGTTAATTCTCAACATGTGTCTGGGCTCACGAAAAGAAAACAGGCTTGTCGGAGGCCGGATTAGGATATGAAGAGTAGAGGGCGAGAACTTGCGATTTGTTGCGGTCTCCTACTCTGGTTTGCTGTCACCTCTTGGGCCGAGATGGCGGTGCAAACCTGTTTTAGTCCGCAGGGAAGATGTTCTGCGCATATTATTCGTGAGATTGAGAAGGCGCAAAAAGAACTGCTGATCGCGGTGTACGCATTCACCAATGACGAACTCGCGCGCGCGGTGGCGCAAGCGAAAAAACGCGGCGTTTCGGTCCAGATCGTGTTAGACCGAGAATTCAATGCGGCGAACGAAAAATCCCAGGGAAGATTTTTGGAGGAGCAAAAAATTCCTCTAAGGCGCATCTCCGGCATGAAACCGGCGGCGCCAGAGAAAGAGCCCGGACTCATGCACCAAAAGTTCGCCGTGATCGATCGAAAGATAGTTTTCACCGGTTCTTACAACTGGACCCGTTCCGCGGACAACGCCAACGACGAGAACCTTCTTTGGTTTCGCGACGCCGGACCGCTGGCAGAAGAGTATCGCAAGGTGTTTTTTCAGCTCTGGGAGAGAAAAGGGTGAAACAATTCTCGCCGGCCATAACGCTCGGTCTCTTGATCGCATTTCTAGCGGGTTTTGTCTCGCATTTGCTCTATCAACGGTGGAATCCCCCCTTTCCGGCCGCGAATCCTGGGAAAAATTCTGAGTTCCACCTTGACGTTGAGCCGCCAAGCTTTCGCGTGACCTTCCTGCCCACGCCGCCTGCCCAAATCCAGGCCGATATGCCATTGGTGCAGGCCCGTGAGGTGGAAAAAATCCGCAGGCTGACGGGAAATCAGGCCCGCATCCGCGGTAGAGTTTTCCGCGTCGGCCATTCCGCCAAGAGTAATACCTATTTCTTGAATTTTGGTCCTTCCCGTGAGGCGCTCACCGCAGTTATCTTTGCATCGGCTGTGGAACTGTTCGAGAAAAACCAGCTTCAACCGAAAGCGTTCGAAGGCAAAGAGGTTGAAATGCATGGAGAAATCAAAGATCATCCCCAGTACGGACTGGAGCTAGTCCTTGAGAATCCCGCACAGATCAAATTGCTGGATTAAACCCAGCGGAGGAGCTCCCTGGAGCAGAATAGTCGGCCATGAGTGAAGAAAAGAAAAAGTGCATGGTTTGTGGAAAAGTGGCGGCGGGTCTCAAAGGCGGTATCTGTGAACCTTGTCAGGATCGTATTCGCAGGGAGGCCATGGGCGAGCAGGCCGGCATCAGTGACCGGGCCGATCGCGAATTAACCAGGCATGGGGTTACGCCGACTAAAAAATAGCACCGTGACTCGGCGTTGGATCCTCCTGACGCCTAACTAGCCGCAAAACCTTTAGAAAATATCCGGTCCTTTGCTTCAGGCTATTCAACAATTCTCAAATATGATATAAACCAGTTTTATTCGGGCACTGTTCTGAGGCGGTTAGAGGCTTCAGCAGGCAACATGCAACAAGGAGGTCTGGAACGCTGAACCTTCGTAAACCTTTTTCCATTGGCCCAATTCTGACCGTCTTACTGATAATCTTGCCGCTTAATTCGGTTTGGTCCTTTTCTCCTGACGCAGACTTGACTGCACGCGCGGCTGTTCTCATGGATGCGGCCACGGGAAAAATTCTCTATCAAAAAGATTCGGAGCTTCGACTGCCCCCGGCGAGTACGACTAAAGTCGTTACGGCGGTTCTGGCTTTGGAAAGCGGGCGAAAGCTTAGCGAATCGATCACCGTATCGAAGGCGGCTACTCGGGTGCCGGCATCGAAGCTCTATCTTCGCCCGGGCCAAACCATCACCATCGAGCATTTGCTCTATGGCATCCTACTATCCTCGGCCAACGATGCGAGCATGGTGTTGGCCGAGGGTATAGCAGGTTCGGTGGAACGTTATACCGAGCTTATGACGAAGAAGGCCCACGACATCGGTGCTCTGAACAGCAATTTCACCAATCCCCACGGGCTGACGGCTCCGGATCATTATTCCACCGCTCGCGATCTCGCGATTCTTTTCAGATATGCGATGAAGAATGCTACCTTTCGCGAGATCGTCCAGACCAAGATCAGTTCGGTGAGCTCCAACGCCATAGTCAGGAAGCGGACCGTCGCCCGGCGCATCTCGGTTAGAAATCACAATCGGCTGCTGTGGAATTTTGATGGCGCGATCGGTGGCAAGACCGGTTACACCTACGCGGCGCAAAAGTGTTTTGTCGGAGCGGTGGCGCGCAACGGCGTGACGTTGATCGTATCGATTCTCGGCGCTCGGGATCAGTGGGGAGACACTAAAAAACTGCTGGAATACGGATTCGATAATTACCAAACCCTGGAGACCCGGCCCGCCGGCAAAACCTCAACGAGTGAACAGGTCAATATTCGCGCAGACCGCATTTCGGCGAGCATCATTGCGCCGCAAGAAGATGACAAGTCGAAATCCTCCGACGGCTATCTGCTTCAGGTAGGATCGTTTCGCGAGCGTGACCGAGCCGAGTCTCTGGTGAAACAATTTTCCGCGGACGGCTTTGAGGCGTTTGTCGAGACGATTTCATTGACTGGAGGCCAAACAACTTATCGAGTACGGGTGGGCCCCTATGCCGAGCTACTGGAGGCGCAAGAAATAGCCCAGGAGATTTCACATAAGAGTGGTCTTCGGGTGCTCATTCTTCCGGCGCCCGCTGCGCGGCAGACCGCGGACAATCCGAGCTGAGCGCGCTCCAGTTTCAATTTTCTTTCTCACAATTCGATCACCATTCCGTCTTCCGCACAGGTCGCTTCCAGTTCCCCCCGCCGCCTGAGCATTTCGTCACCGAGATGGGTGAGCACCAGCTTCTGGCATTCCAAACGCGTGAGGTTTTCCCGCAGTGTCTTGTAGTTTAAATGATTGGCACTGTCCTGTTCATAGAACGAGCACTCACAGAGGAAGAGGTCCACTCCACGAGCATGCGATAGAAAAAGATCTGTCCAAGCGGAGTCGCCCGAGAAGAGAATCTGTTTTCCCTCGTAACTGATTTTTAGACCGAGTGATATCGCGTGAACCTGATGGGGGACACGAAAAGGAAGCACGTGGATTCCCAGGATCAGGTCGGCTCTGTCGGGTTGGAGGATGTGAAAGCGAGTGGGTGGGAGGTCGCCCCCGTACATGAGCCGGTATAGTTCACTCACCCTCTCCTCTGACCCGGGTGGGCCAGCTATGTGCAATGGTTTGTCCCGAGGATGCTCATATAGATAGCTGATGAAGAAGAACGGGAGACCGCCAAAATGATCGCCATGGAGATGGCTGAGAAAAACGACATCCAACCGTCGCGGGTCAAAGCCAGCTCTTTTCATCGCCAGCAGCGTCGTCGGCCCACAGTCCATGAGAAAGAGCCGGTCGGCGGCTTCGACGAGATAGCCACTCTGGTTGCGGCCGCCGTTGCCGAACGCATCTCCACAGCCGAGAATATGAAGTTTCATGATTTCATCCAGCGTCTCATTTAGCGTTGCTTGTCGGTCAAACTTATACTTCGCCTATTTCTAATATTCCACCATCGGCCAACTTTTTGGCCGTCCCTGCTGATTTGACTCGACGAGATCGCTCCCTTGAGAGGTGGAGACAAAAAAACCTGATTGCTTTTTACTGGCTCTGCGAATAGAGTCATGCACGTGGTCGTTTTTAAGCGTCCTTTTTTTTCATCCTACACTACGGGTTTATGGGTCAGGTTTCTCCGTTTTAGCCTCCTCTCCCACAAGAAACTTGAGGAGGATCTCGAGAAGCTGGGTCTCACGCCGCCGCAGTTTTACGTGCTCGCGACGATCGGTTACGCCGGAGGACTTCCCTTCGGGGAAATCGGGGCGAAGATGATGGTGACGGTGAGCAACCTGACAGGCATCGTTGACCGTTTGGAAGAGAAAAAACTGGTCTTGCGCAAACGAGACGAGAATGATCGTCGCGTGGTTCATGTGATACTTACGGAGAAGGGCACCAAACTATACAAGACTACGATTCCGCTATTTGAGAAAAGTATTTCACGAATTTTCTCTTCACTTGACAAGCCCCAACAAAAGGAACTTTCCGCTCTCTTCCGCAAACTGAATCGCGTTGCCTTGGCAAAGTAGCCTGGCTCGGTTATTCACAGAACAGCGCCCGAGGGGTGAGCCCCTACGGTTGCGGGCAATGGGCCTCTACCTTGAGGAGGCCTGCAAGCTTAAGTGGTGGAAGGGAGGTACGGGAAAGGAAGAACCGCAACCCTATGGCCAAGCACCTTATAAGTCAGCGCGGCTCTACGCTTGTGTGCCCGCGCCCTTCGAGGCTCACTCCGCGGTCTACGCTCTGTCGTGATCTTTCTTCGGACCATGAGTATTCCGGGTTAGGTTTATTGACAGAAGTCATTTAGGAGTTATAAAGTTAAGACTTAAAGTATTTTCGCTCCGGTCGATTTCCGTGAAAAGCGAAACCAAGAAAACGCTTGGCCTCGAACGAGTCAAAAAATGGCTCTATGCCAAAGGGCTCGATGAGCGCAGCGCGGGCTGTGTCTTGTGCGGCTCTTGTTATGGCCATGGTCCTGCCAATCCAATGGAGGATGTGCCGGGGCCGAAGAGCAAGTGTCCCCCCTACGAGTTTTATCGCTTCCAAAGATTTACGCCGAAGTCGCGCTGGCTCATGGCGCAGCGCGTGTTTCACGGCCTGGACCCCATCACGCCCGAGCTAAAAGAAGTCATCTACACCTGCACGAATTGTCTGATGTGCCAGGAGCTCTGTGGCGTCCGTGACGACGGATACGGGCCGTGGGACATCACGGTCGCCATGCGCGAAGAAATGACTGAAAGGGATGGCCCTATCGAAGCCCACCGCCCGCTCTTTGAGGGTCTGCAACAATATGACCATCCATGGTCGCAGCCCAAAGCCGAGCGTGGGCTGTGGGCGAACGGACTGGGATTGAAAAAGCTCGGCAGCGGCAGTGCCACCGCGCTGCTCTTCGCCGGCTGCTCCGCAGATCGGGAAAGCGGCAGGCCCGGCGCCATCGCGCTCGCGAAGCTGATGCAAGAGGCCGGCGAAGATTTCGTTATCCTGGGCGACGAGGAAAAATGCTGCGGGCTTTACGCTTATGATCTAGGTTTCCGGCGCGAGTATGACCGCTTGGAAAACGAGAACCTCGACGCGATTAAGCAAGCTGGGATCCGCAAAGTTGTGGTTGCCTGCGGGAGTTGCCAGCGGATTTGGCGGCAGTACGCCAAGAAAGCAGAGTTCCCAATCGCCGTTCTTCACGGTGTCGAATACGTTGAAGATCTGGTGCAAACGGGCCGGCTTAGATTCAGCAAAACCGTGCCGAAGAAAGTCACCTATCACGACTCTTGCCATCTTGGCCGCGGCTGCGGCGTTTACCAAGCGCCGAGAGCCATTCTCCGCTCTATTCCTGGAGTCGAGTTAGTGGAGATGGAGCGTAATCAGCGCTGGGCCTGGTGTTGTGGCGGTGGCGGTGGTGTTCCGGAAGCCTACCCGGAGCTGGCGCAATGGAACGCCCAGGACCGGATGCGCGAGGCAGCTGACACCGGCGCGGAACTAGTGCTCACGTCAAGCGCGCTGTGCCAGCGTAGCTTCGCTAACTTCTCTGGTGGCGCTCTGCCAACCCAGGACTTGCTGGAGTTTGCCTGCCAGGCACTCTGAATCGATGGTTAAAGAACCTCACTTCACGCCTCAGAAGATGCTTGGGATGTTGGGCCTGAAAGCCGACTCCCTCGGACCCTATGCGCTGATTCCTGGACCGAAGGAGCGCAGTCAAATGCTGCTCGGCCTGCTGGACAACCCAGCCAAGAATTTTACTTTCTTGGATTATGAGATGCATACCGGCACCATCGATGGGAAACGGGTAACCGTTGGCAACGGTGGGCGCTTCGCGCCGGACACAGCGATGACTACGGAAATCCTCTGCGCCGCGGGCGCGGAATCCTTGATTCGCATCGGTAGCTGCGGTTCGTTGCAAGACCACGTGAAGATCGGCGATCTTGTGATCGTCACCGGCGCGATCCGTGGCGAGGGAACGACGAGCTACTACGTTCCCAAGAATTTCTCCACGGTTGCTCATCCTGACATTGTTGGGGCTCTCAAAGCGGCGGCTGAAAGCTTAAACGTTCGCCATCATCTGGGCTGGATCTTCACCACCGATGCTTTATTCCAGGAGACGCCGGAGCTGATTCAGGAGCTGAACGAGCAGCAGGTCACGAGCATCGATATGGTGACTTCCACGTTCCTCACCATCGCCCAACTCCGCAAAAAGAGGGCCGGAGCGATTCTGGCGGTGTCAGACGAGTGTCTCTACGGCAAGTTTGCTTTTCGCGACCCGCTGTTTCTCGCGGCCGAAGAAAAGATGGTCGAGGTAGCGCAGAAAGCCTTAGATTATCTGTGAATTTTTTGCTTGCCTCCGGATAGAAACATGAAACTCGTGCACAGTCCATTGTTCGAACCGGTCTTGTGGGAGGGGCGCGGTTTCAAGATCCTTGACGAAACTTTGATCCCCGAGCGAATCGATTACATTCGGATTGATCACGTCGGCCAAGCCATTGATGCCGTAAGGGAGATGAAAACGCGAGCCTTCGGCCAAGTACTGACTTTTCTCTACAGCGGCGCGTTGCTGGCCCAGCAGTATCTAGGCGATGACCCTGCCCCTTTACGAGATCAGCTGACGCAAATGACTCAGCGATTCTGCGCGGCACGGCCGACGTTCGATTTTAATGGTCTTGCCGATTTCTTCTCCGAGTGGATCGCCGGTTTGCCGCCCGGAGCTGGTGCTGGTGAGCGGGTAGCGGAGCAGGCGCGTGGATTCGCAAAACAGATTATCAAAGCGCGTCTGGCGCGAGCCGAACGGACGGCCAGCATTCTGCCGGATTCCGCGCGCGTATTGACCCACTGTAACGTCAGCGGCGAACTCGTGGCGATTGCGCAGTTGTGTAAATCAATGGGCAAGGAAATCTCCGTGATTGCCACAGAGACGCGACCGTATCTGCAGGGATCGCGGCTCACGGCTTGGGAACTGGCAGAGGCAGGCGTCTCGGTATCCGTGGTTCCAGACTGCGCGGCCGCCCAGGTGATGGACAGAGGAGAAGTCAACGCGGTCGTTGTGGGGTCCGATCGCTGCGCGCAGAATGGTGACGTCATCAATAAAGTAGGAACCTATCCCTTGGCTCTCATGGCAAAGGAGTATGGCATTCCGTTTTATGCTTTAGTTCAAGATCCCGGTGGGCTCGTCCGGGGAGAGGATGTCCCCATTGAAGAACGCTCGGCAAAGGAATTGCTCGTTTTCCAGGGAGAGCCACTGCTGGCGGAGGGTGGCGACAAACTGGCCGGTCGCTATCCGGCGTTCGATGTCACTCCCGCCGCTCTCATTACTCGCTTGATTGGGTTTGACGATTTATTTACACCCGAGAGGTTTAGACAAAGGTATCTAAAAGGGTCCGCGGTAGCCTCACAGAACGGAAAGAAGACGACGGAGAAATATTTGCTTGTCTATGGCCTGCCTAGAAAGGACAGTTATTCTTTTCTGAATCATGCGCTCAAGGCGGAAGAGGCGCAGAGAATTTTGATTCCGGAAATGCGGCCGCAGCTTTGGGGGGCTAGAGTCGTGGCGCGCGAGCTTTTGCGGCGCCAAGTACCTGCGACCTTGATCTCGGACAACATGATGGGCACACTGTTCGCCCAGCGCCAGATTCAGCGTCTGTACTTATTCTACAGCGAGCTTGGTGCAGCGGGGCCAAGAGGAATTTGTGGCTCACTACTGGCGGCCCGCCTGGCGCGCGCCCACGGGGTGCCAATCGAGCTGCAGGAGTCGGAAGATACCAACGAACTGCCAGCAGACTCTGACGTCTCCACCTTTCTCGGCCGCAAGATGATTCCGCCGAAAGTTGCCGTCTATCCCATTGAGAAAGAGGTTTTGCCTTGGGCGCTGCTGAAAGAAGAAAGGGACGGGAAAGCATGACGGCGCTGGAGCGTGAGATGATCCGCTGGGGAAAGCTTCTTTTCGAGCGGCGGCTCATCAGCGGCTGGGGAGGTAACCTGAGCTGCCGGGTCGGCAAGAAAGAGTTTCTCATCACCGGACAGCACGCGCCCTTAGGTTTTTTGACATCGAAGGATCTCGTGCGGATCAATCATGAAGGGAAGCCGACTAGAGAAAAGCAGCGGGCCTCTAGTGAAACACCGCTGCACCTCGCTGTGTACAAGGGCACCGACGCCCAAGCCATTGTTCATGTCCACCCGCCCATCGTGTTGGCTTTTTCATTGACCCATGAGAGTTTTGTTCCGGTCAGTTTTGAAGAGAAATACACGATCGGCGAGGTAGCCATCATCCCGCAGGAGACGCCGACAGTGACAAAACCGGCGCAGGTCGTCGAAGAGCTCAAATATCATCCGGTGGTGATCATCAAGGGTCACGGCACGGTTGCCATCGGCAAGAATCTTCAAGAAGCCTTTCTACTGACAGATTTGCTTGAGGAAGCGGTGCATTGTCAGTTTTTCAGGGAGGGCGCTGTCGCGACGCATGGGGCAAACTCGCACCCGAGTGAAGTGCAAAATGGGAAAACCGCGGCGCTCGCTGGCGGCAAGAAGTACGTCTTGTTTTCCCAGGAACACATGGCGGCGCTGGTGGAACACGCCAATCACGATTCTGCATTTCGCAATCACGGTAGCGAAACCTGTCTTTCCACGTCGCTTACGCTCCATCTGGAGGAACCTGATATTTCTTGGACCGTGAAATTCGTCGCCGGTGAGATCACCGAACTAAATCAGGGGACAAATGGCGAGTTCATGATCAGTGGCAAGGAGGAGTGGTGGCGAGCGGTTTTCAGTAACCGCATCGATCCTTTTCTCGCTACCCAGCAAG
>Ga0209857_1000026_pt1 | contig 28476 bp, 32 predicted proteins | sample GWRWN1_10_20_FD_187226 | JGI IMG/M metagenome (GOLD analysis project Ga0209857, IMG submission 187226) | Riverbed sediment microbial communities from areas with no vegetation in Columbia River, Washington, USA - GW-RW N1_10_20 (SPAdes)... | ecosystem: Environmental > Aquatic > Freshwater > River... | reverse complement strand
CAGCGAAAGCGCTCAACCTGACGATTCCACAGTCGGTGCTGTTCCGGGCGGACAAGGTCATAAGATGACATTTTAGATTTTCGATTGCCGATTTTAGATCGTGGAGAAAAACAAATGCATGAGAAAACCGTGTCGAGTGACGAGTGGATCAAGAAAGAAAAAAGGACATGAAGAATAAAATCACATTTCTTGCGCTTTGCGCCATGCTCTTTGCGCTCTGCATTTCCGCCGAGGCGCAGCAGCCGACGAAAATCCCAAGGATAGGTTACCAGACGGGAAGTCTCGGCACGGCGACGAATCCCGATCCGACCACGCACGCATTTCGCCAGCGGTTAAGAGAGCTCGGTTATATTGAGGGTAAAAACATCGCCGTCGAGTTTCGCTTGACCGAGGGCAAGGGGCCAGCCTTCGAAGCTGAACAGGCGCGCGAGCTGGTCCGGCTTAATGTCGATGTTCTGCTCGTAAGCGCATATCCCGCGATTCGCGCGGCCAAAGAAGCCACCAAGACGATTCCCATTGTGATGGTGACTACGCAAGATCCGGTCGCTATCGGACTCATCGATAGCTTGGCGCGACCAGGCGGCAACGTCACGGGAGTTACTCAGCTCGCCCGCGAACTCAGCGGCAAACGATTGGAGCTACTGTTGGAGATGGTCCCAACTCTCTCGCGCGTTGGTATCGTTGTGACGAAAGACTCGATCAATGCGACTGACGCGTTGAAACGATACGAAGAGGTGGCCCGCGCGCTGAAAGTCGAGCATCGGGCGTTAGAGCTCGGCAACCTTGATTCCAGTCTGCCGGCAGTATTTGACGTTGCGCTCAAAGCACGCGTGGGCGGTATGATTCCGATTCGTAACGGTAGGATCAATCGTCTCGCCCCGCGCATCGCCGAACTTGCGATAAAGAACCGGTTACCGACCATGTTCGAACGCACTGGAGCGGTCGAGATCGGCGGCCTGGCGGCCTATACCGCCGACGAACTCGAGGGTTATCGCCGCGCGGCGATTTATGTGGACAAAATTCTCAAGGGAGCCAAGCCCGCGGACCTACCGGTCGAGCAGCCAACCAAGTTCGAGTTCGTGATCAATCTAAAGACGGCGAAGCAGATCGGACTGACGATTCCGCCGAATGTGCTGGCGAGAGCAGATCGGGTGATTCGATGAAGCGAGACGTGAAGAGTGGTAAGGCGATCAAAAGAAGTTTTGATTGGAGATGGCGCCTCGCATTGATTGACAAAGTGGGACTCACGAGAGCACGCGAATACTGGTTATGAACTCTTGAGGAGTGAGGATCTTTAGTTGCGTGCGTAGTGCGACCTGTTTTGTGAAGTGTCGGGTGTTTGTAGTGAGAAACCAATCGGGAGTCGCCGTCATGGCGGAGACCAGTACAGGCACATCAGCCTGGTGACGAATCAAATGCCGGTGCCGATGGACTTCCCGTTTGTTCGGCAGCGGAATGAACTCCGGACTTAGGAGACGCAGCAGGGTGCTATACGCGTTGATGGTTTCATTGGCTAGCCGAGAGTCTGAGGCGAGGAGTTCTAGGAGATTATCTTCGACTTCGCCTTGGACATACTTCGCGAGAACGATTTTGAACACTCTGCGGCGCGACAGGATCAGGACAGCACGGGAAGCGCTCCACGGGGCCAAAAGGCCTTCGAGCAAAACTCCGGAGTCCAAGAAGACTCTGGGAACGGCGGAGGGGTTACCCCTTGCCATAGAGGCGCTTGAAACGGCGTCGGCGTACTCTCGCCAGGTTTTTCAGCGCCTGGCTCGAAGAGATTCCTCGGCCGGCCAGTGCGTCTTGGATGCGCTCGGAAAGATGATCGAGGGTCATGTCGGAGGGCACAACCATCAGTGTCTCACCGAGTTGGACGAGCAGGACTTCACTCCCCTTCGAGAGCTTGTGCAGTTTGCGGTACTTGGGAGGGACTACAATCCGACCCTTATCACCCACTCGGATCGTTTCAATTGGTCGAGCTTGTGCACCGGGCATGACAAAAGATCCTCCTTTGTGGATATCTCGGAAATCAGGGTAGCCCGCGCGCATGTACCTTGCAAGTGGATTAGTTCCGGTTTGGCCGATTCCGCCAAACGTGCTGGTGCGAGCGGATAAAGTGATCAGATAGCCGTGAGGAGTAAAGGGTTAGGCGTGAGGCGATTCCGCAGAATTTTGGATTGAAGGGGAAGACAATGAAACGAATTTGGATCGACTCTTTGGACGTCAATCTAAAATCCGCAATCCGCAATTTCAAATCCGCAATTCTCCTGAGCGCCATCCTCTTGGCGCTTTGCTTACCCGCCGAAGCGCAGCAGGAGGCGAAAATACCGCGACTAGGTTATCTAACTGGCGGCGATTCGTCTCCTAATGAGGCATTCGTGCAAGGGTTACGTGACCTCGGCTACTTCGAGGGCAAAAACATTGTCATCGAGGTCCGGAATGCGGATGGGAAGATGGATCGCCTTCCTGATCTAGCAGCCGAGCTCGTCCGTCTTAAGGTAAATGTCATTGTAGCCATCGGCGGGCAAGGAACTCTCCCTGCCAAGCACGCCACCCGCGCAATCCCGATTGTCTTTACGCTTGTTTCCGATCCTGTCGGAGCTGGGCTCGTTACCAGCCTGGCCCGTCCGGGCGGGAATCTTACGGGGCTAAGCTCCGTCTCGACCGACTTGAGCGGAAAACGGCTGGAGCTGCTCAAAGAAGCGATTCCGAAGGTTTCCCGCGTTGCCGTGCTCTATGACCCGACTGATAGAAGTAAAATCGCTGAGTTCAAAGAGATAAAGAGCGACGCCCGATCCTTGGGTGTGCAACTACAAGCCCTTGAAGTGCGGCGCCTCGATGAGTTTGAGAATGCGTTCAAGGCTGCAAGCAGGGCCAAAGCTGGCGCCATTCTCGTGCTGCCCACTAGCATTCTCAACAGTAATCGGAAGCGTATCGCAGATCTTGCGACGAAGAATCGTCTGCCAACAATGTTAGCTACTAGTCAACACATGGACGCTGGCGCGCTTATGTCCTACGGTCCGGACTACGCCGACTTGTACCGTCGCGCGGCTGTCTACGTGGATAAGATACTCAAAGGCGCCAAGCCCGCCGATCTCCCGGTGGAGCAGCCGACGAAGTTTGAATTCGTCATCAATCTCAAAACAGCGAAAGCGCTCAACCTGACGATTCCGCCCAACGTGCTGGTAAGGGCGGACAAGGTCATTAGGTAATTTTGGATTTTCGATTTTGGATTTTAGATTGGGGGATCAAAGACATGACTAACTGCATTCCTTTGGTTTCGATCCGACAATCGGAAATCGGCAATCCAAAATCCAAAATGGGTGGGGATCTTCGCTATCGCCCTTACATTCGTCTTTGGTGGGGCTGTGGCTCAGGCGCAGCAGACAGGGAAGGTCCGCCGCATAGGTTTCCTGGATAATAGCACTGCTTCCGGTATCGCGGTCCTCTCGGAGGCGTTTCGACAGGAGCTGACCAAGCTGGGGTGGATTGAGGGGAAGAATATCGCGATCGAGTACCGGTTTGCAGAGGGAAAAAATGACCGCCTGCCTGAGCTTGCGGACCTGGTTCGTCTTAAGGTTGATCTGATTCTGGTCGCATCGAACCCGTCGGCATTAGCGGCCAAGCGCGCCACTACTACCATCCCCATCGTAATGACGAGCGCTCCGGATCCTGTGGCTGGAGGCTTGGTTGCCAGTCTGGCGCGGCCGGGCGGCAATGTCACCGGGCTCTCGAGTTTATCGCCCGAGCTAAACACCAAAAGGCTAGAGATACTCAAGGACGCGGTTCCGAAGCTCGCCCGAGTTGGGCTTCTGCGGGGCCCGGCCAGCTCCCAACTGAAAGAGCTAAGGGATGCGGCTCTGTCACTGAAGCTCAAATTGGAGGAGATTGACACCCAAGCCGACGCCAAAGGATTAGAGAGCGCCTTTAAAACCGCCAAGCAGAAGCAGGTGGGCGCGATTATGACGATCGTTAGTCGCCCCTTTTTCGCCGAAAGAAAGCGGATCGTAGTAGGCAGCCTTGCGGAACAGGTCATCGAAGTCTGCCCCGTAGGACATGAGACCGCCTTCATCGACAAACTCCTTCTGGAAGTAAATAGCCGGCAACCGGTGTTTGCCGGCAAGCTCGACGTGGACAAGATCCTCAAGGGGACGAAACCCGCCGACTTACCCGTACAGCAGGCAACGAAGTTCGAATTCGTGATCAACTTGAAGGCAGCAAAGCAAATCGGTCTGACAATTCCGCCCGAACTGCTCGCGCGGGCGAATAGAGTCATCAAGTGAGAGAGCAGAGCACAGAGGGCAAAGGGCATAGCGCAGAAATAAAACGTGGGAGAAAACTTATGAGAAAGAACGTCATTCGTCTTACCCTTTGCGCCATGCTCCTTGCGCTTAGCGTTTCCGCCGCCGAGGCCCAGCAGCCAACAAGAATCCCCCGGATAGGATTCCTAGGTGCTAGCTCCCCTTTCGCTATTTCGGCCCGCCTCGACGCATTCCGGCAGGGTTTGCGCGAGCTTGGGTACGTGGAGGGGAAAAACATCGTCATCGAATATCGACATGCAGAGGGAAAACTCGAACGTCTCCCCGCGCTCGCGGTCGAGCTAGTGCGTCTCGGGGAGACGTCATCGTCCTGGCCGGTCCGGCATCAATCCGTCCCGCCAAGGAAGCGACGAACACGATTCCCATTGTCATGGCGAACGATGCTGATCCGGTTGGGAGCGGGGTCGTCGCGAGCCTGGCGCGACCCGGCGGGAACATTACTGGCTTGTCCAACCTTGCCCCAGAGATTAGCGGAAAACGACTGGAGCTTCTGAAGGAGATTGTTCCCAGGCTCTCGCGCGTGGCTGTCCTCGGGACTTCGACCACCTCGGGCACCGCACAGGCGTTAAAAGAGATTGAACTTGCCGCAGGGGTGTTCAAGGTACAGCTTCAATACCTAGACGTGCGAGGTCCCAAGGATATTGAGGCTGCATTCCGAGAGGCGCGCAAAGGGCGTGCTGACGCAGTCCTCGTGCTGCAGAGCGGCGTCTTCAATTTTCAGCGAAAACAGATTGCGGACCTCGCGGTAAAGAGCCGGCTCCCGGCGATATACCAAGCGCCAGAATGGGTGGAAGACGGCGGGCTTATGTCCTACGGCGTGAGCGTTACCGACTTGTACCGCCGCGCCGCCACGTTTGTAGACAAGATCCTCAAAGGCGCCAAGCCCGCTGACCTCCCGGTGGAGCAGCCGAAGAAGTTCGAGTTCATCATCAACCTGAAAGCCGCGGAGCAGATCGGGCTGACGATCCCGCCGAATGTGCTGGCGCGGGCGGACAGGGTGATTCGGTGAAACACTTTTGGAATTTGGATTGGGAAGTACAAAAATGAATAAGATACTTGTGGCATTGCTCGCCATTTGTCTTATCCACACTTCGGCCCAGGCGGCGGACAAGATCAGGATCAGCACGCCTGGGGACGCCGCACACTTCACCATGCATTTGGCGCAGAAAAGAGGGTTTCTAAAAGAGGAGGGATTTGAGGCCGAGCTGATCACGATCTCAGGACCCGTGGCGAACATCGCTCTCAGTAACGGCGACACTGATTACTTCAGTGGCTTTGGCTCCGCCCTACGTTCCATCCTTCAAGGTCTACCGCTTAGGATCGTTGCGTGTTACCGGCCAACCCCACATTTCATGTTGCAGAGCCGGCCTGAGTTTAAATCAGTCAAAGATCTCAGGGGCAAGACCATCGGCATCACCGCATTTGGTAGCGGCACGGAGCTGGTCGGGCGGCTGATGATCAAGCACTTCGGCCTCGATCCGGACAAAGATGTGAAGTTTATTCCCGGAGGTTCGAGCGAAGGCCGCTTGATCAGAATGCAGCAGGGTTTGCTCGATGCCACCGTGGCCACTGTTCCCACCGATTATCATGGCCGCAAGATGGGCTATCCTGTCATCGTCCGCTCGGAGGATCTCTTTACCTATCCCTTCAGCGGTCTGACGGCTCACATCAAGAAGATCAAAGAGAAACCGGACGAGGTCAAGCGAGTTATTCGGGCGGGTATCAAAGCCAATCGCTACATGCGCGAGAATCGCGATGGAACCATCCCGGTACTGATGAGCTCTTATCGGATCGACAAAGAGGTCGCCAGTGCGGCCTATGATTCCTTCATTAAGGGATTCAATCTCGACGGCAGCATGCCGGAGGACGGGTTCCGCAGACTCCTCGATGACACTAAACGGGTGATGAAAATAGACCGTGAGGTCGCCTTAAGCGAAGTCGCCGATCTCTCGATTCTCCGAGAGGCGCAGAGGGAACTGGGAATCAGGTGATTTTGGATTGCCGAGTTTGGATTTTAGATTGAACGGCGAAAAGAGACATCCGAATGATCGCGCGATAGCGGATGCATTCAATTAGCGGACTGATGTCCCTGCTTAAGTTCACGCCCAAAGATCGGCGAGCTGGATTGACAGGCCGGGGAAAAGCGACGGAGTAAAAATTTCTTGGCCTCGAGCGCTGGCGGCGAGTCTGTAGTGGTCTACGGCTATCTCATACGCTTCGAGGGTCTGTTGATCCGGGTCTATTAGCCAGTAGTGAGGCACTTCATACTTGGCATATAACTGGGCTTTGGTTACGCGGTCTGTGTGATGAGTGGTGGGTGAGAGGATCTCGACGACGAGAGTCGGAGATCCCTCGATGGCGCGCTCGGTAATAATGCTGCGGCGCTCGTTGCCAATGAAGATGAGATCGGGTTGAACGACGGTGGTGGCAGCAAGAATCACGTCGGTCGGCGCTGCATAAATGTCGCCGAGGTGATTGGTAACGATATGACTTCGCAGAGTGAAGTAAAGTTGGCCAGAAATACTCTGGTGTTTCGTACGGGGCGCCGGCGTCACGGATAGCTCTCCATCGAGGATCTCATAGCGGTTACGGTCATCAGGCAGCCGGCAATAGTCGTCATAGGTGAGGACGATCTTACCTTGAGGGATGCTTTGGGTGAAAGTAGACGACATGGAGCCACTTCAAAATGTCTTATAGCTTCTTACTAAACAGGTTGTAGGAACTCAATCTTCTTGTCAAGCGCGAATGACCTGGAGGAAATGGTCAGAATTTTTGGAGTTTTGCTCTGTAATCCTTCTCCATAATTCAGTTCATACAGGAGGTAAAATCAGAGTAGAAGTCCCCTTCCCCGGAGGTTCTTGCGCCGTGTGACGTTGACTTTGCCGGGGATATCTAATATTTTTAAAGAAAATCTTGCATTTACGGGTGCTTAACTTTTATGGAAGAAGCCAGTGGTTGGCATAATTTTCTGGAGATCTTGACCAAGCCGGACAATATCCCGATCGTTGCGATGCTTATTCTCGTCATTTTCTTTACCTGGTTGGGGCTCCGCGAGGGCTTCAAGAACGACAAGCTCATCGAGGAAGGTAAAGAGGACGAGATCCCCAATGAAATGTGGAAATAGGTGATGCTGAGAGGTTGGCTGGCGTTATTAGCCGTCCTCGCGAGCATAGGGTTTTCTTTTGCTGCTGATTCAAGCTCTCCCGTATTAAACGACAAGCGGTGGCAGGAAGCACGAAAATCTTTAGCGGACGGTAAGGCGGCCGAAGCCAAGGCGACTTTTGAGGAGCTGCTCAAGCAATACCCCCAAGACCCTGATCTTCATCTCTTTTTGGGGATTTCATTGCTGCGATTGCGCGAACCCCAGGCCGCTGAAGCTGCCGTCGCAAAAGCCCTGAGCATTAACCCGAATCATGTCGAGGCCAGAACACTGCTGGGCTGGATCGATTCAGAAATCCGCGGGGACTTTGAGGCGGCGATCAAAGAATATTCAAAAGTGGTCGAGCTCCGTCCCGATTTGCCTGAGGCTTATAACAATCTCGGGGTGGCCCAAAAACGCAAGGGAGATCTAGCAAAGGCGGCGGACAGCTTCAACAAGGCGCTGAAGCTTAATCCCGACTATAGCGCAGCCATCAGCAATCGCGGCTGGGTTCTGGCAGAGCAGAACCAATGGATCGATGCGCGCCGCGAATTCGAGAGGGCGCTAACAATCAATCCCGGTGACGATGGCGCGCTTTACGGGTTATCCCAAGCATTGCGCGAAGCGAGAGATTATGCTGGCGCACAAAAAGTCTTAAGCCAGCTGATCGCGCGATCGCCTAATTTTGTTTACTGGCTCGAATGGGGCCGGATCGGGTTAATCCGTTATTGGTGGGTATTGTTATTAACTGCTATAATGTTTTTTCTGAAGGGTCGTTTCAAGAAAGCGAGGAGCCAATCTAATGGCGGCTGAAGAGACGAAGAAGCGCAAAGGAACGGCACTCTTGGCGGTGATGGACGAGAACTGCTCGAGCTGCGCCGGTTCGCCGATATGCGAAGCCCACTGCCCGGTGGATGATTGCATCAATCTGGTCTACGAAGAGCTGCCCCAGGGGGGACTCAAGCCCTATCGCGTGTTTGTAGATAACGACAAGTGCATCGGTTGCCAAATGTGTTACAGCGAGGATCTCACGAAAATCCATCAGCACAAAGAAACCGGCGAGATCTACTACGAATACGCGAACCGGTTCTATGACCGTGATAAAAAGCCCGTCCCGCCCGATGCGATGCCAAAGAAAATCCAACTTCAGCTGATCGGGACTGAGTCCGAAGATCGGCTGGACAAGAAAATCTGCCCCTGGGACGCCATCAAGATGTACGAATTTGAGGACGGCCTCGAAGTTTCGGAGTTCTTTTATAACAAGTCGAAGATTAAACAGGTCAACGGCCTGTTCGTCATCGATGCAAAGGAAAAAGAACGCTTAGAAGAGAAGCAGGCAGAGTTATACGAATAGTCATTCATTATCATTGCCGGCAAGGATCAACATGGAAAACAAAGTCAATATAACAGAAACGGTCTTGCGCGACGCCCACCAGTCGTTGCTCGCCACTCGGATGCGCACCGAGGATATGCTGCCCATCGCGGAGAAGCTGGACGGTGTGGGTTACTGGTCCCTGGAGACTTGGGGCGGGGCCACGTTTGATGCCTGTCTGCGATACTTGAAAGAAAGCCCGTGGGAGCGGCTACGAAAGCTGCGCGCGGCCATGCCAAAGACGCGCTTTCAGATGCTCCTGCGCGGGCAGAATGTAGTCGGCTACCGTAACTACCCGGACGATATCGTGCAGGCTTTTGTCCAGCGCGCCGCCGGCGCGGGGATCGATGTTTTTCGCATCTTCGATGCCATGAACGATGTTCGTAATATGAAAACCGCCATCGAAGCGGCGTTGAAAACAGGCAAGCTCGTCGAAGGAACGATCTGCTATACGATCAGCCCCGTGCACTCCGTCGACTATTTTCTGCGGGTGGCCGAGCAACTGGGGGCCATGGGCGTGCAGATTATCTGCCTCAAAGACATGGGTGGTCTGCTGGCGCCTTACGTTGCCGGTGAGCTGGTGAGAAAACTCAAGGCGCGGATCCCTTTGCCGCTGCACCTTCATTCCCATTGCACTGCCGGATTGGCGCCCATGAGCTACATGATGGCCGTCGAAGCGGGGGTCGATATTATCGACACCGCGTTGGCGCCGCTGTCCCAAGGGACTTCCCAGCCGGCCACCGAGCAAATGGTTGCTGCCTTGAAGGGAACGCCCCGCGATACGGGACTGGATCTCGCGGTACTGGATGATATTGCCGGCTATTTCTATGCAGTGCGGGGCAAGTACGCCGAGTTCGAAAGCCCGGTCAATAATCAGATCAAGACGGACGTTCTCGTATCGCAAATCCCCGGCGGCATGCTGTCGAATCTCGTCGCCCAGTTGCGCCAGCAGAATGCCGAAGACAAGCTCGACGCCGTGCTGGCCGAAATGCCTCACGTGCGGAAGGACTTGGGGTATCCGCCTCTGGTGACGCCGACGAGCCAGATTTGCGGCTCCCAGGCGGCGCTTAACGTTATGACGGGGAAACGCTATTCCGTCGTGGCGATGGAGACGAAGAACTATGTCATGGGACTGTACGGCGAACCACCAGGCCCGATCAGCGATGAGATCAAAAACAAAATCTTGGGAAAGAAGCAACCGATCATTTGTCGTCCGGCAGATCTCTTGAAGCCAGGCCTCGACCAGGCCCGAAAGGAAATCGGTGGCCTGGCGACCAGTGAAGAGGACGTGCTTTCCTATGCGTTGTTTCCGGAAATCGCCAGGGATTATTTCCTCGCGCGAGACGGAAAGTCCGAGAGGCACGAGTCAATAGTTTCCAATAGTTCTTCTAATGCCTGATCCGTGTTGTTCTTTGACAGAGAGAGTGACAAACTTTTTGCAGGCTGCTCAAAAAGGTTCAGAGGCGAGGCGCGCGAAAAATCGACGAGCGGAGGCGTACTTGTTCGGTACGTTGGAGCGAGGCGATTGAGCGCAACGAAGCATATGAGGCTTTTTCAGCAGCCTGCTGGCTAGATGATTTTGTTCAGCGGGTACTCGATAATCCCCACCGCTCCGTTTTGAATCAGCTTCGGAATCAGATCCCGCACCACGTTTTCTGCGATCACACTCTCCACCGAGTACCACTTCACGCCTTTGAGCGCGGCGGATTGATACAAGGTCGCGATGGTTGGGGCGGTAATGCTCGGAATCAGTTGGACGACCTTATCGAGATCAGCCTCGGGGACATTCAGCTTGATGCCGACTTTGTTCTCGGCGGAAAGAGCGCCTTGAAGTAGGAGCTGGATCTGCTCTATTTTCGCTCTCTTCCAAGGGTCTTTCCAAGCTTCCTTGTTGGCAATGAGCTGGGGACAAGACTCCAACAAATCGGCGATGATTTTCAAGCCGTGTGCCCGAATCGTCGCGCCCGTCTCGGTCACTTCGACGATGGCGTCCACCAAACCCTCGGCGGCCTTGGCCTCCGTGGCGCCCCAGGAGAATTCCACTTGCACGGGAATGTTTCGCTCCGCGAAGTAGCGTTTGGTAAATTTGACCATTTCCGTGGCGATGCACTTGCCCTTGAGGTCTTCGAGTTTCGTGATGGAGGAGTCGTGGGGCACGGCGAGAACCCAGCGAGTCGGCCTGAAAGTTACTTTAGAATAAATCATCTCGGCGACGACATGGACGTCCGATTCGTTTTCCTGGGTCCAGTCTTTGCCAGTGATGCCGGCATCCAACGTCCCGGATTCCACGTAGCGCGACATTTCCTGAGGACGCGCCAGGCTGACACGCAGCGTGTCATCATCAATCGATGGAAAATAACTCCGGCTGGAAGTGGTAATTTTCCAGCCGGATTTTCTAAACAGCTCAATGGTCGCCGCTTCCAAGCTTCCCTTAGGGAGGCCCAACTTCAACGCGCTCACTTCTTGTAAACCTCCTTGGGATCGAAGACTCGTTTGTCGATAGTCTTCCAATTGCCGTTGGCGCGTTTGCGAAAAAAACAGCTCCGATAACCTTCGTGGCAAGCCGCGCCGCCGATTTGTCGCACCTGAAGCAGGAGCGTGTCGTAATCGCAATCGATGAAAGCGTTTTTAACTTCCTGAAAATTGCCGGATTCTTCGCCCTTTAACCACAGACCTTTGCGGGAGCGGCTATAGTAATGGGCCCTGCCGGTTTTTTTGGTTTTCTCCCACGCCTGCTTGTTCATGTAGGCGACCATCAGAACTTCGCGTGAGCGGTAGTCCTGGACAATGACCGGCACAAGACCGTCGCCTTTCTCAAAATCTATTTTTTGCATGCGGCAAATTCCTGGAAATTTAATGAGTTAAACACATACCTTGGGCAGGTTCAACACGAAAACTAAGCGGCATGCCTAGGGTCTAACATGGCGGCAGTGCCCGTCCCTTTCAGGATCTATCTCCGCACTTTAAACATAACAAGGATGAGCGTTCAAAACCAACTGAGCGGCGAAGCGAGGCTCTCCAGCCAGGCTAGCCAAGCGTCTTCGACGACGGATTCGGTGAAGCCAGCCATTCGTTCTCCGGCTCCGGCGCGGTCGCTGCCGGATTCTCCCGGTCGAATGCCCAGCGGGCAGGGTTATCGACGATGTATTGCCGGATACGATTCAGAGAGTCCTCGTCGCGGATGATGTGTTCGTAATAGTTCCGTTGCCACAATCGTCCGTTGAAGGAAGGCCATGACGCGGCTTTCACGCCGCGGATATAGTCGTTTGTCGTCATGGTTTTAAACCATTGGATAACCGTTGGTAGGGGCGCACCTGCGTGTGCGCCCTGATGGGCTTTCGATCCTGGGCCGACACGCAGGTCGGCCCCTACAGGAATGACGACGATGCCGTGACAATGATTCGGCATGACCACGAATTCGTCGGTCTCGACCGTCGGAAATTTGCGGTTCATTCAAACCACCATTGTTCAATCATCCGTCCCGCATCGTTCAACCGCATTGTGTCGTCCGCCACGTTGCCGAACAGACACGCCCGATCCTCTGTGCAGACGGTCAAGAAATACGCCCCCGGTAATGAATAATCGTGATTTCGCAGCCGGATCGAACGCCGGTGATGAATATCAGGATTGTACTTCATGATCCCGTACGTCCCGAAAGCAATATGCATTTCTTGCATATTGCACCGGAACGGCAAAGTCTATCTGCCGTTCTTTGTCTTCGATGCCCCGCAGCTTGCTGTGGGAAAATTCATTTAACCAACCGTTGTTTTCTGTTCTTCAGTACGGGAATGTCCGCGATCTTTTCCGGCGGTAACATTTCCCAGTAGATTCCTTTCGGTCTCGGCAGCGGCGATTTGATCTCGATGAACTCGTCAGGGGTTGCGATCGCGTTCAGCGGGATGTCATGTTCGGTCATGGGGATCTGCTCATTCACGATCTGCAAGGGATGAACCGATGTGACGATCGGAGTATGACGATCAATCCTCCTTTCTTCCGTTAAAAGGGCAAATTCCAGATCGGAGTAGCCGCCGCCCTTGCCGACGCGGGCGCCCTTTCGATTGACCGCGACGGAACCGCAAAAGATCAGATCGATCTTTCTGACTTCTTCCAGGTTCACGGGCCGGCCAAATTTTGCGGCGCCCTTGATGGATGAGGCAACGTAAGCCGAGCATTTGAGTCTTTTAGGATTCAACTCGATGAAAGGTTTGTCGCTGTGGAGGCGCGGCACGGCCATGTAAATGATCTTGCCTTCCTCCAGGGCCTTCTGACGGATGGCTCTCTGAGGCGAATCGGGATTTACTTTGAGAACTTTTGCTTTCTTCCAAAACTGGATTTGAGATATAACCCGGGCGCAGGCCTCGGCGCCGATGAAGTTGGGAATCCGGCCTTCAGCACCAGGAAAACGCGCGACTTTTTGTTCCTGTAGCCGCGACCAGACCCTTTTCCGTATCTCGTGCTTGCTGCTCATTTGACTCACCACGGCGCTGGCTCTCGCTACTTTCCTTATTTCCCTATATCTTTTCTTGCGGCTTTTGCTCAAGACGTTGTAAGATTGCCTGCAATGCAAGAATTCATCGTCGTTTATGTTACCGCTGGATCGCCGGCCGAGGGAGACCGTTTGGCGCGGGCCCTCGTGGACGAACGGCTTGCGGCTTGCGTCAATCGCATTGCGCCCGTGCAATCGGTTTATCGTTGGGAAGGCAAGCTTGAACAGAGCGAAGAGCAGCTGCTAATCATTAAGACCCAAAGGAGCCTTTTTGCTGCTCTGGAGAAGCGGGTGCGCGAGCTGCACAGCTATTCCGTTCCCGAGATCGTTGCGTTGCCGATCATCGATGGCAGTCAAGACTACCTCCGGTGGTTGGGTGAGCAGACGACTGGCGGCACGGTATAGCGCGAGCTGTCATGCGGGCGGTGCGAGAAGTATCGGCCGGCGGTGTGATTTACCGCAGGCACTCAGGTGCGATCGAAATCGCGTTGATCCATGTGCGCAATCGCTGGGGACTTCCCAAAGGGCACGTTGAGGAAGGCGAGAGCATCAGCGACGCGGCGATCCGGGAGGTGCGCGAAGAGACCGGTTTGGAAGGGCGAATGCGAAAGAAGCTGGGAGACATCCGTTACTCCTACCGCGACAAGCGGAGGGGTCGGGAGCCGATCCGGATTTACAAGCGGGTTTATTTTTATCTCCTGCGCTATATAAGAGGCGACGTGCGCGACCATGACCACGAAGTGGACGAGGCCCGTTGGTTCCCCATCGAAGAGGCTATCCATACTCTAAAATTTGCCACGGAGCGCAGGATGGTGAAAAGAGCGCTTGCCGTGCTCACTGCTCGTGATCCACAACCAACGCGGCCCGAAATTGCAAAGGAATCTTGATGGGAATCGGGTTGAAATTGCAATGTCGTGTGAATTTCACGATGGAAGGATTTTAAATGAAAGATAGCTCCGCAGGTGTTCCTTTCTCCATCCCTTATGAGATCGCGGTGGTGCGACCGTTAAGACAGACCACTCTGCGAGAACGAGAAAATGCGCTCAAGGCTGCTTATTACAATACCGAGCTTGTTCCGCAAGAAATGATCTACGTGGACTTGAAAACGGACAGCGGCGCGAGTTCGCTCAGTATGGCCCAGCTGTCGAAGCTTATAGGAGTGGGGCCGCTGGAATCAGGGATGGAAATGGCGCCGGAAGGGAACCGGGCTTTCGTTTCGCTATCGGAAAAATTTCAAAAGATCTTTGGCTTCCCCTGCGTGGTTCCGGTCGCCCAAGGCCGGGCTGCGGAGCGCATCTGGGCAAAGTTACACGTCAAAGAAGACGCCGTGGTGGCGGGCAACATGCTTTTCCCTTCGACCCGCTTTCATATCGAGTCCAATGGCGGAAAAGTAGTCGATGTGATCGCCGAAGCTGCCCACGACCTTTACTCCGCGCAACTTTTCAAGGGCGACGTCGATCTAAAGAAGCTGGCGGCTGTTTTCGAGGAGCACGGCGCGCAGGTCGGTTGCGTTTATGTTGAGCTCTGCGTGAACTCTTGCGGCGGCCACCCGGTCTCTTTGGGCAATCTTAAAGAGATCAAAGCCATCGCCGGCGCTCATAAGGTTCCGCTGTTTCTCGACGCTTGCCGTATTCTGGAGAATAGCTATCTGATCAAACAACGCGAGCCGGGCTATCAGAACCACTCCCTCCAGGAGATCGTTAATGAGACCTGCGCGCTGGCCGACGGCTGCACGATGAGCGCCCTCAAAGATTTTCTCGTACCGGTGGGCGGCATCATTGCCATGCGCGACGAAGCGAACTATCAGAAGGCTTGGGTGCAGAATTTTCTTAATGGGAGCCAACCTCCCAGCGTGGCGATGGAAGCGATGGGAGTCGCCCTGCAGGAAATTTTTGCCAGCGATTCTTATGTAACCAGCCGCGTGGAGCAGGTGAACTACCTGTGGCGCAGACTCAAAGACGGCATTCCGATTCTCACGCCTCCGGGCGGCCACGGAGTTTTCATCGATGTAAGAAGCTTTCTGCCGCACGTACCGGCAGAGAATCATCCGGCGGAAGCGCTGGCGGCTTTTATTTACCATATCTCCGGAATACGACTAGCCAAGGGGCCGCCGCTGGCTCCAAGCCAAACGGCTCGCGGTGTTGAGCTCCTGCGCCTTGCCGTGCCCGCGCGCCGATACGTGCAAGGGCACATGGATGACGTGGCCGAAGCAGTCCAATATGCGTATTCACGGCGTGACGAGATCAAGGGGTTGAAAAAAGTCGAAAAACCAGGCAGATCCAGATTCGAACCGGCGCTTTTTGCTGCTTTATAAGGATGGAATCACCTCAAAATCCTCCATACACAAAGGATCGTCATCTAGGGGCGATCTTTTTTCGCCGAGTCGCGGAATTGGGTGATCGTACTTTCGTCAAGTTACAGCGGAACAAACGCTTCGAGGAAATCTCATGGCGCGACTTCGGCGCCATGGTGCAAAACGTTCTCCTGGCGCTCTATGCTATTGGCCTAGCGCCGGGCGAGAGAGTTGCGATTGTCGGTGAAAACAGTCTGCAGTGGCTGTGCGCCGATTTGGCGACACTGGCTGGCGGGCTGCCCAATGTTATCGTCTCGCCGACCCTGTCGGACATGATGCTTCTCAGGATCCTCGGCCATTCCCGCTGTCGTGCGGCCTTTGTGCAAAACCCCACGGGCGTCGGTCGGCTGCTCAATCTCAAAAGCCAACTTCCCGCACTTTCTCACATCGTCGTTATGGAGGGGGCTGAGTCAAACCTACCGAATACGCTGTCCTTTGCTCACCTGATTGAACGGGGAGCCGGCGTCGAAGAAGGACGCCTTTTCGAGATTCTCGAATCGGTGCATAAAAACGATCTGGCGACGATCATGTATACCTCCGGTTCCACGGGTGAGCCGAAGGGGGTCATGAGAACTCAAGACAATCTTCTTTCGAACATTTCCAATGGCGGCGAAATTGTGCGCAGCGCGCCGGAGGAGCTTTTCATCATCGTACTCAGCCTCAATCACCTTTTTGGCCGATTCGGTTTTCTCAAGAGTGTTGCCATCGGTAGAACGACGGCGATTATCGAAGCGACCGAATTGGAGTTGAATCTCAAACTGGTCGAGCTCCTTGCCGGGACCTCGTTGGCCGTGGTGCCCCGCGTCATGGAGCGGATTTGGCAGAGCATATTGGAGGAAGACGGCAATGGCGAGCTTTGGGAGCAGCTAGAAACGCTCGACCGCAAAAAAACCGAGCTAGCTCATCTCAACCGCGATGAAAGCCGGCAATTCGATGAGTTAAAAGCAAGGCTTAAAAATGTCGTCAAAAAGTCTCTGGGCGGTCGGATGAAGTATATTTCCTATGGCGGCGCCGCCATGCCGCCGAGGATCATGAGATTTTTCGAGTTGATCGGTATTCCGCTCATCGGCTCCTATGGTTCGACGGAGTGCGGCGGCGTCACTCTCAGTGGGATCATCGATACGAAGCCGGGGAGTTTGGGCAAGCCTTTTCCGAATTGTGAGATCCGTGTCGCCGAAGATGGAGAACTCCTCGTTCGCGGCCCCACCGTAACGCCGGGGTACTTTGAAAACCCCGAAGCGACCCGTGAGGCCATCGACGCCGAAGGCTGGTTTCACACCGGTGATCTCGGTACCATCGATGCGGAGGGCTGTCTTTTCATCACCGGCCGGAAGAAAGACATTTTCAATTGCTCCGACGGCTCCAATATTTATCCCGGCTTCATCGAGCTTCTTCTAGAGAACGATCCATTCGTGCGGCAGGCGATCCTGCTGGGCGACCGGCGGCCTTTCATTGCGGCTTTGATCGTGCCGGAGAGAAAGAAAATCGCTGGGGAGCTTCACAAAGAGGAGTCGGCGTTGACCGAAAGTGAGATTGCCACAGCGCTCCAGTCCCGGATCGATCAGATCAATGCGCGCCTGGAGCAGTTTGAAACGATTCGCAAATTCGCAGTCCTGCAGAACGACTTTTCAGACGAGGTGAGGACCGTCACCGTCTTTCAGAAAATCAAGGTCGATCGCAAAGCCGTCGAACAGCGATATCAGAAAGAGATCGAAAAGATTTATGGCCTGGCGGAAGAAAGGGGAGCATGAGCCAAATTGCGTTGATCACTGGAGGGGGAGGCGGGATCGGCGGCGCTGTAGCGCGCAGGATGGCGGCCGCTGGGATCACGGTTATCGTGGCCGATTTTGACCACGGTGCTGCCGAAAAGGTGTGCGGGGTAATCGCCTCCGCGGGTGGAAAGGCGGATGCGCTGTCGGTGGACGTGACGCAGGCACGCGAGGTCAAAGCGGTGGTGACCGACGTCGAGAAACGATTTGGCCGCATCGATGTCCTGGCGAATATTGCCGGTGGCAGCTTCTATACCAAACGCATCGAGGAATTCACTTGGGCGGAATGGAAAGAAGTCATCGACGTTAATTTAAAAGGCACGTTTCTCATGTGTCGCGAGGTGGCGCCCGTCATGCAGAAGCAAAAAAGTGGGCGCATTCTCAATACCGCGTCGAACTACGGGGTCACAGGCTCGGCCCTGCGCACGCCGTATTCGGCGGCGAAGGCGGGCATCATCGCCTTTACAAAAACGCTCGCGCAGGAACTTGCCTCGGACGGGATTTTGGTCAATACCGTGGCGCCGGGTCCCACGGATACGCCGCGGGTCATGGGCAAAGAATCTCCTGAGGCGCGCAAGCAGCGTTGGTCGCAAATCCCGATGGGCCGAACGGGACAGCCGGAAGATCTCGCCGAGGCCTTCTACTTTCTGACGACGCCGGAAAGCAATTGGATCACGGGCCAGACCTTTCATGTGAACGGCGGACTGGTGACGCCATGAGATTGCAGGGGAAAGTCGCTGTCGTAACCGGCGGCGCGCAAGGGATCGGCCGCGCCATTGCCCTTGGTCTGGGGCGCGAGGGAGCCAAAATTGTGGTCGCCGATCTCCAGGCCGACAAGGCTAAAAACGTTGTCGACGAACTTCAGGCATTGGGCACGGAGGGGCATCCCGCGGAGGTGAACGTTGCCAACGAGTCCTCCGTGAAACGGTTGGCGAACGTCACATTCGACCGTTTTGGTAGGGTGGACATTCTCGTCAACGACGCCGGGGTATATCTCAAATCTTTGGTCGTCGAGATGAGCGAAGAACTCTGGGACCGCACCATCGACATCAATCTTGGCGGAAATTTTCTCTGCTCGCGGGCTTTTATCCCATCCATGCGGAAGCAAAAGAGCGGGCGGATCATCAGCATCGCCTCGGGCATTGCGCATTACGGCGCGAAGGAATTCGCCCCTTATGCCGCATCGAAGGCGGCGATTATCGGCTTCGTCAAGGCGCTCGCCCGCGAAGTGGGTGCGGACGGAATCACGGTCAACGCCATCTGTCCCGGCGCCGCGAATACCGCGATGCCGCGCACGCACCGGACCGAAGAGGAGTTAATGGCGCGGCTGCGCTCTAACCCGCTGGGCCACGTTCTCGAGCCGGAAGATTTCGTCGGCCCGATTCTGTTTCTCGCCAGCGACGCGGCTTCATACATCACCGGGCAGGCGATTAACGTCAACTGCGGCAGCTATATGATTTAAGTGACGTCGGTGTTATTCGTCATGGATGCAGCATTTGACGAAAGAAATTCTCACCACGAAGGAGATCACGAAGATCACGAAGGGTTCGGATATTTTTGGTTATAAACTTCGTGCTCTTCGTAGTACTATACTTGAAGATTTTCGCAGCTTGCGCAAACTTTCCGGTGGCCCGTGGTGGCTATCCAAACGGGGATTTGCTCGCGCCAAGCATGTCCTGAGCGAAGCCGAAGGGACGCCAAGAACGCCAAGTCCGGAAGTTTGATTTCTTTGCGGCCTTTGCGCCTTTGCGCGAGATATTCCGAGTTTTGCTTGCGGCTCTGCCGCGCTGGGTCTGTGGTGAATATTCCTTCACAGTAAGCCCGGAAGAACCTGATTTAATAACTCGTAGGCCAAGATCGGCGATTCGCGTCGAGGAAGGGATGACGATGAGGGTTAAGAAATCAGCGATGGGTTTTGAGGAATGCGCGGATCTTATCAGCGATCAGAAGTACGGCTATGCGTTGCAAAGCTTCAAGCAGGCGGTGGGCAGGCTTGTGGAATCCAAAAGTTTCCCTAAGCGAAGCGAAGTCGCGCGGCAATTACTCGAGGTGGCAACGGCGTTGGAGGAGACCCTCAAGAAAACTTATGGCGATGGATGGGACGCGGACATTCCTCGATTTGTTGAAGAGGCTCAACTATCCTCCTGTTCCTTTTGCGGCAAAGAGCAACACGAAGTAAAAAAGCTCATCGCCGGTCTTGCTGTTTTCATCTGTGATGAGTGCGTCGAGCTTTGCAGGGGTATCATCGCCGAGGAGGGTGAACGGGATGCGGACGGAGCCGCAGGCTCCACGGTATCCGATGGAAACCCCAAAGCGGAACGTCTGTGCGGCATCTGCATGGAGCCCCGCGAAACAGACGAATTAGTCTTCTTGCCCCACGCCGCCTACCTCTGCGCGACATGTTTAGACGAAATTCAGACGCTTAGGGACAAGCAGACCGGGAAATAGCCGAGCCCTGGCTGCCGTAGTGCAAGACGCGGCCCCCGTGATCGCGTCTGTGAATTTAGACCAGCGCTAATCCGGATTATTCGTGGCGAAATCCGAGGAATAACCACGACACCGTGTCGATCAAGGGATGAGCTTGGAGGAGCGAAGGCACAGAGACGAACAGCTTCAATGACGTTTAAGATGCTTGGCCGTGCGCTCGAATTGTTTACCAGGTATCTGCTCCAGAACTAGGTTTGCAGGTCGCCTCAAGGTAGAGGCCCATTGCCTTCGATCCGGAGGGCTCGTCCCTTGATCGTTGCGTGCCAGTGAATAATCCGGGCTAGTCACCCCGCGGGATATATTTTCTTTCCCGTCCCCTCCTCTTCGAGGCTGATCGCTTTGGTGGGGCAGATTTTGGCGGCGAGGAGAATTTTTTCATCGCTGTCACCCTTGGAGTCGATCACTTCGGCGATCATGGTCTTGTCCAATCTGAACACCTTGGGCGTAGCCTGGATGCACTTGGCGTAACCTTCGCACTTCGTTCTGTCTACGGTGATTTTCATATTGCCTCCCGGTATTGAGTTTGAAATCCCTCTATCCCTCGCTCAAACCATAGAGCTTTGCTGTGTTCGTGCGATTGATTTTTAGCTTGATAGCCGGATCAATGCCCGCGCAGTTGCGATCGACGGTTTCCTTGGAGTAGGGCCAGGTCGTCACGCCGTGCGGATAATCGCTGGCCCAGAGGAAATTGTCCGCGCCATAGACGGGTGTGGTCAACACGCCGGCACGGTCGTCTTGATAAGTGAAAAACACATTGTTCTTGAAGTATTCGCTAGGAGGCAGCTTATTGATGTTCCGGTCGGCGTCGAAAGTGCTTTGGCGGCCGAACCAGTAATCCACCTGCTGTACGAGATTGGCGACCCAGCCGACGTCGAACTCCGCGCAGACGACTTTCAATTTCGGGTGACGGTCGAAAACGCCGGATAGAATTAGATTGCCGAGAAACTGCTGGGCCGGCGCCTGCTTGCTGGCGAAACCGAGGCTTTGCTTCTTCGGTTCCACCGGCCGGGGCCCTTCGTAATGCGTGCGCGCCACGCCTTGGGTGGCGCTGGTGTGCACGTTGACGATCATCCCGGTTTCTTCCAAAGCCGCCCACATCGGCTCATACTTCAGCTCGTAATAGCCGCTTTCCTTGATTCGCGTCGGAATCTGCACGCCACGAAATCCTAGCTTAGCGTAGCGGAGAATATCTGCGACCGTATGGTCAATGTCGAGGATTGAAATCGTGGCCAAGCCGATCAATCTCTTAGGATTGTAACTGCAGAACTCGTGCAGCCACTCATTGTATGAATTGAAAATGGCGCGCTGAAACGGTTCTTCGATTATGCTATATAACTGGCGGGTCGGGCTGGAAAAAAGCACCTCGGCCTCGATGCCGTCTAGGTCCTGGTCTTTTAGCCGCGCGCCAGGCTCCCAACCACCGGGATGATCTTCGTAGCGGAACTGCTCATTGAAGCGAATGGTCTCGAAGTGTTTGTCCTGTTCGACTTCGGAGATACCTTTGTCTTTGCCCACCACCTGTCCCTTCGAGTAGTGAGACAGGCCAACGGGTGGCAGCCCGTCGATCAGCAGCCAAATACCTTTAGGGACGCCGGTTGGGTCTTTGGCCACTTTTGGCGCGCGTTCACCGTATTCTTTTTGTACGCGCTGCCATGCGGCGGGCGGCTCGTTAACATGACTATCGGCGGAGATCAGTTTGAATTCCGGCATCGTTTTTTTCGGTATGTTTATGCGGCTCGAATGAGTATCGGCTCAAGGCAAACGATATGGGAGGCGCGACGGAGTTGTCAAGTTGCAGGAATACGGCGTAATGACTCATTCTTTACCCTGAGATTCTTCACTGGCGTTCAGGATGACCAACCGCTCCCCAAGTCATTCTGAGCGGCAGCGAAGAATCTCTATTGCTGTCGCCGATTAACTCTCACGGCTCAAATTGAGTCATTAGTGAATAGATCTTCCAACAATCGTATTGACAATTGGAACTCGAGGGTGGTTATTCTCAAAGCCAAGGAGGACTGTGCCATGGATCTTCGATCAATCGTCTCGCGAACCGCCTGCAGGTTTGTCAGAGCCTCTCTATTCGTTGCGGTTTTGTTTTGTAACCCCATAGCGTACGGAGCTTCCGCGGATCGCGAGAAGCTTTTGGAGGGCGCAAAGAAAGAAGGAAAATTGGTTTTGTATACTGGAATGGATGTAGAAGAAGCGAACCAATACACCAAGGAATTTACCAAGAAGTATCCCTTTATTAAGCCTGATGTGTTTCGCTCCAGCGGCGAAAAGGTGCAGGCCAAGTTCTTAGTCGAGCATCGGGCCAATGTCCACAACGCCGATATTTTTCAAACCAGCATCGTTCAGGTTTATCAACTGAAAAACGCCGGCTTGCTGGCAAAATATATTTCTGAGGAGAGCGTTGCTTACACGGAGGGCTTCAAGGACCCGCTGGGCTATTGGACTGCTTTCTATCTGATTCCTTACGTGATTGGTTACAACACGAAGTTGGTCTCGGCCAAAGACGCGCCGAATAGCTACGAAGAACTTTTGAATCCCAGGTGGAAAGGCCAAATCAGTTTGGAGACCGAAGAGTACCAGTGGTTTTATCATCTCGTGCAAATCCTGGGTAAAGACAAAGGGCCAGACTATATGAGACGGCTCGCCGGGCAAAACCTGCAAATGCGCAAAGGTCACACGCTCCTCGCACAGCTCGTGGCTGCGGGTGAAATGGCGCTCGCGGTGGTCGTATACTCCAATCGGGTTGAGCGCATGAGGATGAGCGGGGCGCCGATAGACTGGGTGAGGTTCAAGGGGCCAACGATCACCGCCATCAACGCGATATCGATTCCGGAAAAAGCTCCCCATCCAAACGCCGCAAAGCTTTTCGTTGATTTCGTGTTGTCGAGAGAGGGACAGAATCTCCTGAGAGGGCTCAGAAGAATTCCCGCCCGGCCCGATGTCCTGCCGGATCCGCCGAGCCTTACGAAAGGACTGAACTTATACGCGGCGCGGCCCGAAGGAATGATCGAGAACTACAACGATACAGTGGCGCGCTTCGACGAGATATTTAACAAAGCAAAATGACTTTTCGTCGCGGCCCGAAATTTCGACGGTAGTCGTTCTACTTGAGAATCTCCTTCAGCTTGGCGATCAAGTTTTGGTCAAGCTTGAAGATGTCTTTGACGTTTTGTTCGAGCTCAACGCCGTCATCGGGATTGATATCCAAATTCGCCTTTTTCGCTTCAGCCAAGAGGGCGGGATCCTTCATCGTGTCCATAAACGCCTTGCGCAGGATCTGGACCCGATTCTTAGGGGTCCCCGGCGGGAGCACGTAAGGACGGACGGATGGGCCGTGAACCCGTGTCACGGTTTCAATAAGTTTTTTGGCTTCCTCGGTCTTCGCGAAGCTGATCGCCAGCGGCACTTTAGGTAACTCGGGCTGGGGTTTGCTGGTGGCCTGCAGTACGACCACCAAATCACCGCTCTCTACTTCCTTTTTCCATGTTGACTTGGTCGATTCCCAGGAGTTGCTGAGTCCGGTGACCTCGCCGCTGTTGAATGCCAAACGGACATCGGCGGTGCCCTTGTACCCCGAAACCATTTGGATGGGCAGTCCGATCGTTGCTTTCAGAATGTTCGGAAAATCATCGGTTCCGGAACCAGTCGCCACGCCGCCAAACTTGACGACCTGCTTGGATGCGATCCATTTTTCCGGGTCGGTGATACCGGTGGATTTGGCGACCCCGAGGATGAAATGGTCTTGCGCCGGGACGCCGACGTACTCAAACTTGAGCGAGTCGAACTCGATGCCGGGCTTGCCCAGAAGCTGCTGCAGGAAGAGGCCACCGATAAAGTGACCGATGGTTAGCCCGTCCGGCTTGGCAACCTTGTATATGTAGTTGGCGGAGATCAGACTTCCCGCCCCAGCCATGTTGTCGACGACGAAGACGGGGTTGCCGGGAACATGTTTGCCCAAGTGGCGCGCGATCAGCCGGGTATAAGTGTCGTAACCACCGCCTGCTGAAAATCCCACTATGAAGCGGATCGTTTTGCCCTCATAAAAGTTGGTTTGCGCGAGGACCTGTTGAGCAACGCTGATTAGAAGAAAGCCAAGAAGAACCGCTATCGATTTGGCGCTACTTTTCATAATCTCTCCTTTATATCGTCTCGCCGATGACGGATTGGTGACTCCACCGATTTCAGCTCGTGCCGAGTATTTCTTTCAGTTTAGCGATCATACGCGGATTAAGCTTGAAGAGAGCGGCCACCATTTTTTCCATTTCCTCGCCGGAAACGGGCTCGATGTCCAGGCGCGCCTTTTTCGCGTCCACCAAGAGATCGGGGTCCTTCAGCGTCTCTTGAAAAGCCTTGCGCAAAATTTGGACGCGCTCTTTTGGCGTCCCCGGCGGAAGAACGTAGGGGCGATAATATTCCGACGGTTCTTGAATGCCGACTTGGATCAGTTGGCGCGCCTCTTCCGATTTGGCGAGATTGATTGCCAAAGGCACGTTGGGCAGCTCTGGGTGGGGCTTCGACAGTATTTGAAGCACCACCACGGCGGTGCCGGAGTCAATCGCCTTAGACCAGGTGGCGCGTATGGAATCCCATGTCCAGCAACCGCCCGCCAGCTCACCACTCTCTGCCGCCAACCGTATCTCCGCGGTCCCTTTGTAACCCGCCACCAGTTGGACTGGCAGCGACGTAGTCGCGGCAAGCATGCGAGCGATGTCGTCGGGAGCCCCACCACCGATGCCGCCGAGCTTTACTGGGCTCTTAGATGCCTGCCAGTTCTCCAGGCTCGTGATGCCGCTTGCCTTGGTAAAGGCACAGGCGCGGTTATCGGTCACCGGAGCGCCGATGAATTCGAACTTGCGAGCGTCGAACTCGATGCCGGGACGCCCGAAGAGCTGATGGAGGAATAGCCCTCCCTGGAAGTGGCCGATAGCTAAGCCATCGGGCTTGGCGACCTTATACATGTGATTGGCGCCGATGAGGTGGCCCGCCCCCGGCATGTTCTCCACGATTATGGATGGGTTGCCGGGAATATATTTGCCGAGATAGCGCGACAGCATGCGTGTATAAGCGTCAAAGCCTCCTCCGGCCGTACTCGCCACCACGATTCTGATGCTTTTCCCCTTGAAGAAAGATTCTTGAGCCAAAACGTTTTGCCCGACTGAGAGCAGAGCCAAGAGCGCGATCAATGTAATTGACCAGCCTTTGTTAACCATGGGGAATTCCCTCCTTGCATCGACGATTGCTCGCAAGATCTCTTAGGCAATCGCGGCGTCGGTGTCAAGTTAGATCTTGGCCTATATGGTTGACAGCCAGGCGGAGCCGCAGTAGATTTTGTGCGATTATACGGCAAGCTCGAGGAAAAAGGTCATGATCAAGCCCATTGCGTTGTCGGCGACTCACATGGAATGCCAGAACTTGAAAGAGACCGTGCCGGTGCTCACGGATCTCTTGGCTTTCGAAAAGCTCGCGGAGAAACCGGGGGAGGTGAAACTTAAACATCCCAATAGTGACTGGGTTCTGTATGTGCACGAGACGGGCGGGGATGCGCCGGCCAAGCAGATGCACAATCACTGGGGCGTCCGAGTGGCGACGACGGGGGAGGTTGATACAGCTTACGAATATATCAGGGCCAATAAGGAAAAGTACGGCATCAAACAGATTGCCCAACCCCTATTTAACCACGGTTCTTACTCGCTCTATTTTCTCGAGCCGGGAACCAACGGCTGGGAAATCGAATGTTACGAGTCCGCCCTGCGCAAAGAGTCCATGGCTCGTAAAGCCGGCGGCGTCTACGCACCCCATTGGACGATGCCTTATTCGGCGGAGCGATTTCCCGGTCGCGGGTACGTGCCGCAAGCTTTTACCCACGGAACATTAGCATGCGAGGATATGGAAGCGTCGCGAAAGTTCTATATGGACACCCTTGGGCTGGAAACGCACCAGGCCAACCCAAACGTCTTCTACATCAAGCATCCAAGCACGAAATGTTACGTTGTTTGCGCGAGACGGCAGGATTTCAAACGGTTCTCGCCCAACTTTCGTTTCACAATCACGGTCGGCTCTGAGGATGAAGTAGCGACGGCACATGACTGGCTGAAAGCCTCGGCAAAGGAGCGCGGCATCAGCGAGCTAGCCGACGTGCAAACCAACGGCTCGGTATCTTCCTTCCTGGTGGGCGATCCCGACAATAATTGGTGGGAAGTCACGTCGCCAAATTGATGTTCACTGAAAGATCTCTGTTTAGTAAGCTTAGGGCCGCGCGCTGGCGCGTGAGGAATCAGCATGACGGAAAAACCACTAGAGCAGATGGGGCTTCGGGAGCTGCGGGCCATCGCGCGCCAGCAGATGCCGGCCGAGGCGTGGCACCACTTCAACGGCGCGGCGGAGAGCAAAGCAACGTTTTACAGAAACCCGCGATCCTTTCAAAGATATCTCTTCCGGCAGCGGGTTTTTCACGACATCGCCGACCCGGATATCACCACCGAGCTATTCGGTCACAAGCTGCCTATTCCAGCCTTCGTCGCGCCGGTGGGAAGTTTTAGCTTGATCGGGGATCAGAAGGAACGGGAAGTGGCTGAGGGCGCAGGACGCGTCGGGGCGATGGTATTTTGCAGTCAAGCAGCGAAATTCAATCCGCAGAATTGGCGCGACGCAACGAAGTCGCCGCTGGTTTTCATGGCCTATATGAACCGCGGGCGGGAAGAAGTCTCTGCGTACGCCAAGCTCTCGCAAGACCTCGGTTTTGCAGCGGTCGGTATAACTATGGACACGGTGCGGCCGGTAAAAATCGGCGATGAAGTTCCGCTCTCAACCAAAGACGGCAAACCGCGCCGAGGCCACGTCGCGTCGCCGAAAGACATCGAGTGGATGAAGCAACAGGTTTCGTTGCCGGTGGTGATTAAAGGAATGATGAGCGCTGAGGACGCGCGCACGGCCGTCAATGCCGGTGCCGATGCCGTATTGGTCTCGAATCACGGCGGGAGGATTCTCGATTTCAACCGTGCCGCGCTGGAAGCCCTTCCTGAGGTCGTCGATGCCGTGGGCGCTAAGGTGCCCGTGTTGCTTGACAGCGGCATACGGAGCGGCGGCGATATCGTCAAAGCCCTCGCCTTGGGCGCAAAGGCCGTGCTCGTGGGCCGCCCGGTTGCGTGGGGCGTCAGTGCCTTCGGTCCCCGTGGCGTCGAGCGCGTGTTTGCTGTTTTCAGCGAAGAGATGAAGCGGGTACTCTGTATGACCGGGGTGCCGAGCGTCGGCGCAATCACGAAGTCGATTTTGATTCGCGACCAAAATTAACAGTAGGGGCGACCGGCTGGTCGCCCCTACGCTTACACGACGGCGACCAAATCGATCTCGATCAGAGCGCCCCGGGGCAGTTCCGCAACGGCAACCGTGGAGCGCGCCGGCTTGGCGCCGCCGAGATATTGAGCATAGACATCGTTCGTGGCGGCAAAGTCCGCCATATTTTTCAGAAACACGGTGGCTTTGACGACGCGGTCGAGGGATGATCCTCCGGCTTCCAAGACGGCTTTGAGATTCTCCAGCACCTGCCGGGTCTGGGCAGTGATGCCTCCTTCAACGAAGTTGCCGGTTTTCGGGTCGATGGGTATCTGTCCCGCCGTATAGATGAAACCGTTGGCTTTGATCGCCTGTTCATAAGGGCCGATGGCTTTTGGCGCGTTGTCAGTTTGCACTGGCTCTTTGTTCATCTTTTAATCTCCTTGGTTCTCGAATCTGTTGGCGCGGATGCTACATCACGGGTTAGCACTCACGACATTCCTTATACTACTTTTTAACTGTTATGCATCATGGATGCAGCACTTGACGAAAGACATTCTCACCACGAAGGAGATCACGAAAAGGCTCCGCCAGAGGACGGATCAGCCTCCGGCTGACACGAAGGGTTCGGATGTTTTTGGTCATAAACTTCGTGCTCTTCGTGCCCTCCTTCGTGGTGATGTTTGATTTTTTATTTGGTTGCGGCTTCGCCGCACCAGGTTCCTTGCACTGCAAGGTCTGTCCATGATTGACTGATAGCATAGGCAAGTTACTGATGAGGCTGCTAACCGCGCACAAGATTTTGATATCCACTGCCGCGGTCTTCTTTTTCTTTTTCGGGCTGTGGGAGTTGCGGAACTATTTTAATACCGGGGAGGCTTGGGCGGTGTTTCGCGCCGCGCTCTATTTGTTAGTTGCCGTGGGCTTCGGCCTATATTTCAAAAATCTGGATCGGTTGTACAGATAGCCCCGTCCCTGGGGCATTCAAAATGGAATCCGTTCCTTTTCTCGTAGAAGTCACCGAGGCGGAAATTCGCCGCGAGCGGCAAAAGGCGCGGGAGCTGCGCGCCAGCCAATGGTGGAAGCGCAAGCTCGCCGCCGGCACATGCCATCATTGCGGCGGAAAATTTCCGTCGCGGGAGTTAACCATGGACCATCTGGTTCCGATCATTCGCGGCGGCAAGTCGACCAAAGGGAATCTGGTGGTGAGCTGTAAGAAATGTAATTCGGAGCGCAAATATCGACTGCCTTTTGAAGATCCAGCCGGCTA
>Ga0209857_1000025_pt1 | contig 28709 bp, 25 predicted proteins | sample GWRWN1_10_20_FD_187226 | JGI IMG/M metagenome (GOLD analysis project Ga0209857, IMG submission 187226) | Riverbed sediment microbial communities from areas with no vegetation in Columbia River, Washington, USA - GW-RW N1_10_20 (SPAdes)... | ecosystem: Environmental > Aquatic > Freshwater > River... | reverse complement strand
GTCATCGCGGAAACGGCTCATCGCTTCGCTCGACGAAAACGGCAGCGGCCGAGCTCCGGGACGATGCAAGATCCGCTCGAGAAGGTTCCCACGGAGGAGTGCTGCCAGCGTGTACCGGTACGTCGTCCACACATATGCGCCGGAGGTATTCACGGTAATCCGGGCAGTCGTCGTGGCCACCAGGAGCGCAATCCAAGTCCACACGCTGCTACCGGCCTGAGCACCCGCGCTGACGAAATTGAAGATCTCTCGCACGATCAATCCGGTCACGAGCGGCAAGACCCAGAACATGCCCCACAACGCGACGTTGATCGCGTAAAGCCTCGGGCGGTACCGGATGAGGTGCCATAGAACCCGCCAGATACTCACACAAGCACCTCTTCCAGGCCGGTCCGCAACAGCCCGGCGAACCGCGATGAGGGGTCGCGTTCCAGTGCCGCCCGGGCGCCGTGTTCTTGAACGCGTCCATCGTCGACGATGATGATTTGATCGGCCCGCCGTACGGTCGTGAGCCGGTGGGCAATGATGATCGCGGTTCGTTGCTCCAGCAGCACGCTGACCGCGTGCTCGATCAGCGCCTCTGTCGCGGGATCCAAGCGAGAGGACGCCTCGTCGAGGACCACCAACCCGGGATCCTTGAAGAAGACCCGGGCGAACGCCAGCAACTGCGCTTCTCCCGCCGATAGCCCCCCGCGCGAGGACAGGGTCGTATCCAGGCCATGGGGCAAACCCCGGTACCAATGGTCGAGCCCCAAGCGGTGCAGGACCTCGAGGATCATCTCGTCAGGGATCGTTCGATCAAAAAATGTCAAGTTGTCTCGCACACTGGCGTGGAACAATTGCACATCCTGGGTCACCATACCGACTCGACGGCGGAGGTAGTGCAACCGCAGGCCCCGGATGTCAGCGCCTCCAAGACTGACCACGCCCGTGGATGGATCGTACATCCGAATCAGCAACCGCCCGATCGTCGTCTTACCGCTGCCCGTGCGGCCCAGCAACCCGAGTACCTGTCCGGGCCCGAGCCGGAAGGTCACATCTCGCAGCACGAGCTGCTCTTCGTAGGCGAAGGAGACTGCGCCGAATTCGACCGCCAGCGGGCCTCGCGGCAGCGCGCCGCTGCCGTCCACCGTCTTGCTGCGAATCTTGAACAGATCTCCCACCCGGCCCACGCTGGCGCTGGCCCGCTGTAACTCTTGGACTTCGCGGGTAATCTGCTCCAACGGCCACCGCAGCATCTCCGTGTAATGGAACAAGAGGTACACGGTGCCGAACGTGATCAATCCTGCGCTGTAAAGCGTTGACCCGAGTCCGAACGCCATGGCATTGCCGAGGGTGAGGAGGGCCGCGGTCGTCGCCCACATTGACGTGCCCATGACTCCGGCGCGCCGGGTCTTCTCCATCTGGTCGCGCACGGCCTGGAAAAACCGGCGCATGACATACGGGGTCGCGCCGCTGCTGCGGATGTCCTCTGTGCCCGCGAGGCGCTCTTCGAGAAACCCCAGGAGGATGGCACTGGCCTGACGCGCCTGCTTCCAGTAGGGGACGGCGAGCTCCAGCAGCTTGCGCAGCGCGAAAAGAGCAAAGAGGGAGAAGCCGACATACGCCAGACCCACGCGCCGGTCCACGCGGAAGATCATCACCAGGACGCCAAGCAAAAGGACGAGATTCCCAAACACCCGGAGCGCAAACTGCGAAAAAAACCTGGAGAGATGGGTCACGTCGCCGTCGACGCGCTCGATCATCTCGCCTGGAGTCTTCGCATTGTGGAACGACAGGTCCAGACCCAGACAGTGCAGGGCCAGGTCGGCGCGTACGAGGTTGGTCGCCGTCCAACCGACGTTCTCGCTGGCATACGCGGCAATGGTGCTAATGATCTGGCCCGCGCACGCCACGGCGAGGAAGACGGCGGCGAGCTGCATTAGTTCGGGGATCGCCACTCCCGCCCGCGCCATATCGATGAAGCGCGCGAGGATTTGAGGACCGAGCAGCTGCAAGCCGATGCTCGCCAGCAGGACAACAGCCAGGAGGGCGGCTCTCTGCCACTGCGGCCGGAGGTAGGTGACCAGAAACTTCGCATGTGTCCTCAGCATTGAGCTCGTCACGATGACTCAGAAAACACAACAGCCACGGGAGGTCCCGTGGCCGCGCAGGACCCAGAGGGCGACGGGGTCACTCACCAAACATCGCTCGTGCGTCGGCCCGCTCGTATTCGAAGAGCTCGGATTCCTCGAACCAGAGAGGAATCTCAGCGCCCGCTTCTTCCGTTGAGCCGGACGCGTGGATCAAGTTCCGCACAGGTCGCTTCTCGAGATTCGCGACAGTGGGCGAATCGATCGAGTAATCTCCACGGATAGTGCCCGGCGCGGCACGGAAGGGCAATGTGTCCCCGACGAGCTTACGCGCGACGCTGACGGCATGGATGCCTTCCAGTACGAACGCGACCACGGGACCTGACGAAACGTACTCGAGGAGCCATCCACGCACCTGCCGCCCAATTTCCTGTGGATCATCGGTCCCCGTCTGTTTCTTGACATCGAGACCGTAGGTGGCAAACGCGTCCTTGGTCTTCCCTCCGATCGTTGTCAGGAAACCTGAGTCGTTGGGATAGTGGCGGTCCAATAACTTCCGGTTCGGCCGGAGCATCTTCATCCCGACGAGTTTCAACCCGGCATTCTCGAATCGCCGCACGACCTCCCCGACTAACCCCCGCTGAACGCCGTCGGGCTTCAGGAAGACGAGCGTCCGCTCGCGGCGGATCCTATCCGGCATCAAGCTGCCCTCCATTCACCATTCACGACTCACCTTTCACTAGTTCAGTATCCAATCGCGCAGCCGTCAACTCTGGGATCCGATCCCCCCTCGCGCACGCCATCCCTGATGAGGATAGCCTGGCAGCCCCCTCCGGATTCCATTTCACCCATTTCTCTGAGGACGTGCCCCAGCTCCGCGAGGCGAGACCGCGTCCGTTCCGGGAATCCGGTTTCCATCCGTAATTCGAATGGCCCGGGCAGATTCGCGGGATCGGTGCTGGGAAAGCTGAACCACCGCGGCGCTTCGATAGCCTGCTGGATGTTCATTCCGCCATCCACAATATTCAGGAACACCTGCGTGTTCCATTGCGGCTGCCCATCACCACCCGGCGTCCCCCATACCAGGTACGGGATGCCTTCCTTCAGCGCCATCAACGGTATCAGCGTGTGCATGGTGCGCTTGCCCGGCGCGATGCAGTTCGGGTGGCCATCCTGGAGCACGAACCCGCGGCCGGCCCGGTTGTTCAGCATAATGCCGGTGCCTTCGACAACTTCGCCGCAGCCGAAGTTGGCCGACAAGCTCGTGACGTAAGAAACGACGTTACCTTCTCGATCCACAACACAAAAGTAGGTGGTATCCCCCACCGTTTCCGGCAGGGCTCCGGCGGGCGCCTCGGACTGCGCCCGCTGCGGATCGATCCACGTGCGGCGCCGGGTAGCGTAGTCCTTTGTCAGCAACACCTCGAGTGGATTGTCGACAAATTTCGGATCCCCAAAGTATGCCAGCCGGTCGGCGACGGCCAGCTTCTTCGCCTCGACCGCGAGGTGGACGGCTTCGACCGTCCCCCACTGCAACTGTTCTGGGGAGAAGCCTTCCAGGATGTTCAGCATCTCGAGTAAGAGAACGCTCTGGGACGGCGGCGGGGTCGAGCAGACTGTCAGCCCACGGTACGTTGTACGAATCGGCTCGTGAATCTCCGAATGATGCTGCGCAAACTCACGCTCGGTCAGCAGTCCTCCGTGCTCCCGCATGTAGTCCGCAAACTGCTTCGCGACTTGTCCACGATAAAATGCGTCCGCGCCACCCTCGGCAACGACCCGCAGGCTGGCGGCATAGTCTCTGTTCATCAAGATCTCGCCCGGGCGAGGCGGGCGGCCTTGCGGCAAGAAGACCCGCGCTGAGCTCGGAAACTTCGCGAGCACCTCAGCCGCCCGCGCAATCCAGAACGCTACCGTGGGCGCGACCGGAAAGCCGCGGTCCGCATAGTCGACGGCAGGTTCCAATAGCCGCGCCAGCGTGTATCGGCCCGAGCCCCATTTTGCCAGGACCGTCATTATCGCGTCGACCGCGCCGGGCACAGACACAGACAGCATCCCGCGCAGAGGCATTTTCGTGTGCCCGCGCGACGTGAACCACTCCCGCGTCGCCGCGAAGGGGGCGATGCCGCTGCCGTTCACCGCATGAACGGTCCGCTCCGCCGCGGACCAGATCAGGATGAACGCGTCGCCGCCGAGTCCCGACATCATCGGCTGCACGACCCCCAGGACGCCGGCGACGGCGACGGCCGCGTCCGCAGCATTACCGCCAGCCTGCAGGATATGGAGCCCCGCGGCAGTGGCCAATGGATGTCCCGCGGCGACAATGCCGTTCCGCGCAATCACCACGGCGCGTCCTTGGCGGCCCTGCGGTGTGGGAGTCACGTTTCCCATACTTCTAGTCTACCGAGTCTGCCGGGTCTACCGGGTCTGCAAGCAGCTAGGTTCGGACCCAGAAGACTCAGAAGACTCGGAAGACTCGGAAGACCCAGAAGACTCTAGTTGGGGCATACTGCAGGGAAGTCCTCCTACGGACATAAGTGTACGAGACGTGATCCCCCGCACGATCGCTGCGGCAGTGGTCTTTCTTTTCTTGGCATCTCCCTCATATGCTCAGGTGACGGTCGCCGTCGATGTGGCAGAAGACGCCCTCTCGTGGAACAGCCAGCCTAAACTCGCCCTCGCCCAGGACGGATCCATCTATCTTGCCTTTGTCAAGCGTGCCGGAGGAGTGTCGCAGATCTTTCTGGCGAGGTCGCCGGACGGCAGAACATTCCGCCTTCAGCAAGTGACGCGGGAGGCCGGCGACTCCCGCTTCCCGTCGCTCGCAGTAGGCCAGGACGGCCGCGTGCACCTGACGTGGACGCAGTATACGGATCCGGTCGGGAAAGTGTACTACAGCCAGCTCGACAGAGGGCGGTGGAGCACACCGGTCAAGCTGTCTGAAGGCACCGCCTACGCGGGCGTCCCCGCAGTGGTCGTCGATCTCCAGCAGGAGCCGCATGTCGTCTGGTATGGGATCCGGCCGAATGCGCCGCCGGTGCTCACGCGCCACGGATCAATCTACGAGATTCTCTACAGAGGTCGCTCGAGCGGACGGTGGAGTGAACCCGAGTTCATCTCCCCTGGCATCCCGGACTCGATCAATCCTGGACTCGCGATCGACGGACGCGGCGCTCTGCATAGCGCGTGGTATCAATCCGACCTGCGGGTGTATCACGTGCGCCATGCACAGCGCCGCACTGTCTGGGAGGAACCCCAGACGCTGACGACAGGAGGTGGGGACGCGTTCGCCGTGACAGTTGCAGCGGGATCGGACAACGGAGTGTATGTCGTCTGGGAACGGCGGAGCACATCCGGCACTCAGATCTACTTGTCGGAACGGCACGCGCGTTGGAGCGGACAGCAGGCGATCTCGTCTGGACGCACCGCACAAAACCCCTCGGTCACGGTCGACGCGACCGGGCGCGTGTACGTTGCGTGGGATAGCGAGGGCGCAATCTACCTGCGCCGGAAAAACGACCGCTGGCTCGGCGTTGAGCAGCTGACCCGCGGCGGCAAGCATTCGCATCCCGTCCTCTCAACGCGAGGCCCGACGGTGGATCTGGCGTGGGTCGAGGATCGCGGCACTCAGCGACTCGTACGATTTACCTCGTTGACCAGCGCTCCAACACGGCCGTCCCGGGGGCTCGGGCCGATCCTCTGGATCGGGATGATCGCTGCGCTCGCGCTCATCTTGTGGCAGTACCTCCGCAGCAGGCGCGCTCGGGCCTCGACGTGACACCCGCGGCTAGGCGTCCCACGCGAGACCGCCGCACCGCGTTCGTCCGGCGGCTGTTGCGATGGTATGGCCATCACCAACGCAACCTGCCCTGGCGGCGTACCCGCAATCCGTACCGGATTCTCGTGTCGGAGGTCATGCTGCAGCAGACGCAGGTCAGCCGGGTCATCCCTAAGTATCGCGAGTGGATGAGAAAGTATCCATCTGTCGATGCGCTCGCCGCCGCATCGGTCCGTGAGGTGAGAGGAACGTGGTATCCGCTGGGCTACAACATCCGGCCCGTCCGGCTACACCGAATTGCACGGACGGCGGTCAAGAACTATGGGGGGAGGTTGCCCAAGAGCCGTGAGGAACTGCTCGGCCTCGAGGGCATTGGGCGATACACAGCCGGCGCGGTCATGACGTTTGCCTATGGTGTGCCTACTCCGATCCTTGATACCAACATACGCCGGGTACTGCGCCGCGTGTTCTACGGAGACCGCAGCACGCATGAATCGGTCCTCTGGAGACTCTCCACGGCCCTCCTGCCAACTGACCGTGGTTATGATTTCAATCAGGCCTTGATGGACTTCGGCGCGACAATCTGCACCGCGCGGGCGCCGCAGTGCAAACGGTGTCCGATGCGCAGTTTCTGTCGAGCCTACTCGGAGGACAAGCGGTGGTAACACATACGATCACAGCCGTCTGCTTCGATGTGGGCGACACCTTGATCGCCAACCGCCGCCCGATGCGCATCCTGCTCCAGGACTTCTTCATCGAGCACGACGAGATACTGAAGCGCGACGCGATCGCCGAGGCGCTGGACGCCGTCGACTCACGATACACGCATCTGCTCAAGCAGGTTCGTACAGTCGACGATGAGCGTCGTATGTGGCTCGAGGTGGCTCGTGACCTGCTTGACGTACTCCTGCCGCGTCGCCGCGATCTCTATCCGGCCCTGGCTCAGTGGTACAGCGAGGGATGGAAGCACTTCAAAGTGTTCCGAGATGCCGTGCCGACGTTGAGGAAACTGCGGGAAAGCTCGTACCGGCTGGCTGTGGTGTCGAACTGGGAACCTTCGCTGCCGATGACCCTCGAGCGCCTCGGCTTGAGCTCCTACTTTGAAACGGTCGTTGTGTCGTCAATTGAGGGCCTCTGGAAACCCGACGCCCGGCTGTTTCAGATCGCCCTGGACCGAATGCGCGTGTCACCAGAACAAACTCTGAGCGTGGGAGACCACGTGGAACGGGACATCAAAACCGCATGGGAAGCGGGCATGCAAGGCATCCTCCTCGACCGTTTCGATGACTACCCGCAATTTAGCCCCCGGTTGCGCGATCTCGGCGAGCTGACCGCGTGGCTTCAGCTGCACGAGCAGCAGCGACGCATCCCCGATGAAGCCCCACGTTAGACTTTCATTCCGGGACCGGGTGCACGCGATTGTGCGCGCCGTGCCGAAAGGCAGTGTCGTCACGTACGGGCAAGTCGCACGTCTTGCCGGGCGGCCCCGGGCGGCCCGCGAAGTCGGCTGGATCGCGCACGCCGGCGGCGCGCGAGTCCCCTGGCAACGGGTTGTGAACCGCGAGGGTGGATTGGCGAAGGGATACACGGGTGGTCCTGCCGGACAGAAGAGGGCGCTCCAGCGTGAAGGTGTCCGGGTCGGCGCGAATTATCGCGTCAACCTCAGGCGCTATCTATGGTGGCCCTCAGGGCACGAGCACTATCTTGCCGAAATGTTCGCGCGCTTCGAACATACGGTGGGCCTCGCGGATCTCCCCAAGCGGCAGCACCGCGTGAATCACCGGCATCAACGCTCCTCGTACCACCAGTTCTATCACCGTTAGAAAATCTGTCACATTCCCCATCGGGGCGCCGAGGATCTGGCGGTGGCGCTGGTAGATCTCGCGAATGTCGATGTCCGGCCGCTCGCCGCCGGAGGCGCCGCAGATTGTCATCCGTCCGCCGGGTCGCAGGCTGCGGATGGACTCCGGCCACGTTGACGCGCCGACCGGATCGACAACAACGTGTACACCGGATCCCGTCAACGCGCGCACCCGTTCACTGAACCGGGGATGCTCGTTGCGGTTAATGGGAATCGCACCTAGCGATGCGGCCTTCGCCGCCTTGCCGTCGTCGCCGACGACGGCAAACACGCGTGCGCCGGCAAACCTGCCGATCACGAGCGCCGCTGATCCTACACCTCCTGAGGCGCCGACCACCAATAGATCCTCACCCGCGCGCAGTTTGGCGACGGACACCAGCATGCGCCACGCCGTTGTGTAGCATGCAGGGACGGCCGCTGCATGTTCAAACCTGACATGATTGGGAAGAGCATAGAAATTGCGTTCGGGGACGACCGTGTAATCCGCCATCCCGCCGGCCGTGTGTTCGCCGAAGATGCGGTATTCCGCGCACATCGATTGCTCGCCCGACAGACAGAACTCGCACGTCCCGCACGACAGGATCGGGTTCACGACGACCCGCCGGCCGACCATAGCGGACTGGACGTCCGGACCTACCTGCTCGATTACGCCGGCCACATCTGCGCCGGTGATCATGGGAAGCCGCATCCCGCCCCAAGGAAAAATCGGACGGCCGCCTGGCGGTCCGCTGCGCGCCCAGATGTCCAGGTTGTTGAGCGCCACGGCGCGGACGCGGACGAGCGCCTCCCCCGGTCCCGGGACTGGTGAGGGCATCTCATCAAGATGGAGCGTGTCGAGACCGCCGTGTTCGCGGATGACGACGGCTTTCATCGGATCACCTTAGGAGTCGAAAAGGAAAGAAACGCGGGGGCGGATGAACTCCGCCCCCGCGCAAGGCCAGATTGCGTTACTGGGGTCCGGCGACCCAGTTGTACGTCAGGTAGTCGAACAGCCCAAAGATATCATAGTTGACGCCGCTCATCCGTTTGGCAATCACGGTCCGGCCGTTGGGATAGTACAGCACGACGTAAGGCAGCTCGTCGGCAAACAACTCCTGGAACTGATTGTAGATCGTTTTGCGGCGCGCAGGATCCGAGAGCCTCACTCCCTCGTCGAGCAGTTGATCCATCCTAGCAATAGAGTGGTGGCCGAAGTTGTACTGTCCACCGGTGCGGAACTGGGAACTGACGTCGGGATCGGTCGGACCGGCCCACCCGATCAGCCCTATGTCATAGTTCTTCCCGGTCAAAGCGGCCAGGTGGGTTGGGAAATCGGACTTTTGGATCTCCACCTTTATCCCGACCGCGACCAGGTTTTCGCGGATAATATCACCGGTTCGCTCCCGCAGGATGTTGCCGGTTGGCACGCGCAGGATGATGGTCCGGTTGAAGTCCCACCCCGCCTCCTGCAAAAGGGCGCGCGCCCGTGCGGTATCGTACGCCCACGGCTTAACGGCGGCATTGAAGTAGGGATTTGCGGGCGGGATCGGTCCTTCAGCAATCTCACCCGCACCCTTGAGGAGTTGGTTCACGATCAGCGGCCGGTTAATGGCATGCGCCATCGCCCGGCGGACCCGCTTGTCCTCTAGATATGGACGCGAGAAATTGAACACCATGAACTGATACCCGGGCGCGCGGATGGTGACGGGGCGCACGTGAGGCATCTCCTTCACGCGGTCCCAATCCTCGATCAGGATCTCGCCGATGCCAAACCCGGCGCTCAGATCCAGGTCTTGCCTCTCCAGCTGCGCCAGCATCGTTGTCGGTGGAATGATGCGCACGAAGACACGGCGGACTTTTGGGGCGCCGTTGTGGTAATTCTCGTTCACCACGAGCTCCACGAACTGGTCGGTCTTGTATTGGACGAACTTGAACGGCCCATTGCCGACGGTAGGGTTCTGGAAGAACGGATGCCGGGCCAATTGATCCGGCGGCACACTGCCCAGGACGTGCTTGGGCAGGATGTAGACGTTGCCCCCAAAGCGCTCAAAGAACATCTGCGGGTCAACGGGAACTTTGGTCCTGACCTCAAACGATTTAGGGCCGAGGATCCGGAAGCCGAGCTGCTGATCCGCCACGCGCTTCCCACCGGCTGTGAGGCCGGCGATCGTGGCAATCTCCGCACCCCGGTTGGTTTCGGTCTTCGGGTCGCTGATGGTCATAACCGTGAATTCGACGTCCTCAGCAGTCACGGGCCTGCCATCGTGCCAGGTCGCGCGCGGGTGAATGGTAAAGCGGAACGTCTGCCGGTCCGCCGAGGCTTCCCAGCGGGTTGCCAGCGCGGGTGAGAACCGCATCTGGTTGTTCTCGAGGCGCGCCTCCATCATCCCCTGAAAAATGAACCGCACGACGTAATACCCGTACGAGCTGTCGGTGTTGATCGGGCTGAAGTTGTTCGGAGGACTCCACATCCCCGAGACGACGACCAGTGACGACTTTGGCGCACCTACGGCGCCCGCCGGTATCATCAGGGCGGCGACGACAAGCGTGATGATCGCCGCCAGCCACACACGCATTCCTTTCATGTACTCTCCCCCTTTCACGGGTCTTGCGAATTCACAGGCGAAGGCTGGGGTCAAGCGCGTCGCGCAATCCATCTCCAAGAAAATTGATGGACAGCACGGAGATCAAGATCATGAACCCGGGTGGCACCCACAACCACGGCATACGCTCCAGCACCGTGAGTGATTGGGCATCGGTGAGCATATTCCCCCATGATGGAGTCGGTGGCTGCACGCCCAGCCCGAGGAACGACAGAGCGGCCTCAACGAGTATGGCGTTGGCCATGCCGAAGGTGGCCGCCACAAGTACAGGCGCAAGTGCGTTCGGCAGCATGTGCCTAAGTACGATCCGGGCATCCGAAGACCCGTTCGCGCGTGCGGCGAGCACGTACTCCAGATCGCGCAGGGCCAGAAACTGGCCGCGGACCAGCCGCGCGAGCGCTGGCCAGCCGAGGAGGCCTAGCACGAGAATGACGTTCCAGATGCTTGGCCGGCCGAAGACGCTCACCGCAAACAGGATGATGATCAGCGGCGGAAAGGACAGCATCACGTCCATGATGCGACTAAGCACAAGATCCATCTTGCCGCCGTAATATCCGGCAGTGGCGCCGACCGCCGTTCCGATCACCACGTACATCGCCACCGCGAGCACGCCCACGGTGATCGACACACGCGCGGCGAAGATGAGGCGACTCAGGACATCGCGCCCCACGCTGTCGGTGCCGAGCGGATGCGTTGCTGACGGCGCGGCCTGGAACGCCACCGGATCGATGGCCGTCGGCGAATGCGGTGCCAGCCAGATCGCGGCCGCCGCAATCCCGGCAATCACGAGCATGACCAGAAGGCCGCTCACGGCGAGCCTGTGACGGAGGAACCGCTGGGTCGCCAGACTCCAGAACGTGACCGGACGTGTGGGCTTCGCCCCGTCCACCGCTCGTGAGACGGACGCCAGGTCACTCATAGTGAATGCGTGGATCCGCAACGGCATACGCCATGTCGGCAAGAAGATTCCCGATCGCCACCAGCACCGCGGCGATTATCGTGATTCCCATCAACACTGGGTAATCACGCTGGTTGATCGCCTCGATCGTGAGCCGGCCCATTCCCGGCCACTCAAACACCTGCTCCGTGATCACGGCGCCGGCAAGCAACGCAGGAATCTGCAGTCCCGCCAGCGTGATCACCGGAATAAGCGCGTTGCGCAGGGCATGACGCCGCATCACGAGGACTTCTGCCAGCCCTTTCGCCCGCGCCGTGCGGACATAATCCTGCCCCATGACTTCCAGCATGCTCGAACGCACATATCGCGTGATGATCCCGGCTCCAGCCACCGCCAGCACGCTGGCGGGCAGCACGAGATGGTGGAGCCCGTCAAGAAAACCTCCGTCGCCCCCGAGCGTCATGGTGCCGCTCACGGGCAGCCACTGCAGTCGCAGTGCGAAGATGTAGATACCGACCAGACCGAGGAAGAACGTGGGAAGGCTGATCCCCAAAAACGTCAGCACGGTGGCCAGGTAATCGATCGCGCTATATCTCTTCGCCGCCGCGAGCACTCCCACGGGGATTCCTATCAAGTAGGACAACAGGAGCGCAGCTCCAGTCAATTTCAACGTGGGCACGATGCGTTCACCGACACGCTTGGTGACCGGGGCTCCTGTGCTAAACGAGTACCCCAAGTTTCCCCGCGCGAGCTCGCCGAGCCATTTCACATACCGCACGTACACGGGTTGGTCCAGCCCGAACGCTCTCCGTTTGATGGCGACGTCTTCGGCGCTCTGCCCGGGACTGATCAGCATCTGCACCGGGTCTCCGGGTGTAAGCGTCAGTATCAGGTAACTGAGCACGGTGATGCCCAGGAAAATGGGCACCATAATCAACAGTCTCCGCGCTACGTAGCGATGCAACGGAGCTAGACGGATGCTTCCTCGAGAATTCGTCTGGCCTCGCGCAGCGCTGCGACCACCCGGTTGCGCCCGCGGGCCAGATGTGTGCGCGTCATCCGATAGGCATCGCTTCCCTGCGCGAGGGCGGCGAGCTTGGTCGCCGGCTCGAGGTCGGGCAGCGCGGGGACGTTCACCGCGGGATCGTGCCGGAACTGCCCCGCCCGGCTGTAGTTGATACACACGAGCACGCGACCGAGGCGGCGCTGGATCTCGTTGGCCCTCCGGACCTGTGGATCGATTACGGGTTTCTGCATCAACGCGTGGGCGGCATCATAGAAGCGCTCCAGATCGTCTTCCAGCGCTTCCACTTCGTCCTTCGCCGGAGTGAAATCGAAGTGGGTCCCGGCGGCGTCCTGATACCGCGCCAGGGTTTGGGCGAACTCGCGCGCTGTGGCGCGAAAGTCGAGGGGATAGATGGTACTGTTGGCCGCGCGGAAGGTGGCGGCCGCATACACCTTCATGTCGCGCAGGAGATTGTCCCGGTCCGCAATCTCCATCGTGTCGTCTTCGGTGTGCCAGGCGATGTTCGCTCCGCAGCCGCCCACCGGATAGTTTCCCTTTTCCTTCACGAGCGACTGAGGCATCGTCGAGCTGAGCATATAGAACGTCGAGACTCCGATATTGCTGAACGACTTATCTCCCGCGCGCAGCGGCCGGCCGCCTTCCGCCTCCTGGCCCGCGACGTCTCGGATCACCGCCTTGCCGATGCCCTCCGCTTCACTCATCCAGAAGACATCCTCGAACACCGATGCCCACCGGCAGCCGGGCGAGTCGCAGTTGATGTGCGCGATAGCGTTCTCATCGATGTCGAGCGCGTAGGTGTCTGCGTACCAGGTCGAACCGGCGTAGCGCCCGTGGGAGTGACCGGACCACCACGCGATCCGCACGGAGCGGCGCAACGCGTCGCGATGCTTCCAGAGGACCCGCGCCACTTCGAGCAGGGTCGCATCGCCCGTGGCGTTATCGCCGATGCCTTCGTGCCAGGAGTCGATGTGCCCGTGCAGGAGCACGAACTTGTCCGGCTCTTCGCTGCCGCGGATCTCGGCCACTAGGACAGGAATCGGCCGCCACCCCTCGTCGAGCTTCGTCGAGAGTTTCACTTTCACCGGTCCAGCCTGCGCCAGGGCGCGCAGCCAGGACCCTTCGGTCTTGTTGATGGCCACGACGGGGATCTGTGGCTTGCGCCGGATGGTGTCCAGGTCGGGGGACCCCCAGATGCTGGTGCAGATCCCCTCGTGGATACGCTCGCCTGGACTGATGAAGATTGCGCCAACGGCGCCCTTTTCCTGGAACTCGATGACTTTGCCCGGCGAGGGATACCCTTCGGCAAGGACGACCTTGTCCGAAACGTCCTGTGCGATCTCACCGAGCCCTTCAAAGATCCCGATAATCCCCCCAACTCCCTGCGCAGGCAAGTAGACGAGTGAACCGCGCTTGAACCGGCCATCCGTCGACAGGGACATCGATGGGGTTTTGGCGGTGAGCGCCCGCGCCTCGGGAGTGATGACTTCCAGACGCGCTTTCTTTGGAATGCTGATGAGGAGCTCGGGTTCGTGCAGTGTGTGCGGCACACCCCACTTGCCGAGTTGCTTCACGATGTAGTCGACCGCCCGCCGTTCCGCCTTGCCGCCCGAGTCTCGCACGAGCGTGCTGAACTTCTCGACCAGGGCCCATGGTGCTTCCAGCGACACCGCCGAAGTGATGATGGCTTCTTGCGGATCCTTCTCCGCTACAGGATTCACGGGACTCCCCCTCTCAGATGACACACCCGGGACTACTCGATGGAGATGCCGTCAAAGCGCATGCCTCCTTTGAGGACCAGACGCGGACGGGCCAGCGCCTCGATCTCCCTCAGTGGGTCGCCGTCCACGGCGAGGATGTCCGCAGTCTTGCCCCGCTCCAGCGTTCCCGTCGTTCCCGCAATGGCGCACGCCTCCGCAGCCCAGGCAGTTCCGGCACACACCGCATCCATGGGATCGACCCCAAAGCGCACGAGCGTGGCCATCTCGAACCACATCAGCCCGTGCATGCTGTCGGTCCCCACGGCGTAGCGGACGCCGGACGCCAGGATCTTTCGGAATCGTTCCGCCTCCTGTTCCCGGAGGGCGACGACCTTCTCCCAGATGGCGCGATTGTGCTGGTCCGTGCGCTCGATGCCGTCCGGATGGTAGAGAATGGCAAACGTTCCCACGAGAAAGCGTCCGAGATCCTTGAGCAGCTCAGTATCGTCGTCGGAAAGCAAGGCGCCGTGCTCGATGGTATCGACTCCTTCCTCCAAGGCGACTCTGATCCCCGGGCCTCCGTGGGCGTGTGCCGCAACACGGCGGCCCGCGCGATGAGCCTCCTCGCAGGCCGCCCGGATCTCCTCGCGGGTGTAGGTGTAGGCCTCGAGCGCGGCCCCGACACTGCTGACGCCGCCGGTGATGAAGAGCTTGATCCAGTCGCACCCCATCGCCACGTTTTGCCTGACGCGCTGCCGCATGCCATCGACGCCGTCCGTCATGGTCAGCGCCCGACCGTGACCGTGCGACGCGGTGAGGTGTACGCCGCAGCACAGAAGCCGCGGACCGGGAACGAGCCCCGCTTCGATCGCGCGGCGCATCTCGATATCAAGGTAGTGCTCCTCCCCCATGATCCGAGCGGTCGTTACCCCCGAGAGAAGCTCGCGGCGCATATTGCCCACGGCGCGCAACCCGCTTTGCAGAGGTCCCTGCCGCATCTGCCCGGTCTGATCGCCGAGGCCTGGGATAATGGAGCAGTGGGTGTGCGCGTTAACCAACCCCGGCATCACGGTTCCGCCGGCCTCCACCACCTCGGTCCCCGTGGGAAGCGTGAGCCGGGACGCACGGCCCACTTCGCGGATCCGGCCGTCCTCGATTAGGACCATCCCGTCGGGGATCGGCGCCGCGCCGGTCCCGTCGATCACCTGCTCGCCGTGCACTGCCAGATGCTCTGTCATCCCGAGAATCCTCCGGCGGCTGCCCCCGCAGGCGTCTGATCGAGCAAAAAGCAAACTCGCGTGCACGACCCCCAGATCGCACGGAGTAAGTAGGAAGGAGAGACCGTCTATTCCAGCCCGCCCGCGATCTGCGCCGCTGCGCGGAGCGTCCAGATGACGCGGTTCTGTCCTCGAACGAGGTGTGCCTGAATGAAGCCCTTCATGTCAGGATCGGCCGACGCCAACTGCCTGGCCGGCGCGAGGTCCGGCAGCGGCGGCACCGGTACGGCCGGGTCGTGACGGAAGCGATCGGCGCGCGCGAAGTTTAGCGTGACCAGCTGGCGCCCGATACGACGGAGAGTGTGATTGGCCGCCCGCACCGCGGGATTGGAGACCGGCCGGGACACCAGTTCGGCGGCATGGGCATAGAAGCGGTCGAGCGCTCCGTGCAGCGTGTCGGCCTCGCGCAGCGCCTGGGAGAAATCGAAGTGCGGTCCCGCTGCCTCCTGATAGGTCGTCAGCGTTTCCCTGAGCTCCCGGATCGTCGCCCGAAAATCCAGCGGGTGGACGGGCGCGTTGAGGGCACGCACCACCGCGGTGGCGTACGCACGCAGGTCGCGCGCCAGGTTCGCCTCGTCGAAAACCTCGAGCGTGTCACCCTCCGTATGCCAAGCGATGTTGGCGCCGCACCCGCCAACGGGGTAGTATCCCTTCTCTTCAAGCAGCGGCTTGGGCATCGTGCTGAACAACATGAAGAAACCGCTTAGACCCAAATTGTTGAACGACCAGTCACCCGCACGATGGGCGCGCTCCCCGAACGACGGTTTCCCCGTCGCGTCGCGGATCGCCGCCTGCGCGAATGCTTCAGCCTCCGGCATCCAGGAGATGTCCTCGTACTCCGTGGCCCACCTGCATCCCGGGGAGTCAATGTTCATGTGGGCAATGCAGTTTTGCACGAGGTCGAGCGCGTGCGTGTCGGCGTACCATGTCGAACCGGCGTAGCGACCCGTGGAGTGCCCCGCCCACCACGCCACCCGGAACGTACGCCGGAGGTGATTCCGGTTCGTCCAGAACACGCGCGCCAGCTCCAGTAGCGCCGCGTCGCCCGTGGCGTTGTCGCCGATCCCAACGTGCCAGGAGTCGATGTGCCCGTGCGCCAGCAGGAAGACCTCCGGCTCCTCCATCCCGCGGATCTCCGCCACGACCACCGGACAGCGCATCCAACCCTCCCGCAGTCGTGTGTGCAACGCCACCTCTAGCGCTCCATCCTGCGCATGGCGGATCAGCCGATCTCCATCCGGCCGGTTCACGCTGACCACCGGCACCGACGGCTTGCGGGGGAGTGAGTCGAGGTCGGGCGCACCCCAGATGGTCGTGCAGATCATCTCGTGGATCTCCTCACCTGGATGGATGAACACGATGCCGGAGGCGCCACGCTGCTGGATCGTGAGCACCTTCTGTGGAGAGGGGAAGCCCTCGGTTAGCACAATCCGTCCCTGGACGTCCGCCGCAGTGTCTAGCGGCGCGTCGAACGTGTCCGCCGCCGTGCCGTGGCCCGAGGACACATAAACGACGCGGGCACGAAGAGGGCGGCCGTCCGTGGAAACGGAAAATGAAGGCGTCTTTGCCCGGAGCGTACCGGATTCAGGCTCCAGTATTTCGAGCGAGGCCTCCTCGGGGACGCTGAGATACAGCAGCGGCTCGTGCACCGTGTAGGGCACGCCCCACTTCCGGAGATGGGAGGCGACCTCCCGCGCCGCCGTCCACTCGGCCTCGGTACCGGATTCGCGAACGAGATCCGCGAAACGGTGGATCAGCGCGCGTGGCGCCTCGAGCGAGATGGCCTGGAGCAGCTCGGGTTCGATCGGATCACGATAGCTCACAAGCGTCCTCCTGTCATCAGTGAACCTCCTCGGGGGCCTCGTACAGATGGCACGCCACCCGTACTCCCTCGATCGCTCTCAGCGCGGGGCGCACGGTCCGGCAGATATCCATGACCATCGGACAGCGGTCGGCAAACGGACAGCCCACGGGTATGTGGAGAGGGGTCGGGACGGTGTCAGAGATCTTGACCACACGCTCCGCTCGGGTGGGATCGGGATCCGGGACAGCCGCCACCAGCGCCTGAGTGTATGGATGCTTGGGCCGTCCGATCACCTCCGCGGTCGAACCGATCTCACAGATGGTGCCGAGGTACATCACGGCCGTCGTCGTGCACATGTAGCGGATTAGCGCCAGGTCGTGGGAGATGTAGATCGTAGTCAGACCGTGCCGCCGGGTGAGATCCCGCATCAAGTTCAGGACGCCGGCGCGCACGGAAACGTCGAGCATCGAGACTGGCTCGTCCGCCACAAGGAGCCTGGGCTCGACCAGCAGGGCGCGCGCGATGACCACTCGCTGCAATTGCCCACCGCTGAGGTGGTGCGGGTACTTCATGAAGAAGGCCTCGGGCGGGTCGAGGTGTACCTGGCGCAAGGCGTCGGCCACGCGCTCCACCCTGTTCAGGGCGGAGGCGCCGATGCCGTGGATGACAAGCGGCTCGAGCATCGCGCGCAGGATGGTGAACCTCGGGTTGAGCGCCTCGTATGGGTTCTGGAAGACGAACTGGACCTGTCGACGGTAGCCGAGCAGATCCGCGCCTTCGAGGTCGCTGATGTCGCGACCCGCGAAGCGGATCGCGCCCGACGTGGGACGCAGGAGCTTCAGAATGAGCTTGGCGGTCGTTGTTTTCCCGCAGCCGCTCTCGCCGGCGAGGCCGAGGCTCTGTCCCTGCTCCACGTTGAATGAGACGCCGTTCAGGGCATGCACCACGCGCCGGCCGCCAAAGACGGAGGCCATCATCCCACCGTGCAGCGTGTAGTGTTTTTGGAGATTGGCGACCTCGAGCATCGGCATCAGCATGCTTCGCGGGGGGCGGATCGGATCTCGTCCCCCGCCAACCGCGCGAACGCCTCAGCGGCCTGGACCCGCAGCACCGGAGCCTCATGGGCGCGGTGGCACGCGGCCTCCTGCCCGTCGCCCTCGGCACGAAGCACCGGGTCTTCCTCCCAGCAGCGCGGGATGGCAAACGGACATCGCGCTGTAAATGCGCAGCCCTGCGGGGGGTGGGCCAAGTCGGGCGGATAGCCTTCGATCGGCACCAGGTGTTCCTGCTCCGCCCGGAGGCTCGGAAACGCGTTGCGGAGTCCCATCGTGTACGGGTGGCGCGGCTCCGCGAATACCTGCCGCACCGTGCCGGATTCAACGATCCGGCCTGCGTACATCACCGCGACGTCGTCACAGAGACTCGCAACCACCGAGATATCGTGGGTGATCAGCAGCAGGCTCACCCCGAGGGCCTCCCGCAGGTCGCGTAAGGTCTGCAGGACCTGATGCTGAACGATGACGTCCAGCGCCGTCACCGGCTCGTCGGCGATCACGAGCGGCGGGCGCAGCGCCAGGGCCATGGCGATGACCGCGCGCTGCTTCATGCCCCCAGACAGCTCGTGCGGGTACAGCCGCAGACGGTCAGGCTGGAGGCCCACCATTGCGAACAACTCGCGGGCCCGGTCAGCGGCAGCCGCGCGCGTGAGATTTCCACGCAGCACTATCGTCTCGACCATCTGGTCCCCTACCCGCTGGACCGGATCCAGGCTGTCCATCGCGGCCTGTGGGACCATCGCGATGCGCCGCCAGCGGTAGTCGTTGAACTGATCCGCAGGCAGGCGAAGCAGATCGGTTCCTTCGAATCGGACTGCGCCCTCGGTGATGCGCGCGTTGCGCGGTAGTACGCCGATCAGCGCCCGCGCGAGCGTCGTCTTCCCGCAGCCGCTCTCCCCCACAAGCCCCAGGGCGCGGCCGGGCGGCAGGGAGAAGGAGACGTCTCGCACGGCGCGGACGGTGCCCTGCAGCGTCTGGTACTCAACCGACAGGCGCTCAACGTCGAGCAGGGCCATCGCGTTCCTCACCGTCTACGGAGGCGCGGGAAGAGCAGTTCTTCATACCCGCGGCTGATGAAGAAGCCGGCCATCACAGCGAGCATGATGCACACGCCCGGCGGGACGAACCAGTGGAACGCCTGCCGCGCCAGGGCCTGCGAGTTGTAGGCGTCCTGCAGCATGAATCCCCACGAGATCACATTGGGGTCGCCAAACCCGAGGAAGCTGATGCTCGCCTCCGTAAGGATGGCCCAGCCGATCGCCAGCGAGCCGTACAGGAACGACAGCGGCAGCACGTTCGGCGCGATGTGCACGAACATCGTGCGGGTGTGGCTCGCCCCCAGGACGCGCGCGGCCTCGATGTAAGACCGCTCGCGCAAAGACAGCACCTGCGCGCGGATGATGCGTCCGGTGTCCCGCCACAACAGCAGGGTCATCACCAGTACCACATTCCAGATGTTGGGACCGAGGAACGCCACGAGGACAATGGCCATAGGCAGGAACGGAACTCCGAACGCCACGTCGGCCAGGCGCATGAGGACGGTATCTACCCAGCCGCCGTAGTAGCCGGCGACCAGGCCAACCAGCGTACCGAGGATCACGACGCCGAGCGCCGCAACGAATCCGACCATCAGTGCCGCACGCGAGCCGTACAGCAGCTGTGAAAAGATGTCGCGGCCGAGGTTGGTTGTACCCATCGGGTGCGACAGCGACGGCGGCAGGTTGGCGGCGACGTCACCTCCCGGCAAATAGTTGAGCTCCTGCGGGTTGTACGGGGCCAGGACCGGCGAGAGCAACGCGATCGCGAAGAACGCGACGTAGATGATGATCCCAACGAGCGCGAATCGGTCCCTTCGGGCCACGACGGCCAACGTGCCCAGTGCATCACGCCAGCTGGATGCGGCCTGGGACCAGCGCGTGGGCAGCGTGAGCGTCCGCTCAGCGTCGCTCATAGCTCACCCGCGGATCCAGCAGACTGTAGAACAGGTCCGCCACGAAGTTCATGAAGATCATCACCGCCGCGATCATCAGAAAGGCGGCCTGCGCAACGGGATAGTCCTTGGCGGCCACCGCCCGCACCAGGGTGCGGCCCAGTCCCGGCCAGGAGAACACGGTCTCGATGATCACGTTGCCGCCGATCGAGTACCCGATGCCGAGCGCGAACGCGGTCACGACCGGCAGCAGCGCGTTGCGGGCCGCGTGACGCAGCACGACGATGCGCTCGGGCAGCCCCCGCATGCGGGCGAACGTGATGAAGTCCTCGTCCATTACCTCTAGCATCGAGTTCCGCATGAGCAGCGTGGGCAGACCCTGCAGGTACAGCGCGAGCGTCAGGGCCGGCAGCGCCAGGTGCTGGAGGAAGTCTCCGGAGAAGATGCGCGTCCAATTCGAAGCGAAGACGCTGCCCGGACTGGTGGCGCCCCCCAGCGGAAACCACTGCAGCGAGAAACTAAAGATGGCAAGCGCCAGCATGCCCACCCAGAACTCGGGCGCTGCTCGGGTCGCCAGGACTGCGGGGATGCCCCAGTGCTCGATCCACGTGCCACGGCGTGCCGCGAGCAACGCTCCCCCCGCGATCCCCACAGCATAGGCCAGCAGCAAGGCGCTGAGCGTCAGCAGGAGCGTGTTGGGCAGCACGGTCCAGATGACTTCATTCACGGGTTCGCGCGTAAAGAACGAGTTGCCGAACTCGCCGCGGACGGCGTTGCGGAGAAAGAGCGCGTACTGCACGTGCAGCGGCTTATCCAGGCCGAACTGTGCGCGCAGTTGACGCTCCATGTCCTCGGTGAAAGTCGGATCGAGGTAGGCGACCAGCGGATTGCCCGGCATCAGCCGGAAGATGAGAAAGAGCATCGTGGCCACGAGCAGCAGCACGAGCACCGTCTGTAGGAGGCGGCTGAGGACGAAGGCGATGCGCTTCATGGGCGGGGGACGGGGCGGAGACCTGTTGGTCCCCGCCCCGCGGAAAACGCTACTTTAGAGTCTCAGTCTTGCCCTGTGGGTACAGCAGCCGGCCGTCCCGGTCCCATTGAAAACCTGCTTTCGCCAGATGCTCGCGCGCCGCACCGATGTTGTACTCCCACTTGGGAAGCTCGGCATTGTACCAGAACTCCAGCGCGGGCGAAACAAACGAGTCGGCGATGGCCGCGAAGTTCTTGTAGACGACCGACCGGATGGCCCTCTTGTTGGTGGCCATGTTCAGGGCCTGGCGGAACGCGGCGCTGTCGAACGGCGGACGGCGCATGTTGAACGCCAGGAAGCGCATGCCCACGTCCATCGTGGAGACCAGCGTGATCGAGCGGTTGTCCTGCGCCATCTTCGCGAGGATCTGGGGATCGCCGCTGTAGTTGGCCAGGAAATTGATCTCCCCGGTGCGCAGGCCGCCGAGGGCCGCTTCGACGTTGGGGACGATACGCAGCACCCACCGCCGCATCTTGGGCGCGGCGAAGTGGTCGGAGACGCCCTCGAGGACGATCTCCTCGGACTTCTTCCACTGCACGAACTTGAAGGGGCCGGATCCGACCGGCACCTGTTCCTGGTACGACTCGGCGTTCTCCGGCTTACGCGCCAGGTCGGCCAGTACAGGCTCCCAAATGTGCTTGGGGATGATGTTCAGCTTGGACAGGCTGGTGATGAGGAACGGCGCGAACGGCTCCTTCAGCACGAACCGGATCACTGTGTCGGAGCGCTTCTCGATGCGCTCGATGTTGGTGGCGAAGGGCCGGTACATCGGCACCTCGCCGCCCGTGGCCGCGGTGAACGAGAAGATCACGTCGTCCGCGGTGACGGGGCGGCCGTCGTGGAACTTCATGTTGCGCCGCAGCGTCACGTCAAGCGTGACCGAGTCCACCCAGTCCGCCTTCTCGGCCGCCCAGGGCCGCGGCAGGCCGTCGGCGCCGACGCGGAAAAGGCGGTCCCAGACCAGCTCGGTGACCCATGAATCCGCCGCGCCGCTGATGAACAGCGGATTGATGGCCTGCACGATATCGTTGGCATTGAGAATCATGTCCCGCTGGTTGCCCAATGGGCGCGCACCCACGAAAGTCCAGAAGTTCTTAATACCGATGCCTTTCTGCTCAACGACCGTCTTCGGGTCCCATACCGTATTGTTGTACGCATACGCGCTCTCGGGGAAAACCAGGAAGACGTAGGGCGCGTCACGGGCAATGATCTTCTGCGCCTCGCGGATGAGCAGTTGCCGCGCCTTGAGATCGGTCTTGATGCGCTGGGCCTCCGCGATGTTATCGTACGTCCTGTTCAAATAGCCGACGAAGTTATATCCGCGGTCGGCCGTGGACGTGTGGAATAGGTTCATCGCGAACTCGTCGGGGTCGGAGCGCTCGGGCCGTCCGACCATCTGCCACATCGTCATGTCCCATTTGTCCCGGCTGTACCAGACGTAGTCGGCCATCTGCTCCCAGGGCATGACCCGCACTTGCACCTTGATGCCCAGCTTTTCGAACTCGGGCGCCAGGAATCGCGCGGTCTCAAACTCCCGAGGGTCAACGGCCTGCGGCCGGGTCAACAGGATCAGATCCCGCACGCGGCGGTCCGGGCTCTGGCCCGACACCACGGTACCAAACGCCAGGGCCAGCGCGAGGGTAACCACCACGATACACAACCAGCCTCTTGCCATAATGCCATCCCCCTTTCGAGTCGGGCGTCGCCGCCCGTGTGCTATCTTGCGTTATCCGACGTGAACGGTTCGCAGCTTCGGCGGCACCGGGTAGGCGCGCTTGCTGTGCCGAAGGCCAGCGCCGTGGAGGGCCTCGGCCATCTTGAGCGCCGCGTAGACGGGGTTGACGACCGGCACACCGGTCTCTGCGGCGATCTCCTCATGGGCCTGGAGGAATCCCATGCTCATACATCCCAGCACGAGGGCATCCGCCCCGTCCTCATCGACCGCTCTGCGCCCAAGCGCGACCATGCGGCCCACGCTGCGCGCGCGGTCCTTCCCAAGATCCAGGACGGGGATATCCACCCCTCGGACAGAGGCAACCTTCTGGGCGACGCCGATTCTGTGGGCGAGATGGCGCAGCGGGGCAACAACGGATTCCAGCACAGTAATCACCGAGAAACTGTGCCCGAGCGTACAGGCGAAGAGCATCGAGGCCTCCGCCGGGCCCACCACGCACATCTCGACCAGCTCGCGGGCCGCGTCCACTCCCGGATCCCCAAAGCACCCGACGATGGCCGCGTCGTACCCGTCGCGCTCCGCCGCCTGTACTCGCTGCAGCGTACCGGGAACAGAGAGGTACTCTTCGTAGGCCGACTCAATCGAAGTGGGACCGTCAGGAACGTCCGTGATCCCGACCTCGGTGCCCGGGGCCGCCAGCCGCTGCAGGATACCGCGGCGGCGTTCGATCTCCCGTACGCCCAGCTCGGTACGGGAAAGGCTGCCCGGCAAGATGTACAGCAGCCTCATCGTTCCACCTCCGTGCGGATTTCGTACCTGGAAGGGTAGTGGGCCATGGCTTTCGTAGAATTGGCCCCAATATCCTTTCGCGGCGCGCCTATTCCCTGATCCCGGCGAACTCGTAGAGGAACTGCACAACCGATTTCTCATAGAGCCGGATGCCGTCGACTACCGCGAATTCGTTTGGGCTGTGGACGCGGCCGCCGTGTCCCAAACCGCCCATGGTGAACGGCTGCTTCAACACCCGACTAAACAGGTAGAAGGGCGCCGAGCCTCCGATGTTCGGCCAGACCTGGGGCTCGAGATCAAAGGCGCGAATCGCGCGGATCATCGCCTGGGAGATCGGCGCGGACGGGCTCATGACGGCCCATGGATATCCCTCCTCGAAGTGCGCCTCGAAGTCGCCGCACCCGATCTTCTCTAGATGCGCGAGAAACTTCGATCGCACTTCCTGAGGCTCCATGTCCGGCACAAGGCGGAAGTGCATCTTTGCGCGCACTTCATGGGGGAGCAGCGTTTTCGAGCCGGCCCCGTAGTGACCGCCGGCGATGCCGTCGATATTAAGGATGGGCTCAAACAGGTACCGGCGCAGGAGGTCGGCGCCGGCCAGGTCATACCTGAATCGCCGCACGTCGTTTTCGCGCAGGACGAGCTCCGGGTCGAATGTCTTCGCCAGATCGCTCAGCAGCTTCTCATCTTCCGCCTCGGGCGGTTTCACGTTGTCGTAGAAGCCTTCGATCGCAATGCGCTCGTCGGGCTCGGTCATCGTGGCCATGGCGTGCAGCATCCGCCAGACGGGGCTGGCGATCCACGCTCCCTGACTGCCGTGAATGCCGCGCGTGGTCGGGCCGCCCCACGCGCCGCCGCGGCTGACGAGTTCGAAGAACACGATTCCTTTCACGCCGAGATACAGGATCGGCTTCCCCTTCGCGTTCTGGCTGAACACTCCGAAGTAGGTCCCGTCGGCCGCAAGCCGGTCTCTATGGCGATTGACGAATTCCGGTAAGTGGCGGCTGCCCAATTCTTCCTCACCCTCGATCATGAACTTCACGTTGACCGGGAGGCCGCCGGTGACGGCTTTCACGCTCTCGAGCGCGTTGAACATGCCGGCCAGCGGACCTTTCTGGTTGGTCGCGCCGCGGTTCACGAGACACAGACCGCGACCTTCGTAGTCCACGATCTCTCCGCCGAATGGCGGAACGATCCAGTCCTCTCCCACCACGGGCTGCACGTCATACATCCCATACAGCAGGAGCGTGCGGGGCTTACCGGCGTTGATCTCGCCGTATACTACGGGCCAGCCCGACGTGGGTACGATCTCGCTGCGCCCGCCCAGTTCCAAGATCGCGCCGGCGACGAGCTCCGCCATCTCCGCCATCCCCGTCCCCTCGCCGCTGATGCTCGGCTGGCGGACGAACGTGCGGACCTTCTCGAGGTGTTGGTGGAAGCGTTTATCGATGTGGTCGAAGATCGGCTTCAGCGGTGGCATCGATTCCTCCAGGTTTATCCGCGGCGCGCGTCACGCGGCGCGCGGTGCGCAGCTTCTAATCGCATCCACGGCGGTTTCCCCAGATATGGCGAGGACGGGCAGAGCCGGTTCAGCGGACAGATCGGACACTTTGGTCGCTGCGCGGTGCAGACCTCACGGCCGAAATAGATGAGGCGAAGCGAAAAACCATCCCACTCTTCCCGCGGGATGATCTCCATCAACTGCTGCTCGATCTTCACGGGATCGTCGCTGGTGGCCAGGCCCAGGCGCTGACTCAGGCGCCGCACATGTGTATCTACCACGATCCCCAACCCGTCAGCGGGATCGTCGCCGCGCCCCCACGGTTCCAGACGCTTCGCAGACAGGAGCACGTTGGCCGTCTTCCGTCCCACACCCTTGAGCGTCAGCAGTTCATCCATCGTTAACGGTACGCGGCCTCCGAACCGGTCCAGCAGCGACCGGCTCATGGACTGCAGTGACCTCGTCTTCTGACGGAAGAAGCCGGTCGGCTTCACGATACGTTCAACATCGCGGGTGCGGGCGGTGGCAAAGTCCTGCGGTGTCTTGAACTTCTTAAAGAGCGCCGGCGTGACGCGATTCACCATCGCGTCCGTGCACTGCGCCGAAAGGATGGTGGACACGAGCAGCTGGAACGGGTCCCGATGTTTTAGAGGAAGCCGGACATTCGGATAGCGCTCGCGCAGTCGTTCGATGATTTTCAGCGCGCGGCGCTTGCGCTGGATAGGGCGCTCCAGGCGAGGAGGCGGAACTGGGCTGGGCCGGCGCAAAGACCGACGAAGGACAGGGGCCATCATACCTTATACCTTAAACCCTGAACCCCTTACCTTAGAATAGATCTTATGGATTTCAGTGGCCGAATGGCCGCGGCGCGGCGGGCGATGCAGGAGCAGCGCATCGACCTGCTCGCGCTTCCCCCAGGCGATGACCTCCGCTATCTCACAGGCTTCTCACCGATAGCCGATGAACGCGCGTGCTATCTGTTCGTGTCGGCCGATGCGGGGCTGTTTCTTGTTCCGTCGTTGAATGCCGACCAATCGGAGCGCCACATCCGACATCCGTTCGCTGTCTACACGGATGCCGACGGCCCGCAACGCGCGCTGGACGAGGCGAAGCGGCAGCTCGGTTCGCCCAGGCGCATTGGAGCGGGCGACGTAATGCGCGCCGACGCCCTGCTGAACCTTCAGCGCCTGTGGCCCGAAGCCGACTACGTCGTTGCCACGGAGATCCTGGCCCCGCTCAGGATGCGGAAGTCTGCTGAGGAAATTACCCTGCTGAAACGCGCCGCTGCGACGGCCGATCGCGCCGTTGATGGGGCGGTCGCGGCGTGCCGGCCCGGGGTATCCGAAGCCGAACTCGCGCAAGCAGCGGTCGGCGGGTTCCATTCGGCGGGCGCGAGCGAAGTGACGGCCACGGTCGTCGGATCAGGTCCTAATAGCGCGTTCCCACACCACCATACCAGCGCGCGGCGTGTCGAGGTCGGTGAGCCCATATTGTTCGATCTTGGGAGCAAATTGGACGGTTATTGCTCCGACATCACGCGGATGGCATACGTGGGCAAGCCGCCGTCCAGGTATCTTGAGATCCACCGTGTTGTTGAAAATGCTGTGCGCGCGGCGCTGGCCGCGATTAAGCCCGGCACCCGCATCCGCGACGTCGATCTTGCCGCGCGCCGCGTGATTGATGCGGCAGGGTACGATCAATATTTCACACACCGCACGGGGCATGGCATCGGTCTCTCGGTCCATGAACCACCATCGATCACGCATACGAACGACATCCCACTCGAGGCGGGCATGACGTTTAGCGTAGAACCCGGGATCTATCTTTCGGGTGAGTTCGGCGTGCGTCTCGAGGAAATCGTTGCCGTCACGGCTACCGGATACGACGTGTTGAGCCGGTTATCGCGGGACGTCCGAGTCATCGACTGACCAGGAAGGCCGCCGCCAGCAGCAGACCAAAGTTGAAATGCAGTTGCGCAGACCCGCGCAGGCCCAGCGCCGTGAGCTGCCGTCGATCTGTTTCCGCTCGAACCACCTGCCATACACGCAAAACGCGCGGAATCGTAATCAGGACGACGGCGGCCTGATAGGGCAGCGCTCCGGCGATGATTCCTACAATCACCGCTGCATACGCGACGGTGACCAGCAGAAGAAACTCGACTCGCGTTGCGCCTTCGCCTAGAAACGTAGCCAGGGTACGTTTCCCCGCGGCGCGGTCCTCGTCGATGTCTCTGAGATTGTTGACAACAAGGATCGCAGTGACGAGCGCGGCCACCGGAAGTGCCGCCCATACCGCGGTTGCGGAAATGCTCCCGGTCAGGACGAAATAAGTCCCCAGCACAATCGCTATCCCCATGAACGCGAACACCGAGAGGTCACCGAGCCCAATGTAGCCCAACGGGAGCGGCCCTCCGGTGTAGGCGAAACCCGCAAGGACACCCAGCACCCCGAGGAGCAGCACGATCCATCCACGGATGGTCATCAGATAGAGTCCCAGCAGCCCCCCGAAGGCGAATGCAGAGATCGAGGCCGTCAAAACGTGTCGCGCCGACAGGAGTCCCTGCTGGATGACACCGCTTGGGCCGGGCGACTCCGACGTGTCGACGCCGCGAACGTGGTCATAGTAGTCATTCGCGAGATTCGTCCCTGCGTGGATCGCCACCGATGCGAGGAGGGTCACAAGGAACGGCATGGAATCGAGAGCGCCTTCATAGCTCGCAGCCGCCGCTCCAACGAAAACAGGCGTGACCGATGCGGTAAAGGAGTGGGGGCGGAGGGCTCGCCACCACACGGCCGGCCAAGCCGGCCGCGGGGTCGCGGGATCGCGGGATCGCGGGATCGCGGACACTTCGGCAGGGTCCACTTGACCTGACGCTCGTGTTCCCGTGTTCCCGTGTTCCCGTGTTCCCGTCATTTAGTTTGTGGGACGCCACGGCATGGCAAGCCGTTCGAGCCAGTCGAGGGCGATGGTCGCGAGCCAACCGAGCATAGCCGTTACGAGCAGCCCGACGTACATGGCCTCAATCGCAAAGATCTGATACGAACGCCAGATGAGGAATCCAATACCGGCGTCAGAACCCAAGAGCTCCGCGCCGACGATGACGATCAACGCGAACCCCATCGCGAGCTTCAACCCGGTGAAGATCTGGGGCATCGCTCCCGGCATTGCCACGGTCGTGAAGATGCTGCGGGCTCCAGCCCCGTATGCCCTGGCGATGTTGAAATAGGCGCGGTCCAGCCCGAGCACCCCGGCCATCGTGTTGAGCAGGACGAGAAAGAAGATGCTAAGGGCGACGATGGTCACCTTCGACGCCTCACCGATCCCCAGGTAGAAAATGATCAATGGATAGATAGCGATTTTCGGAATCGGGTAGATCGCAGCAACAATCGGCATCAAGAGCGCGCGCAGCGGTCGCGCGAGTCCCATGGCCAGACCCAAGAGCACAGCCGGAACGGAGCCGAGGACAAATCCGATGATGATTCTGCGCAGGCTCACGCCGATGTGGAATGGGAGCTCGCCGCTTCGAACCATGTCTGCGAGTGTACGGATGATCGTGCTCGGCGGCGGGAAGAACCGCGGATCGGCGACGCCCGTGCGGGACAAGATTTCCCAGACGAGCAGAAGTCCAAGCGGCGAGATCACCGCGAGCCACCGGTATGAAGGTCCGTTCATGTTTGCCTCGCCCTGAGCACTTCATCTCGTAGAGCTTCCCACAGCTTCGCACTGAGCGCCC
>Ga0209857_1000024_pt1 | contig 28743 bp, 30 predicted proteins | sample GWRWN1_10_20_FD_187226 | JGI IMG/M metagenome (GOLD analysis project Ga0209857, IMG submission 187226) | Riverbed sediment microbial communities from areas with no vegetation in Columbia River, Washington, USA - GW-RW N1_10_20 (SPAdes)... | ecosystem: Environmental > Aquatic > Freshwater > River... | reverse complement strand
GGCCGCCGAGATGTGGGCCGCCAGGACGGCCGTGTGGTCATCCACTCCGATGACGGCGTCAATCGGGTCGCGCCGGGAGAACTCACTCGCCTTGCGGACCGAGTCCTCGACGTGACGGAAGTCAAGCGCCAGCACCGCGGAGGACTGCTGCTTCACAAGAGCAGGCACTTCTTCGGTGCCGACCGTCACATCCAGGTTCAAGCGGTGCGCCGCCTCGAGGAAGGCCTCCGATCGGTACGTCGTTGTTGGGAGCAGGAGGAGAAGTCGCGGCATGTCACGATTTACGTGGAGGTGGTTTGTCTTGATCGGTGGAATGTCTCCAATTGACGGTTTGCCTCCACTATCACCGCCAACTTCTCGACCACGTCGGAGACCTTGGAGCCGGGAATGGCATAGTAGCCTTCGTCATCGCCGAGGCCGGTATAGACACGGTTGCCGATACAACCGAAACTCGTGGCCGTACGCCCAGATTGTAACGCTTCCGGGAGGACCGCACAGGTGGGCCGGCCCATCGTGGCCCCACCACCGGCGACTCCAGCCCCCTGCGCGGCCTCAGCCAGCAACATCAACTGCTTGACGGTTCCCCGTACCAGGACGAGATCCGGCTCGAACGGCGCTTGGGCCAATGGAGCATAGACCGCCAGGCCGAACGCACCCTGGCGACGGGGAATTAGCGGGATCTCCTCCATCTTGATGTACTGAAGTCCCACCATCGTTTTCACGAGGCCCTGCAGTTCCTTGGCAACTGCCTCCGGGAGATCAACTCCATGCGTATGCGCACCGACCGGACAGGTATAGTGATCCGATGCTTCAGTGTAAAAGACTCTTCCCTCCGCAGCGAGCCGCCAGTACCCGCACCCGGCTGGAGTCGGTGCCTCGATCCGAGACACACCTGCTGGGGCGGAGTCCCGAAAGGCAATCGCGACTGGCGGCAACTGCAGTCCAAGCAGCGCCTGCATCTGCGTGCCTTGTCTTGTCTGGTCTCTCGTCACAATGCTTCCCTCCCTGTCTGATTTTCTATTTCTTACCTTGGCCCTCCATCTGTAACGGACCGAACTGTCCCGCGGTCGGCTCCGCACAGCAAAACCATGGTTCCGTGAGTCGAGGCGGCCGGCGACGCTCCAGAGAGCGTGAGGTCGGTCTGGCGGCGACCACCGGCTGCCGATCTGCAACCTGATAACCGAGCGCCCTCAGTCGGTCGAACGTGATGGCCGGATCCTCGCCGTTGAGAGAGGCTTGCTCCACGGCCGCGCTGACCATCCGGTGCAGCCGGTCCATGCGCTCGTCTGGATGCGTCCATTGATGCTGAAACCCTGCCTGGTCCAGTGGACCCAGAAACCGTTGGAGACCGGACTGAGCGAGGAGGGCAGAGCCCGGGGGTATCAAGAGACGGACGCTGTATTGGACCGCATCAATCGCATCAATCAAGTCGTTGGCTTCCACGATATCGAACAGCTCCTGGTAATCCTCGAGACTTGTCCAGGGAGTGAAGGCGACGAAGGACGGCCGGAGCGTAATTCCGGCAGAACGTACCACGTCAAGCGCCGTGATGACATCAGCTCGTGTGTGGCCCTTCTCAAGTTGCACCAGCACCAGGTCGCTGAATGATTCCACCGCTGAGACCACAAAGAGGCAGCCGAGGATGCCCAGTTCGGGAAAAAGAGCGCGATGCTTGAGGAGGTGCTCGATCTTCGCCGTAAAATCAAAGGTCACATCAGGGAACTCGGCGTGCATGGCGCGGACGATGTCCATGGAATGACCCGGGCCATTCAGGAAGTCGGGATCTCCAAAGGTGATGTGGGAAGCGCCGGCCTGGACCTGCCGCCGGATGTCCTCCACGACAGCCTCTTGCGGAAAGACAAAGAAACGGCCCTGATAGACAGGCACAATGGGACAATGGAGGCAGTGATGCAAGCAGCCGCGGCTGGCCTCCACGTACCCAGCCAGATATTGGTCGCCGTTGCGCTCGAGATGAGCGTATTTGCTCAGCCTGGGCAGCAGGCTGCGGCTTGGCACCGGAAAACTTGACGGGGGTCGTTTCAGGATAGGAAGGACCGTCCGACCAAGACGGCTGACGCCTTCGATATCCCCGATCTCCCGACTCTTTTCTAGGGCCCGGACAAGGTTGACGAGCGGCATCTCGTACTCGCCCCCAACGACAGAATCCGCGACACGACCAAGCAGGTAGTCAGCATTGAGGGAGGCATAGAGGCCATAAAAGCAGATGTGACAGGAGGGATTGGACTTTCTGATCAGCTCGGCGACGCGGACACCCAGGCGCAGCGCCGTGTGCATCGGAACTGAGATTCCCACGAACCGGGCGCGCCGGACTCGCTGCTCGTCGAATTCCTCGACAGCGATATCCAGCCCGGCTGGTTCATATCCGGCCTGTTCCAGGAATCCGGCTGGCTGAGCAATGCCGACCGGCTGGTGCCCGAGCTCATAGCAGGAGATCAGGAGAATAACACCCGGATGCCGCAACGACAGTTTGTCCTCGACCTGTTCGACGCGCTGATTCAAGGCCAACTCTCTCCCTTCAATTCCCTGCAACATCTGCTTACACCGAGCGCCCGATTGTACATTAACCTGATGTCGACCGTCGCCTGCTTTCGCCGTGTTTCGATTGATTCCTGAAATGCCCTCTGGTCGCCAGCCGACCGGTCGAGCCTGCCCATCATTGTCGCATTTTCGTCACTGGATGGACAATCCTGGCAGGCTGGGGATCGCTGCCTGCCCCTCAACTCGTGCTTATTCAAGAAGGTGAAGGCTGGCATAGCGCTTGCTCGTACTGTTTCCTGCAAATCGCATGGTTATGCCTACACACGAGGTATGGACGCCCATGAAGGCGATGGTTCCCTTCCTCCTATTCTTCCTGTTGTGCGCGGGCAGCCTCCCTGCGACATCTCCAGCTCAGACGCAGGATCCATCTCGACGACTGTACGACCGGGTGATGGAAGAGGTCCGGCACAAGGACTATGAGGCAGCACTGGCCGGCTTTCGCTTGGTTCTGGAGTTGCACCCGCGCTCTTCATTGGCCTCAAGCGCCCAATATTGGATCGGCGAGTGCGAGTTCCGGCTCCGCCGCTACTCCCAAGCCCTCACTTCCTTTTATGACGTCGTCTCACATTATCCGAAAAGCCCCAAACTTGCCGGCGCAACCCTGAAGATCGGACTCATCTATGCGAAGCTCGGAAAGCAGAAGGATTCCAAATCCGTGCTCGAGCGGGTAGTGGATCAGTTTCCCAACACCCCAGAGGCAGAAGTTGCGCTGAAACATCTGGGCCGTTCCCCTGCTGTGGTGGTCAGCCCCTCGGTGAGTGAAGAAGTGGTTTCAGAGGATGGCACGCCGCCTGCACAGGCAGGAGCTGGACCAGAGGGAAACCAACCTCAGACCAATCAGGAACAAGCGCAGGAGCAAGCAGCGCACTGATCAGGTCGAGCGACGGGCAGCCTATTCCACCGACTCGACGCCCAGAAGGGCCGCTAGGGCTGGAACCGTATAGGACTGCTGGGCCTCCAGCCTGATGAACGCAATCCCAGCTTCGGTGAACACTGCATCAATCAGCCGATTCCTCACCAGTCGTTGACTCGATGGCTGAGACTGGTCATCCAATTCGACGACTTTGGCCACCGCCAGAGTGCCTGGGTGCACCAGCACAAAATCCACGCGGTTTAACGAAAGTTTTCTGAGAAACTCCGTGCGCGCTCGGTAATCCTGCGCCCGCACTTCCACCAGGCACCAGACCGGCACCTGGGCAAAGACAAGGTACTGCTCCTGGACGGCGAGCCGCATCAGGTTATACAGGGCTGCCTTGGCCTTGGTCATGAGGGGCCGGCCACGCAGCGAGACTCCCGCGGGAATACCGGCCTCGTGGTTCTTCCCCTGACTGGCCCCCTTCATGGTCCAGAGCCACCAGAACAGCACCATGAGGATCAGCACAGCCAGCAGGATCAGCAGGGTGTTCACAGTCTCTCCTCCGCTGTTCTGTCAGCGCAGATGGCCTAGCCACCGCTGGTTTCCCGGAACGATTGTTCCCAGGATGACCGCGTGCTTCGCGCCGGTTGCCGCAGGGACGTTGGTACATTCGCCACGGACGGTTTGATAGGCCAGCAGGGCAAAGGCCACCGCCTCGAATGATTGACTCTCCCATCCCAAGTCTTCAAAGGTTCTCACCGGGGTCGGGTTAAAGACCTTGGCGAGGTCGGCCATTAGGGTGCGATTGCGCATCCCTCCACCACCGACAATCACATCATCAACCGGTCCCTTGAGCCATCGGCGCGCCATTCCCACTGCTATGGCAGTGAACAGTGAGCAGGTCGCCATCAGATCGATTGCTGCCAGGCGCCGCTTCCGCTTGATGGCAAGAAGACGAGCCAAAAATGGTTCCCCGAACTCTTCACGACCAGTGGACTTGGGCGGGCGTTGTCGAAGAAAACGATGCGACAAGAGCGAAGCCAAGAGGTCCGCGTCAACGGTGCCCTTGGCCGCCATGTTTCCACCTCGGTCCATAGACTGTTGGCCTCTGGTCAGCCGGTGGGCGAGTGCGTCCAAGACCATGTTCCCCGGACCAGTGTCGAACGCACGGACGGAATCCAGATCCCCCCCGGCCGGAAGATAGGTCACATTGCTGATACCCCCGAGGTTCACGATCAAGCGCGACCGCTTTGGGTCTCTCAGCAACAGATAATGGGCATACGGCGTGAGGGGAGCCCCCTGACCACCGGCGGCCAGATCACGTGGCCGAAAATCGGCGACGGTGGTGACCCCGGTCCGCTCAGCAATGACAGCCGGCTCGGCAATCTGGAGCGTTGAACGGATAGCTCCCAGGCCTGGCTCGTGAATCGGTCGGGGGAGATGGTGAACGGTTTGCCCGTGCGACCCGATCAGGTGGATGCCCGACGGTCGCAGTCGCGCCTTCTTGATGACTAGGAGCGCCGCTTTGGCGAACACCTCACCCAAGAGAGCATTGAGATGACAGATGTCCGAGACAGTTCCATTAGTGGAGGCCGCCAGGATTCGCCTCTGCAGCGCAGCGGGATAGGGGAGGGGTGCAAAGGCAAGCGTTTTGACTCGAAGGGCCTGCCCGTTCCCGCTGATCTCGACAAGAGCCGCATCCACGCCGTCACCGGAGGTCCCAGACATAAGCCCAATCACCTTCATGATCACCGCTACCTTTCCACGCAAGAGGGTATCGTCTGGACGCGCGCTACGCTAACCGAAGTAATGATATCGGTCAAGAGATGGATCTGTCCTTCATCCTTATCCTTACTCCCCCAAGCGGAATGGGTTGGCTAGTCCCTACTGCGCGCGTCCAGCGAGCACATTCCGATCGTGCGCGCTGCGCGAGCACGGGGACGAGCCAAGCCTGCTCCGCGTCCCTTCGTTGACTTTCCCTAGGCTTGATGTTACGGTCCGGCCATGTACATCGGACTCATATCCAAAGCCCTCACAGCCTCTCTGTTCATGGCTACAGGAGCGTGGTTCCTCTTCGCGCCATCAGCCTCAGCAGGCCCGGCGGAGCAATCCCGGACAACCGAGCCGCTCAACGTCGTGGTGACGATCCCGGTGCTGAAGGATTGGGCAGAACGCATCGGCGGCTCACACGTCAAGGTTGTCTCACTGATGTCCGGTCTGGAAAGCGAGCACACCTATTCACCCAGACCGAACGATCTGGTGGCAATCCGAAAGGCGCGGGTGCTGCTAGAGGTCGGAGTGGGCCTGGAAGTCTGGGTCTCCTCGCTGGTGAAGAATTCCGGCAACTCCAGTCTTCGCGTGGTCACGACGTCACAGGGCATCGCGCTGATCCGGAACCATGAGCAGCATGACGAAGCGACCAAGACACTGCAGGCCCGCCATCAGGCCGGCAACCCGCACGTCTGGTTGGATCCAGAGAACGCCAAAATCATGATGCGGCACATCACAGACGCTTTCATCAAAATGGACCCGGGCCACGCATCGGACTATCGGAACAATCAGGCCGCGTACCTCCGCCAGCTCGATCAGGTGCAAGCCGAGTTGGCCGAGCGTCTGCACAGCATCGCCGATCGCCGGGTTGTCGTTTATCACCCGGCCTGGCCCTATTTCGCCCGACGGTTCGGGATCCAGATCGCGGGGGAAATCATCTCGCAGCCAGGCGCAGAACCCTCGGCGCACCACCTGCAAGCGCTCATCACCCTGATCCGCAAAGAACACATCAGGGTCATCGTGTCGGAACCGCAGTTGAATCAGAAAATTCCTGAAGTCCTCGCGCGCGAGACCGGCGCCCACGTGGTGGTACTGACCCCGCTGCCGGGAGGCATCGCGGGGGTTGAGACCTATCTCGATATGTTGAGGCATAATATCCTGCAATTGGCGCAGGCTCTGGAAATTACCCAGGATGCCTCAACTGACCCCACACGGCTCAATGACGACCATTCCCAGCCGGCTCTCCGCTGAAGGCTGAGCACTGACGGTTTTCCCCTGAACACGTCGATCCATGGGCACTCCCATCATTCGATTCTCGCACGCGACCTTCGGATTCCCCGGCGTCATCGCCTTGAAGGACATCACGCTGGAAATTGCTGAAGGGGAGTTTGTCGGCATCATCGGTCCCAATGGGTCCGGAAAGACCACCCTGTGCAAGGCGGTCCTGGGCCTGATGCGCCCGCTCGAAGGCAGCCTGCAAATTTTCGATTGTTCTTGCGAGGAACTCCGGTGCCACCATCGGGCCCGAATCGGCTATCTCCCCCAGAAGGGCAGACTGGACCAGAACTTCCCGATCACCGTGTTGGAGGCGGTGATGATGGGTCGCTATGGCGCGCTCGGCCTGTTCCGAAGGCCCGCGAAGCAGGATCGGCAAATCGCGCTGCAAGCCTTGGCCAACGTGGGGATGCAGGATCACCACGACACAGCCCTCGGGCACCTATCGAGCGGGCAGCAGCAAAGGGTTCTGATCGCGCGGGCCCTCGCGCAGCAACCGCAAGTTCTGCTGCTCGATGAGCCCACCACCGGCATTGATATCACCACACAGCACAGCGTCCTGGATCTGGTTCGGCGGCTCCATCGGGACTTGGGGCTCACAGTCCTGTTGGTCACCCACGATATCAACATGATTCGACCACAGGTGGACCGGATGGTGTTGCTGAAGACGCGGCTGTTCGCGGCCGGTGCTCCTGAAGCAGTGCTGAAACTCGATATTCTCCAACAGGTGTACGGCAAGGACCTTGTCATCACCGAGAAGGATCTGATCATCGTCGAGGACTACCACCACCGGTGAACCGTGAGGTGTCAGGCGTAAGGCGGAAGCCAATGTAAGCATCCTTGCCGTCCCCTTACGTCTCACCCCCTACGCCTATCGGCTATGTTGGAGATGTTGTCATACGATTTCATGCAGCGCTCACTTTGGGCCGCGGCGCTGGTGGGCGCCATCTGCTCCATGATCGGCGTGTTTGTGGTCCTCCGAGGGCTGGCCTTTGTCGGAGCCGGCACGGCGCATGCGGCCTTCGCCGGAGTCACGCTGGCCTACCTGGTTGGGCTACCGCCACTACCGCTGGCAATCCTGTTCGGGCTGGCGACGGTTTGGGTAACTGGGGTGATGGAAGAAAAAGGGCAGATGAAGCTGGACGTGTCAATCGGGATTCTCTACACCGCCACGATGGCACTGGCTATCCTCTTTATCGGACTGATGAAAGGGTACAACGCCGAGGTGTACGGCTACCTGTTTGGAAGCGTCTTGTCCGTCACCCCGGAGGAACTTCGCACGATCTGGATCCTCGGCTTCATAGTCCTGTGCATCATGGTGGTCTTCTCAAAAGAACTATACTTTATCGCGTTTGATCAAGAGATGGCTGAAGCGTCCGGTGTGCCGGCCCGGCAGATCTTTTTCCTCTTGCTCTCGCTGATCGCATTGACGGTGGTCGTCTCGTTGAAAACGGTGGGCGCCATCTTGGTCTTCGCGATGATCTTGATCCCAGCTTCCACCGCCTATCAGCTCACCCACAGTCTCTCGCACATGACGGCCTATTCAGTGGTGATCGGGGTCGTCTGCGCGGTCGGTGGGGTCACGCTCTCCTATGCCTGGAATCTACCCTCTGGCCCCGCGATCGTCCTGCTGGCGACGACCCTCTTTTTCCTCTCTGCGTTGTTCTCGCCCAAGAGGCTGAAGCGAGCGGCCGCCCTCTGATTATTGCACAGCTTAGGCTTGCCGGTAGATCACCCCGACCGCTGCGCCAGCGGCAACCGCTTCCACCATCCCCGTCACGAACCACCAGAAAGCGAGCACACCCGGAATCGGTAGCACAACGTACCAGCCAAGGCTCTGAGACGCAGACAAGAGCATGCCGGTGATCAGCCCAAACCGAATTCCTTGAGGCAACCCGCCCTTGTTGGCCTCATAGCCTTTACTGTAGATTAGAACGAACACAGGTGCGAAGATCAGGTAGCCGAGCCACATGAGCCACATGTTGCGCTGGATATCGTTCTCCGGCCGCCAGATCGAAGAGGTTTGCTGATAGATGTCGGCCAACAGGACGCCGTGGATGATCCCTTCCAGGATCGCGAAGACCACAAACACCGCGGCACTCGCCAATGCGAACCGTTTTGTTTTCATGAGTCCCTCCTTCACTCCGATCGGGCGAGTGTGGCGCGCGCCCACACCATGCCGGTCTGTTCGTCGGCGCTGAAGCCCAACTTTTCGTAGAAAGCATGCTTGTCTCGCGTGCAGAGCCAGAAGAGCTCGACCTGCTTTAGGTCGTGATGGTGTAGAATGCGCTGCATGATCTGGGTCCCGACGTCTTGTCCTTGATAGTCTGGGTCCACGATCACATCCCAGATCGAAGCGCGGTAGACGTAGTCGGTCAAGACCCGTCCGAATCCGACTAAGCGCGAGCCGTCCCAGACCGAGAGGGCCAGATCCGTATGGGAAAGCATTTCGCGCACGTCCTCGACGGTGCGCCCGGTGGCCCAGGCCGCATGTGCGTAAAGTCGGACGAGGAGGGCGGGATCAAAGTCTTTTCGTTCGGAGAATGTGATCATGCTCTTGAGAGGGACGGTGCCGTTGTATTACAGTACGTCCCTAGTCCGAATGCATCCGTTCCGATTGAACGAGGGTGTGTCAATGGCCACGCAAGTCCGGACTTGTCCCAAGTGCCAGCTCCTGATGTGGGTCAAGGAGGAGGAGATCGAGCACGAAGATGAGGACACTATACGTTTCAAATGCCCACATTGTCGGGAAGCCGTTCGGTTTAAGCTCGTTTCACAAGGCTCGAATGCGGCGGGCCCCAAAATGGGCCACTAGCGCAGCGTTCCGCTGCGAGTCATGAGTTTCGAGTTCGTGGCTTCGAGTTGGCAGCGTAAAGTCCGGTAACTCGTAACTCAAGACGCTCAACTCACAATTCGCGGGCTGGAGTTCGTGTCAAAGCCCGCGGCCGGCTCCTTCCAGTTCCGGTTGATTACCTGGCAGGATTCGGTTGAGGGTGCGTCGGTATTCCTTCAGACGCCCCTCCTCGGCGAGGGTCACCGTCATGGTCTTCTCGCGCTGCATGAGTTCCAGATGATCCAACGATTGCAGCAGCGGTTGCACCGCCTTCAGCACCCGCCCCGACTCGAAGGCCTCCAGGGACTCGATGAACAGGTCATTCAGCGGTCGGTAGGCCGAGGCTCCGACTTGTTGTCGAAACCGAGACACCGTCTTCTCATAGGCCTCAACCGCCTCCGGCGTCGGCTTGAGCCCACCCGGCATCACCGAGAGGTGGACCACGGCCGGCAGTTTCGAGCTGTACACCTTGATCTGCGCGACCAAGTCGCCGATCGCTTCCAGGACATCACTTGCTTCCACTGCTTCCCTCTCCGCAGTTGTTGAGACATACCCTGACCATCCCCGGCTGTCAAGCATCCGTCGAACGCGCCGTGGATGCGATGTGCTCGAGCGCATCAATCACCGCGCTCATGTCCAGAGGAAGGGGGGAAGAATGCCCCATGTGGCGCCCAGTCGTTGGATGCAGGAAGCCCAGTGTCCGCGCGTGGAGCATCACGCGCGGGATCATCACCCCTTCCAGCTCCCGCACTTTTCTCCCTCCATAGGTCGGATCGCCCAGCACAGGATGACCGAGCGCAGCCAAGTGCACTCGGATCTGGTGGGTGCGGCCTGTTCGAGGGGAGAGCTCTACTAACGTGGCCAGTTTGCCAAGCCGCTGAACGACCCGATAGACGGTCGCTGAGGCTTTCGGCCGAGCAGTACGGGCCGAGAATTTCTTGCGCTCCTTCACATCTCGTCCAATGGCCAACTCGATCATCCCTTCCGGCTTTTTGATGGCTCCCCACGCCAGCGCCTCATAAACGCGCGTAATGCTGTGCTGCTTGAATTGGGCAGCCAGAGACCGATGAGCCGCATCGGTCTTGGCCACCACCATGACACCCGAGGTCTCCTTATCCAGCCGGTGCACGAGGCCTGGCCGTTCCTTGCCACCGATCGTGGACAGTGATCCATGGGGTGAGTCAAAGTGGTGCAGGAGCGCATTGACCAGCGTGCCGGACCAGTGCCCCGGCGCCGGATGCACGACCAGCCCAGCCGGCTTGTTCAGGACCAGAATCGCCTCGTCCTCATAGAGGACATCCAGCGGGATCGGCTCCGGCTTCATCTCCAACGGTTCCGGCCGTGGAATCTGTAAGACGATGCGATCGCCCGGCTTGATCTTCTGGCTGGGCTTAACGGGAACGCCGTTGAGTGTGATGCGCCCATCCAGAATCAGACGCTGGAGCGCCGACCGCGACAGCATCGGCTCACGGTTGGCTAGAAATACATCCAGCCGCTTGGGTGTCTCACCGGCGGTGACGACAAGCTCGGTGTACGCATTTGGCCACTCTTTCTGCTGGTTCATCCGAGTCTCTCGCTGGTAGAATCCATGCGGTACGAGACGATGGTCATAGGCCGTGTGACAGAGAACGCTAGCGCAGAACTCTGGGGAATTTCAACAACGAGCCTCTCCCATGGAAAGGAGGGAAGAAGCATGGTGGGTACAGCGGTCGTTCGTGGAGCACTAACGATTCTCCTAGGAGTGATTGGCTATCCGGCTCTGTCGTCAGGAGCCAACGAATCCAGTACCCAGATCGGCATTCCTCCTGAAACCGTCGCCGATTATCTCCACGCCGTTATTGAGGCGGACAGAACATTCTATACGATTCAGGTTGTGGAGCGGCTGCAGAAACGAGGCAAGATGGTGGCGTCTGAGGATTGGCGGGTCTCCCACACGTTACCCTTGCCGGCTCAGTTCTTAATGGAGTCCAGCGAGCTGGCTGCGCTCACTGGCGCCAAGGTCCGCTACCGCCTCATTGGTCTCTGGCCGATCAATCAACAGAATGGACCGTCGACCGATTTCGAACGAAAAGGGCTCGAGGACGTCCGCATGAACCCAGAGCGTCGGTATAGTGGAATTGTCGTCAGTGGAGGGGAACGGTATTTCCAAGCGGTCTACGCCGACAGAGCCGTGACGCAAGCTTGCATCGGGTGCCACAACGCGCATCCTGCCAGTCCAAAGCGGGACTTCAGATTGAACGACGTGATGGGCGGGATTGTGATCATGATACCGCTGAACCAGTAGGGTCCATGCCCGAGAATTTCAATCACGATTCGATCTGGCAGATTCAAGGTCCAAGAGCGGTGGAGAGCGACTTTAAGAGAGCAGGATTGTTCATTCTTGAACGGACAACATTCGGTTTAGGAAAACGTTCCTGGTATCCACCCAGCATAGTCAGGGTCGCTCAGACCAATTTCACTCACCACACTTGAACTCAGCTATTGTATCGCTAACCAAACGGAGGCAAGATATAGGTGATGAGACAGAAGAATATAGACTGACGCATGTGTGACGCCCTCTAAATCACTCGAACACGTCGACATGCCGACCCATCAGGAACAGAGAAGCAGTGAGCGTATCCCCCTCATACAACCTTGCCCTTATGAACTCAGCAGGGTCCCTGGTGGGGGAGGGGTCGAGCTGTCCCACGGATACGCGCTTACCGTCAATATCAGCTCGGGGGGCATGTTGCTCTTGATGCCCCAGGCGCCGGACGAGCGCCAAATCTTCGAGGTGCAGGCGCCCTCCCTGAGGACCCAGGCAAAGAGTTCAACAAAGTTAGTGGAAGTCTGCTGGACTCGTCAGCTTCCCATGGGTGCTGAGGGGAGTATGCACTCAGTCGGGGTCAGGTTCCTCTTCGAAGTGCCTACTTCACAGTAGAGCAGACAAGCAGGCGATTGTTTGATCGAGGTTCCCTACAGGGGTCTTCCGAGATCTGAAGGTTCGGCTTCTCTTTAGTGTCTGATTAATGTGTTGGATAAAGGCCGGACCCTCGTCAACGCACTCGACATCTCCTCATTCGGCTCCAAGTTCGGTAAGGTCCTACGCGACAGCTTCCTCCAGATTGACAGGGTAGAACTGGCCTTCCGCCTGCTCCGCGATGTCTTCCTCTTGAAGACCGGCTTGCTCTTCCAAGACAATGATGATTCGGGAGCGGTCGCTCGCCTTTCGATCAGGTAATCCGAATCCGCGAAGCAGCACCCTGCTCCTAAGGTCACACACTGCTCGCCTCACCTCGAAGGGGTCCCAGACGCCTGCTGCCGTGCGGCTCACTAGGGCTTCTTGCACCTTAGCTCGAAGCTCGATCAATGGAGTCGAGAGCATGACGCTGACCGGTCCAGTCGTCGCCTGACGGCTTTGACCCGTGAGTTCCAGGGCGCGCCGATTCACGTGCAATATTTGAAGGGTGCGCGAAAAGACGAGAACCCCCCGGAGAAGAGGCGACTTGAGTACCCTTCTGCATTGAGCTTGGAGAAGAGAGCGACTCCTCCAAGCTGTTTCTAGTTTCCATCGAGACCTCCTTCCCTTCCGCTACCCAACAAGGGGATGTGAGCCTGCAGGAGAAATAGCAGGATAGTGGGAGACCGTGAAAGAGCAGATGACAGTGGGATTGGATACAACGTCGCCCGGAGAGCACATCCGTGAACCCGTAGCTCTGTTCAGAACCTGGGGAAACTCTGTGAAGAGGGTGTGAGAATCCCACTTGCGTCAGAACTGAAACAACTATACGAAATGGTTACGTACTCTTTCTGGAGAACTATATTGAGGCTGCGGGGATCACCCAGATTGATAGAGGAAAGATGAATCCAGTCTACTGCAGAGCATGAATTGAGCAGCTCCCGGCAACAAAACCCTCAGATGAGATTCGACCTAATTCCTAGAACTGGTGCGGCGGGCACGTTCGGCGATCTTCTTGCGAAGGCGGGCTTTTTCGAGGCTGATCTGCGCTTCCTTCAACTCTGATGGCAATCCGCCCATTTCCAGGCGCCGCTCGGCTTTCTCCACCGCCGCCTGGGCCCGTTCGACGTCAATATCCTCAGCCTTCTCGGCGATCTCGGCCAGGATCGTCACCTTCCTGGGCGTCACCTCGGCGAATCCCCAGAGCACCGACATGTATTCGGTCACATCGCCAACACGGTAGCGCAGCTCGCCGATCTTCAGCGTGGAGAGAAAATGACAATGTCCCGGCAGCACCCCGAATTCGCCTTCGGTCCCAGGCGCGATGACCTCATCCACCTGCTTGCTTAGCAGCAAGTGATCCGGCGTAACAACTTCTAACAAGAGTTTCCCTGCCATGATTTTTCGTGAGGTGTGAGGCGATCTGCTGGTTTTCGCCTAACCCCTCACCCCTTACGCCTCACCCTCGTTTTACGCCCAGCTTCTCCGCTTTCACTACGACTTCCTCGATGGTTCCCACCATGTAAAAGGCCTGCTCCGGCAGGTCGTCGTACTTGCCCTCGACGATCTCTTTGAAGCCTCGAACCGTGTCTTTCAGCTTCACATACTTGCCTGGCGTGCCGGTGAAGGCCTCGGCCACATGGAAGGGCTGCGAGAGAAACCGCTGGATCTTGCGGGCACGGGCGACGGCCAGCTTGTCATCTTCAGAAAGCTCATCCATCCCGAGAATGGCGATAATGTCTTGAAGATCCTTATAGCGCTGCAACACCAACTGGACCGAACGCGCCACGCGATAGTGTTCCTCTCCGACGACTTGGGGGTCCAGAATGCGGGAGGTGGAGTCCAGCGGGTCCACGGCAGGGTAAATGCCCAACTCGGCCAGTTGGCGAGACAACACCGTGGTGGCGTCCAGGTGTGCGAAGGCCGTGGCCGGTGCCGGGTCCGTCAGGTCATCCGCCGGAACGTAAATGGCTTGGACCGAGGTAATGGACCCCCTCTTGGTGGAGGTGATGCGTTCCTGCAAGGTGCCCATCTCCGTGCCTAGTGTTGGCTGGTAGCCCACGGCCGAGGGCATGCGCCCCAGGAGCGCGGATACTTCGGAGCCTGCCTGAGTAAACCGGAAGATGTTGTCAATGAAGAGCAACACGTCCTGATTCTCCTCATCCCGGAAGTATTCGGCAACCGTGAGCCCGGTCAGGCCCACGCGTAGGCGCGCGCCTGGCGGCTCGTTCATCTGACCATACACGAGCGCCGCTTTGGACTTGGTGTAATCGGTTGGATCGATGACCTTGGATTCCTGCATTTCGTGCCAGAGGTCGTTCCCTTCGCGGGTCCGCTCGCCAACGCCTGCAAAGACCGAGAAGCCCCCGTGATGCAGCGCGATATTGTTGATCAGCTCCATAATGATGACCGTTTTCCCCACGCCGGCCCCGCCAAAGAGACCGACCTTGCCGCCCTTGGAATAGGGTTCCAGCAAGTCCACGACCTTGATCCCTGTCTCCAAGACTTCCGTCCTGGTTTCCTGCTCGTCAAGCGGTGGGGCCGGACGATGGATGGGGTAGGTCTTCGTGGCCTTGATCGGCCCCATTTCGTCCACCGGCTCGCCCAGCACGTTGATCAGGCGCCCCAGCGTCTCGCGTCCGACTGGAACTGAAATCGGCGCTCCCGTGTCCCGAACCGGCATGCCCCGGACCAAGCCATCAGTCGAGGACATGGCGACCCCGCGCACACGGTTCTCCCCCAGGTGCTGAGCGACCTCCAGGGTGAGGCGGATCTCAGGCTTGTTGGCCTTCTTGTCCTCCTCCTGCTCGATCCGGATCGCGTTGTAGATGTTCGGGAGCTGGCCGGGAGGAAATTCCACGTCCACCACGGGCCCGATAACCTGGATAACTTTCCCTGTTCCTGTACTCACATCGAACTCCTTCGTTGTTATAAGCGCCCGTGGTCTTACCTGAGCGCCTCGGCGCCACCGACGATGTCCATGAGTTCCTTCGTAATCGCGGCCTGCCGAGTTTTGTTGTAATAGAGGGTCAACTTCTTGATCAGCTCGCCGGCGTTTCTGGTGGCGCCGTCCATCGCTGCCATCCGCGCGCCCTGTTCGGCCGCGGAGGACTCCAGCAGCACCCGGAACGCCTGGGTCTGGAAATGCTTGGGCAGCAAGGCAGCCAGCAACTCGTCTTCGTCCGGCTCATACTCATAGCTCCCGCCTGAAACCGCGCCGGCTTCCGCGGTTCCGCCCAGTGCGTCAATGGGGAACAACTTCTCAACGATGACCCGCTGCTGGATCGCCGACTTGAACTCGTTATAGATCGCATAGAGTTCATCGAACGTGCCCTTCGTAAACTGTTCGATAAGGTCCTCTCCGATATCCAGCCCATGCTCATACGTGAGCCGGTCGAACACCCCCAGCCACTGTTGGCGAATCGGCCACTGGCGACGGCGGAAGAACTCACGCCCCTTGCGGCCAACGAAGCTGACGGTGACTTTTACTCCGCGCGCCTCGCACTCCCGCAGGAACTCGCCGGCCCTGCGCAAGATATTGGCGTTGAACGCGCCGCAGAGACCTCGGTCGCTGGTGACGACAAGGACTTCGATGTTGCGCGCGGCCCGCTTCTGCAACAGCGGATGGGCGGCCCGATTGACCCGGAGGCCGAGGTCCGCAATCACCTCGCGCATCTTGTGCCCATATGGCCTGGCCGCCAGGATGCGATCCTGCGCACGCTTGAGCTTGGCCGCGGCCACCATCTTCATGGCCTTGGTGATCTTCTGGGTGTTCTTGACGGAGCCGATCTTGCGCCGCAGGGCTTGCAGGCTTGGCATCGCTCAGAAGTTCAGATTGGTTGACTGACTAAATCATTACTAATTGGAGGAGCCACAAGTCCCGAAATCGCCAAATCAGAAAATGGGTAAATCCTATTTCGCTCCGTATCCCATCTTCTGCTTGAACGCGGTGATGATCTGCTTCAGCTCGGCGCCGAACGTCTCGTCGATCTTTCCCTTGGTGACGACGTCTTTCTTGATCTGCGGGTGGTGCTGAGTGACGTAATGGAGTAGGTCCTCTTCGAACTGCCTGATCTTGTCTACCGGGACATCGTCAATGAATCCATTCACGCCAGCGTAAATGGAGATGACCTGATCGGCCACCAGCATCGGTTTGTACTGGCCCTGCTTGAGCAGCTCCACCATCCTGACGCCGCGTGCCAACTGGGCCTGGGTGGCCTTGTCGAGCTCGCTCCCGAACTGCGCGAAGGCCGCCATCTCGCGGTACTGGGCCAGGTCCAACCTGAGTGTGCCTGCCACTTGCTTCATTGTCTTGATCTGCGCCGACCCGCCGACGCGGGAGACGGACAAGCCGACATTGATCGCGGGCCGAATGCCCGAGTAGAACAAGTCTCCGGCTAAGTAGATCTGCCCGTCCGTGATCGAAATGACATTGGTCGGAATATAGGCCGACACGTCGCCGGCCTGCGTCTCGATGATCGGGAGCGCGGTCAGGCTACCGCCGCCTAATTTGTCGCTCAGCTTGGCCGCCCGTTCCAGGAGGCGCGAGTGCAAGTAGAAGACGTCGCCCGGATAGGCCTCTCGGCCCGGCGGCCGCCGGAGTAGGAGCGAGAGCTGGCGGTAGGCCGTCGCATGCTTGGAGAGGTCGTCGTAGATGATGAGCGCATGCTGGCCGTTGTCGCGGAAATGCTCGCCCATGGTAGCGCCGGCGTAAGGAGCCAGGAACTGCAGTGACGCCGCTTCGCTGGCCGTGGCCGAGACGACCATGCTGTACTCCATCGCGTGGTGCTCTTCCAGCGTCTTGACGACACGGGCCACGGTGGAGCGCTTCTGGCCGATCGCCACGTAGATGCAGAAGACGTTCTGCCCCTTCTGGTTGATGATCGTGTCCACCGCGATGGCGGTTTTCCCGGTCTGCCGGTCCCCGATGATCAACTCGCGCTGACCGCGGCCGATCGGGATCATCGCGTCAATGGCCTTGAGGCCGGTCTGCAGCGGCTCTCGGACGGACTGTCGAGTGACCACCCCGGGTGCGCGCACTTCGATCCGGCGGGTTGCGGTAGCTTTGATTGGCCCTTTGCCGTCCAAGGGTAAGCCGATCGCGCTGACCACGCGCCCCACGAGCGCCTCTCCGACCGGCACTTCGGCAATGCGCCCCGTCCGCTTGACCGGATCGCCTTCCTTGATGCCGGTGTCGTCCCCCATCAACACGGCGCCCACATTGTCCTCTTCCAAGTTGAGGGTGATGCCGTAGAGGTTGCCTGGGAATTCCAGCATTTCCCCCGCCATCGTCCCGTCCAATCCGTAGATCTTGGCGATGCCGTCCCCGACCTGGATCACGGACCCCATCTCGTTGACGTCCACGTGCTTGTCGTAGCTTTTGATCTTTTCTTTGATGATCGCGCTGATCTCGTCAGCCTTGATCTGCATGCGCTACTCCTTAGTCAGCAGGGCCTGTATGGCGGTCAACCGACCCTTCACCGTGCTGTCGAAAATGGTGCTTCCGATCCGAATCTGGAGCCCCGAGAGCAGGCTGGTCTCGGTCTGAAAGGTGAGATCCACATCGCGCCCGAGCAGAGTGCGGAGGCGGGTGCGAAGGTCCTCTTGCTGAGAAGGGCTCAGCGTTGCGGCCGAGGTGATGGCCACCTGCTGGGTCCCTTTGGCTTGATCCACGAGCGCGGCGACCGCATTGGCGATCTCCGGGAGAAATCCAACCCGGTTTTTCTTGACAAGCTGGGCGAGAAAACCGGCGACGATGGGTGGGCATTTCAGCCTTCGACTGAGGGCTGAAAGGACCTCCTGTTTTTCTTCCAAGCTGAAGGCGGGTGATGCCAAGACGTGCTTAAGAGAATCTGTCTCCGAGAGAATCCGGCCCAGTTCGGTCAATCCAGCACGGGTGGGCTCTAGACTCTTGGTATCCAGGAGTTCAAATAAAGCCTTGGCGTAACGTCGTGCAACGGAATTTTTGATCACAATCGCTACCGGTGAATCTGGCGATGAACGGGATAATTCGCGTGCGGGTGGGCACGACAAGAGCGCGCCAGACTAGCATCCGTTCGAGGGGCCTGTCAAGGAGGGAAGGAGGGGTACTGAAACCGTCGAGTTGACTCCCGTGCTCGCGCACCACGCACACTCAGAAGGGAATGTGCAGGACGACCAGGGAGCTCCTGTGCTCCCGCAGCGCGCGGCCTCAGAAGGCCCTCGCTGGACGGCCGCAGTTGGAACTCCCTGGTCGCCCTGCTAACGGTGAGGATGCCAGGGCAAGAGGTGCTCGGGTGGACGCGCACAGCGGAGTCAGACTCGACGCTCCAGCGAAAGGGAAGGGAGGACAAGAGAAGGAATGGTTACTGAATAATCCCGCCGCCGAGCACCCGGTCGCCGTCGTAAAAGACGGCAGACTGTCCCGGGCTCAGCGCGCGCTGAGGGGTGTGGAAGCGCACCAGCACTGTCTGATCATCGTTGGGAAGTAGAGCTGCGGAGGCGGGTGGTGTAGCATAGCGGACCTTCACTTCGGCCTGAGTCGGTCCTTGCAAGATAGATTCGTCGAAGACATTCAGGTCTGCGACCACACAGTCTGATCGAAACAGGCTCTCTTCCGGCCCGAGGACGACACTCTGGGTTTCCGGCACCACACGCTGGACGTACAGTCGCCGGCCAGTGGCAATGCCTAATCCTCGTCGTTGTCCGGGCGTGTAGTAAGCGATCCCTTCGTGGTGTCCCAGCATGTTGCCCGCTGTATCAGTGAAGAGACCGGCACGTCTGGACTCCGGCTTTTCGGCTTGAATGAATGTCCGATAATCCCCCTGGGTTACGAAGCAGATCTCCTGACTCTCTTTTAATTCGTCAGCCGGCAACCCTAGGGATTCGGCTTGCGCCCAGACTTCTGCCTTCTGCAGGGACCCAACCGGAAACAGGATGCGAGAAAGCCATGCAGGACTGATCCGATGCAGGAAATAGCTCTGATCCTTCCTGGAGTCATTGGCCCGTCGCAGACTATGCCTGTTGTGGTTTCGTTCGATTCTGGCATAGTGCCCTGTGGCGATGAAATCCGCCCCTCGCTCTTCAGCGATCCGATAGAGTGAACGGATCTTCACACGCTCGTTGCACCGCACGCAGGGATTCGGGGTTGTGCCAGCAAGATATCCAGATAGAAAATCATCGATCACGCCTGTCCGGAAACTCGCACGCATATCAATCAACTCATGGGTGATCCCAAGTCGCTTCGCCACATACTTCGCAACACCGACTTTGCAACAGCCTCGTTCCTGCCAGCGCTTCGACGCGGCGACCGATTCATCCTCCTGTTCCCAGACTTGGAGGGTGACGCCATGCACCTCAAACCCCTGTTCAACCAGCATGGAGGCGGCTACGGAGCTGTCAACTCCACCGCTCATTCCGAGGATGACTGTGCGCCGTGTCATGGCTTAACTCTCAAGACTTCAACTCCTGCACTCGAACCTTACCCCGATGGGTAGCCAAGTCATGGACATTCTCAAGACCCTCAGATTTGTCCTCTACCCATTTGTTGGCGCCCATCTCACACATCCCGTGAAGGTGAGCACCCTCTTCGACCGAAATCGCCGGCGTCTTGACATCGCCAATCAGGACGGCGGGCTTGAGTATCTGCACCTTTTCGGTAGCGCAGATGGTGCCGTTGATCTTGCCACTGGTGATCAAGGTACCGACGGAGATAATGCCCTTGATCATCGCATGATCTCCGACAATCAGTGTGCCGTTGGTGTGGATTTCACCTTCGAAGCGACCATCAATCCGAACGGTTCCGTCGAAGTTGACGATGCCCTTGAAATCAACGCCCTTTCCCAGAAACGTGAAGTTTTCATCGTCTCCGGGGTTATCTTTCTTCTTGTCGTTTGGCCCCCACATAGTATCCTCCTCAGCGTTACGCCTTTAACGTGCGACGGCAGGCAACGCAAGACTGGTTGACTGACAGTGGCACTCTCATGGCATTAATTCACGAGCCCCACAGAAACCATGGGCTTTAATGCAAGATGTGGACCATATGAATCATTGAGCACATGGTTTGTCGGGGTGATTGATATGGAGGTGCTGTGTGATGAGTCAAGGAAAACTTTCGTGTTGCTCTTGAGCACTGAAAAGCTAAGTAGAAAAGCCAGAATCTAGTGTCAAATCCAAGAACGAGCTAAAACTCATTTAAATTCATTGTGTTGAGTATCTAGCGAAATGGGAACGCCTCCCAGGAGAACCTCCAACAATCTTTCCAGTTCGGCAGAGGAAAAATAGTGGATGACGACCTTGCCGCTTCTTTTTCCTTTCAGGATGGTGACCCGCGTTCCGAGGTGTTTTTGAATTCTCTCCTCAAGGTCCGGGTAGGGTTTTCTTCGCCACGCCACTCTTTTTCCTTTCCGCCACCGTGCCTCACGAGCTACCTCCTCCTCAGCTTGCCGCACCGATAGTTGCTCTTGGGCGATTCTTCGAGCCAGCTTTATCTGCTTCTCGGAATTCTCAAGCCCCAGTATGACCTTTGCATGGCCGGTCGAAATGAGATCTGATTCTATTAACTGTTGAATTTCACTTGGTAAGTTCACGAGTCGTACTAGGTTCGCAATAGATGAACGGTCTTTCCCAAGCCGTTGGGCAATGGTTTCATGGGTAAAACCGAATTCTTGAACCATTCGATGGTAGGCTCGTGCTGCTTCCATTGGGTTGAGGTCTTTGCGCTGCAGATTTTCCACTAGCGCGAGCTCGATGGCTTGCTCATCATTCGAGTTTCGTACGATGGCTGCAACGCTGTGAAGGCCAGCGATTCTTGCTGCTCTCAGGCGTCGCTCTCCAACAATGAGCTCAAAAAATCCATCACCCTTCCGACGAACGAGAATAGGTTGAAGCAGACCGTTTTGTTTGACTGATTCAGCCAACTCTACAAGCTCTGAATCTGAAAACTCGCGTCGAGGCTGATAACGATTGGGAATGATGTGTTCAATTGGAAGCTCTTGAATTTCTTTATCTTCCAGTATGGTCTTCACACCGCCTATCGGCAATAGTGCCTCTAGTCCTCTACCGAGGGCTTTCTTTTCCATGGCTTAAGACCTCCCTTGTGAGTTCGAGATAGGCCTGAGACCCAGCCGAGGCAGCATTGTAGAGCATCACGGGACGTCCATAGCTTGGAGCCTCAGCCAGCGTGATATTCCTTGGAATGACGGTCTTGTAGACCTTCTCCTTAAAATGTCCTCTGATTTCCTCAGCAACCTGGCGGGACAAGCTGTTCCTCGAATCGTACAGAGTGAGCAGGATACCCTCTAACTCCAACGCTGGGTTGAGTGAATCCTGAACTCTCTGTACATTGGACATCAAGCGACCCAACCCTTCCATCGCATAGTATTCACATTGAACCGGTACGAGGACAGACGATGAGGCTACTAAGGCATTGATCGTCAACATGCCGAGCGCTGGAGGGCAATCTATGATCAAGAAGTCATAGAGGCCCTGGATTTCATCCAGAGCAAACTTCAATATCTTCTCACGCTCTGGGACCGTGACGAGCTCCACTTCAGCACCAGCCAGGTCTGCATTGGACGGCACAATGGAGAGTTTCGAAACGGCGGTAGGTTTGACTGTTTCTAATATTTTTACCCCTCTTATAAGACAGTCGTAGACAGTGCGGTGCAGAGCACGGGTATCCACACCAAGACCACTCGTTGCATTGGCTTGAGGATCCATATCGATCAACAATACAGAGCGTTCATTGATAGCAATCGACGCCGCAAGATTCACGGAAGTTGTTGTTTTACCAACGCCTCCCTTCTGATTCGCGACCGCGATTATTCTCCCCATTCCTAGGACCTCTACAACGTCATTTTCGATTGTTCCACGTGGAACATCTTCTTGATTCGCATCAGCTGTCGATTGGTTCAACGACCGTCAGGACTCTTTTTCCACAACCATAAGGCAGGCTGAATGACACCTCTCTCAATACTCCAAGACCGTGCGAGTTCATTCGTTCTTCTAATGGCTTTGATCGTCCAAGAACAATGAATCCTTTTTCAGCCAGGAGCGGCCGAGCGAAAGGAAGAATTTGCTCAATTCCAACGGCTCGAGTCACGATATATCGATAGCGTCCCAGATGTGCTGGCTCCATGCTGAGATCTTGGAGTCGTGTAGAAAGGACAACCGTTTTCTTGAGCCCAAGCTTCCCGATGACATGTCGCAGAAATGCGGTCTTCTTCATGCTCGGTTCCAATAGGGTCAAGTCAAGATCTGGATGACAAATCTTTAATGGTAGTCCTGGAAATCCAGCTCCGGACCCCACGTCGAGCAAGGATTCATTGTCATTGGGGAAGGGGGAAAGTACCTTACTGTAGGCTAGTGAGTCGAGAAAATGTTTGACTGCTATTTCCTTTTCTTGCGTGATTGTGGTGAGATTAATTTTCTTATTCCAAGTTGTTAATTCATTGTAATAGGAAACAAAATCAGATACTTGAGTGCAAGTTATGGAAAACCCAAGTTGTGCTAACCCTCCCGTCAAAAACTCCGCAAACCGCGTCGATTGTTCCACGTGGAACATCTACGACAAACTTTGATCCGCGTCAAGCTCTATTTTTTGAAAGCGTAAGAAGAACCAATGACCTCCAGTCCTAGCTGAAGCGGTAGGGATGGATGGGCGGGAATTAGGGTTTCAGTAAACGGCCTAGTCGTCTATCTCGTTCTAGAGCAACCACGAGCAGAGAGATGGCGGCAGGGGTGACTCCGGATATGCGCGAAGCTTGTCCAACGGAAGCTGGCCTGACTCGTTTGAATTTTTCTAACACTTCTCGAGAGAAACCTGTCACACCGTCATAGTTAAATGTGGTCGGGATCCATCGCTCCTCTAGTTTCTTGAAGCCAGCCACTTGCTGAAGCTGACGCCGAATGTATCCTTCATATTTCACTGTTATCTCGACGCAATCTCTGACTTCTCCGTTTTCTGGGCCAGTCTCGCCAGTCATCTCTAACAGCCCACCATAGCTCAATTCCTGTCTCTTCAATAGCTGGGCAAGGGTGAGGTCTGGAGTGACGCCATTTAGCTCCAAAGCAGCCAGTTCCTTTTTGAACCTATCGGTCCACTTAGGCCTGGTTTGCTGCAGGCGCTTGACCTCTCGATCGACGGATTCTCGCTTGGTCAAAAATCGTGAATGGGCAGGTTCCGGGATCAAACCAAGGTGGAAGCCTATGTCCATCAATCTGAAATCTGCATTGTCCTGGCGGAGCAGTAAGCGATATTCAGCCCGAGAAGTAAACATACGATACGGCTCGCGGGCATCCTTCGTGATAAGGTCGTCGATCAAGACTCCAATATAGGCCTGAGACCGATCCAACACGAGTGGAGGCTCTCCGCGCATCTGCAGGGCAGCATTGATCCCGGCCATAATTCCTTGTGCAGCCGCCTCTTCATATCCGGACGTTCCATTGATCTGGCCGGCATGGTAAAGCCCAGCGACCAGTTTGGTTTCCAGGGTGGGATGAAGTTGCCGAGGTGGAAAGTAGTCGTACTCGATCGCATAGCCGGGCTTCAGCATCCTGGCTTGCTCCAGTCCAGGTATTGTCCGCAGAATCTTCGACTGAACATCAACCGGTAGACTTGTGGAGATCCCGTTCGGATAGTATTCGCTGGTGTCCAACCCTTCAGGCTCAATAAAAACCTGGTGCCTGCTTTTGTCCGCGAAGCGAACAACTTTGTCCTCGATTGAGGGACAGTACCGCGGACCGACCGAGTCGATCACACCGCTGTACATGGGGGAGCGATCAAGATTCTCACGGATGATGGCGTGGGTCTGTTCATTGGTGTACGTGAGATGGCACGACACCTGAGGCAGTGTAATTCTCTCCGTTCGATACGAAAATGGAGGTGGGGGATCATCACCTGGTTGCCGGGTCATGACGTCAAAATTGATGGAGTCACGATCCAGGCGCGGCGGAGTGCCGGTCTTCAGGCGTCCCACTTCGAATCCCAGGTCACGCATACAGTCCGAGAGATGCTCTGCCGAAGCCTCTCCACCACGTCCGGCCGGGAAATGATTCATCCCGACATGAATTAATCCCTTAAGGAATGTACCTGATGTAAGAATTACCGCTCTTGCAGAGATCTGCTCCCGGGAATCGGTAAGCACCCCCGTGACTGCCCCGCCTTGTGTGACCACGCGGTCAACCGTGCCGCGGCCGATGTCGAGCCCCAACTGGGAGCGAAGTGTCTGCAGCATGGCTTGTCTATAGAGCTTCTTGTCGCACTGAGCCCGCAGCGCCCGGACCGCCGGCCCCTTGCTGGTGTTGAGCATCCGAAACTGAATCCCTGCCCGGTCGGTGTTGCGACCCATCTCGCCGCCCAGCGCATCAATTTCCTTCACCAAGTGCCCTTTGGCGATCCCGCCGACTGCGGGGTTGCAGGACATCTGGGCGATCTTATCCTCATCCATCGTCAGCAGGAGGACTCGCGCCCCCATCCGGGCGGCTGCAAGAGCCGCTTCACAGCCGGCGTGGCCTCCACCGACTACGACGATGTCATACTGTCGTGTCATACAAATATTGCATGATTGGAGGCGCGAGGCCAAGGGCGATAGGTCAAATGATACGGCCTGCCTCTAGCCCCTTGCCTTTCGCCGGCTCATTTCCCGATGCAAAACTCCCGAAAGATGCGATCCAGGATATCGTCCGTGCTGACCGCACCGGTAATTTCGCCCAGGGCATCAATGGCAGCTCGAAGGTCCATAGCCACGAATTCTCCCGAAAGTTTCGCTCCAACAGATCCGGCGGCGTTCGTCAGCGCCTCTTTGGCCTTCAGCAGCGCACTTTGATGGCGCAGATGCGTGACCACGATCGACTCGCCCGGCTCAAAGTCTGCGCGAAGAATCATCGCCCGAAGACGGTCCCGTAGATCGTCCAGACCGTCCCCGGTTTTGGCCGAGATGCAAACTACGGCGCAAGCCGGTTCGTCATGCTCCAACGATGCAAGTGCTGATGAATCAATCCGACAGGGCAAATCGGTCTTGTTGACCACCACCAACCGCTTCTTGTCCCGGTGCCGGGCCAGCAGCTCGTGGTCCTCCTCGGTAAGCGGCATCGAGCCATCCAAGACAATCAGCAACAACTCCGCTTGCTCCATAACGGCCAGGCTGCGCCTGACGCCCTCCTGTTCGACCGGATCCTCAGTGCTACGGACTCCAGCTGTGTCAAACAGCCGCACAGGCACCCCCCTGATGTTCAGCACCTCTTCGAGTACATCGCGTGTCGTCCCCGGCACCGGCGTGACGATAGCGCGATCAGTCCGCAGGAGCGCGTTCAGCAGACTGGACTTGCCCACGTTAGGATGCCCCATTATTGCGGCGGTCACACCCTCCCGGAGAATACGTCCCTCCCGACAACTGCTCGCTAAGCGGGAGAGTTCTTCAATCGTCTTTTGAAGATTCGCTGCAAGCTCCTCTGGACGGATAAACGCAATGTCCTCCTCAGTGAAGTCGATGGCGGCTTCCACGTGGGCAAGCAGGCGGATCAGGGCCTCCCGCATTCGATCAATTTCCGCCGACAAGGCTCCACGCAGGTGTTCCTGCGCAATCCGAAGACTGCCGGCCGTTTTGGCTCGAATCGTGTCGAGAACTGCCTCAGCCTGCGTGAGGTCGAGCCGCCCGTTCAGGAACGCGCGCTTGGTGAACTCACCAGGTTCAGCCAGCCGGGCCCCCCGACGGATCACTGCCTCGCACAGGGTCTGGAGAACCAATGGTCCCCCGTGGCACTGGATTTCCACCACATCTTCGGCCGTGTAGGAACGGGGAGCTCTCATCACAACGACGAGCGCTTCGTCAATGGCCAGAGAGGAAACAGGCCGCCAGTTCCTGGCCTGGACCAGTCCTGTCTGGGGTTCTTGTACGGGCATAGCCCCAAGAAGGTCGGCATGGTACATGACGTGGCTTGTGACAGACTCGAGCGGTCTGCCGGACCGGAGCTTTACAAGACCGGTCGCCGCTTCAATGGCCTTCTCCCCGCTAATTCTCAGAACCCCGATCCCACCTTCTCCTACTGGAGTCGCAATGGCGCAGATCGTGTCCTGTAATTCTCCGCTCATGGCTTATCCGCTGATGGCTCAACCGAGCTCTCCGCCTCAGCCCTCTGCACGACCTTGTCCTTCTTCCTTTTTCCGGCCTGTTTCTCCCCATCCACAGGCGAGGCGACTGCAGCCGTGTCCTCAGAAGCGGACATGAATGTCGGCTTCTTGAAGACATACCGATCTGTCACAAACTGCTGAAGGATGGTGAGTACATTGTTGGTGAGCCAGTAGAGCACCAGCCCGGCTGGGAAAGTCAGAAACAAGAGGGTGAGAAAGGCCGGCATGAGCAGCATGATCTTGGCTTGGGTTGGATCCATGGTGGTAGGCATGATCTTCTGCTGGACGACCATGGAAACTCCCATGATCACAGGAAGGACGTAATAGGGGTCTTGGACCGAGAGATCCGTGATCCACAAGACAAATGGGGCCTGACGAAGGTCAATCGTCATGTACAAGATGTTGAACAGCGCGACGAACACCGGCATTTGAAGCAGCATCGGGAGGCATCCCCCCACAGGATTCACCTTATGGTCACGGTAGAGCTTGATAAGCTCTCGGTTGAGCCGCTCCCGGTCGTCCTTGTACTTCGCCTGCATGGCGACGACTTTGGGCTGGACGCCCTGCATATCCTTCATGGACTTGTAGCTCTTGTACTGGAGGGGAACGAACAGCAGTTTGATGCCGACTGTCAGAAGGATAATCGTCACGCCGTAATTTCCGGTATAGTCGTAAATGAAACGGAGGATGTAAAAGATCGGCTTGGCCACGAATTTGACGAAGCTCCAGCTCCCATAGATGAACCAGCCGAAGTCTATGGTATCTTCCAGACCGACATTCAACGATTTGAGCGTGTCGAATTCCTTAGGACCAGCATACAACTGCAGTTTGAGGGCTGATGACGGGTCGCGCTGAGCAATCCGAATGCCAGCGGATACGAGCTTGTCACCTTCTTTCTTGACCAGTGCGGCGGTCGCTTCGCCGGGGATCAACACGCTCAAGAAATACTTGTCCTGGAGAGCCACCCACCGGACTGTGCCTTTGCGTTCCAATTCTCCATCAGGGGTGTCTTTCTCGATCTTGTCATCCACCAACGAGGCCGGCCCAATGAGCCCGATGAACCCCTCTCCCCATTCCAGGATCCCGAAGTTCGTGCCCAGGCCGATATCCACCGCGCCCCTCAGCCCCTCGGCCTTGACCGAGACATCCACAAGATAACTGTGGTAGTGGAAGGTGAGTTGCTTCTCCACACGCAAGCCACCCCGGGGATCTTGATAGGCGAAGGTAAGATGGCCGTTAGGATGAGCCTCATCCAGCGTGGAAAAATCTTGCTCAACCTGATACAGACCGTCCAATAATTGTCTGCTGATGACCGGGTCCGGGACCTGAAGGGACAGCGGCCCCTTAAACTTACCCCCGGAATACATGAGTTGAACTGGTTGCGGCCCATCGGGGCCCTTGGTCGAGTAACGCTTGAGTTCCCACCCCTTGATGACCGCTCCACGGTTGGTGAATACCGCCCGAAATAGGTCCGTCACAACCTCGTAGGTCTGCTCCTCAACAGGTGATCGCGCGTCCTTCTCTCTCGCATCGAGGCGTGCAGATCCGAGGGTGGGTGCGGACACAACTGGGAGAGGCGCGCTTGGGGATTCAGGACCTTTTGCGGGAGCTGAGGGACTCTCGATCGTGCGAGGCTGATCTGGCTGAGGGGGCGACTGGACAATCCCCATCTGCTTCAGCAAATAGTCATAGCCGATAATAATCGCGAGCGCAAGAATCAGAAAGATAACGACCCTCTTTTCCATCTATCGAGGACTCCCTTACTAACGGTAGTAAGCAGTGGTCAGGACGAAACCCGCTTCAAGCATCGGGACGGTTTTGAGCTGGCGGCTGCTGTCCTTACATCGCTGTTATTGAACGGGATCGAACCCACCGGGGTGGAAAGGGTGACATTTCAGAAACCGAAGGCAGGCCCACCCCAGTCCCCGCAGAACCCCGTATCGCTGGATCGCCTCACAGGCATAATGGGAACAGGTAGGCTCAAACCGACAGGCTGGCGCAAGCAGGGGGGAAACCCATCGCTGATACAGCCGAATCAAGCTGAGGCAGAGTTGTCGCATCGTTGGTCCAACTCAACAATCATCAATCCTTCATGCCGCAGAGCCGCTTTCCAGGCGTCCTGAAGCAACCGGTGCTGGACGATCAGGGCCTCCCGCCTCGGGAACACCAAGAATTCGCGTCCTCCTACCAACTGTTGCCGGACTTCCCGCGCCAATTCCCTGAACACACGCTTGGCTCGATTCCTGTCCACTGCTCCGCCGAGACGCTTGCCCACCACAATCCCGATCCGGGTCTGTGATGATCCTGAGGGACAGGAGAGCATGTTAAACAGTGGGGTCTGAAACCTGCGGCCATGTTTCTTCACACGCTCAATATCGGTGCTTTTCCGGAGGAAGAGAACA
>Ga0209857_1000023_pt1 | contig 28764 bp, 21 predicted proteins | sample GWRWN1_10_20_FD_187226 | JGI IMG/M metagenome (GOLD analysis project Ga0209857, IMG submission 187226) | Riverbed sediment microbial communities from areas with no vegetation in Columbia River, Washington, USA - GW-RW N1_10_20 (SPAdes)... | ecosystem: Environmental > Aquatic > Freshwater > River... | reverse complement strand
CACCCCCGCCGCCACCAAAGCCGGCGCCACCGCCACCGCCACCACCGCCACCGGCGCCGAAGGTTGAGAGGACGATTATACTGGATGATGTGCTATTCGATTTCGACCGAAGCACCATCAAGCCCGAGGCAGCGAAGATCCTTGATCGGTTGGTTGCGTTTATGGACGAGAACAAAGATAAGAAAGTGGCTCTATCGGGTCACACGGACAACGTCGGGACAGAGGCCTACAATCTGAAGTTGTCCGATCGGCGTTGGATGTCGGTTAGGGATTACGTTGTGAAGAAGAATGTGGAGGGCGGCCGAGTCTCCGGTCAGGGATTTGGAGAGTCCAAACCGATCGCAGATAACAAGACCGCGGAAGGTCGATCGAAGAACCGGCGCGTCGAAATAAAAGTTAACTAGAACGATCTGCTGGAGGGGGAACAGCAATGCGAAACAGACAAAAAGCAGCAGCTATTGTCCTGGTGTTCGCGCTGCTGTTCCCTGTCCTAGGCTCAGCTCAGAGTTTGAGTTTTAAAGAGATTCAGGCACGCGTTTCCGAGTACAAAATCTGGTTGGATAAGCTCGGTTCCAACGGTCTGCATTACTGGCTTAGACTCGATGGTAGCAAAAGACCTCATCGGCTTTACGTGGGAGAAGGGTTCATGCAGGCTACCACGGGTGAGAAAGAGGAATTTATAGAAATCTTCTCCCGCTACCTCGCCGGCCATCCGGAAAAAAACATGCTCATCGATATCTATGATGGATTCACCGGCAAGGTTATCGGTGAATATGGCTTTGGCGGGTTCAAGCTTTTCACTGTCACAGCTCCCACTCGATAGTTTTCCTTTCTCGAAAGCAATTGTCTCCTTCCGACCAGGAGGTCCGAGAATCGGACTTCCTGGTTTTGTTTTTGGCCAGCTCAATTCGAGGGAGGATTGTTCCTCAACCCTAAAGAACGATGCGCTCCTTAAAAACGCAACGGCGCGACGCACGAGTCATATTTGACGCTGGTCTGGTAGCTTCTGATCCGGAGCTGCTAATTGGACGACGCCTGCAAATCGACGGGCAAATTCTCCACGCCGGCGAACGTCTTTACAATTTGGCAAACCACGGCGATCTCTACGTGGTGGGCGCGGGCAAGGCGACAGCGCGGATGGCTCTCGCAGTCGAAGCATTGTTGGGCGAAAGGATTGCCGGGGGTATCATAATTGTCAAACCGGGGCATAGGGTTCCACTGAAGAAATTGGCGGTTGTCGAAGCCGACCATCCGATCCCGGATCAGGCAGGCATCAACGCCACAGAAGCCATCATCGAGTTGCTGCGGCGGGCTCAAAAAACGGACTTGATTCTTTGTCTCGTTTCTGGTGGCGCTTCTGCGCTGTTGTCGTGTCCCGTTGTGGGTCTCAGCTTACAGGATAAGCAACAAACTACCCAGGCCCTTCTGAACTGTGGTGCGAGAATTCAAGAAGTCAATGCGATCCGTAAGCACATTTCCAGAGTCAAAGGAGGTCGACTTGCCGAACTGGCCTATCCTTCGACTGTTCTATCACTGATTCTATCGGATGTGATCGACGACTCCATGGACAACATCGGTTCAGGACCGACGGTTCCTGACTCGATCACTTTTGCAGATTGTTTGTCCATTATTGATCGCTATGGTGTTGGAACAATGATTCCCGTCGCGGTGACGAGCTTTCTGAAGAAGGGAGCGGCAGGAGAAATCGTGGACACTCCCAAAGCGGGCGATCCAATTTTTCACAAGGTCCAAAATCTCCTGATTGGCAACAACCAGTTGGCCCTGGTGGCGGCCAAGGAAAAAGCCGAGACGTTGGGATATAACACCCTAGTTCTTTCGCGCTCCATTGAAGGCGAAGCTAGGAAAGTGGCGATTGATCACGTGGTTATAGCAAGAGATGTCCTGTCGAGTTCCAGACCCATTCGCCCTCCAGCCTGTATTATTTCCGGCGGAGAGACGACGGTAGCAATCCGAGGTAATGGCTTGGGCGGTCGGAACCAAGAATTCGCCCTGGCAGCGGCCATCGAAATTGACGGTCTAGAGGGAGTTGTGGTGCTCAGTGGAGGCACGGACGGCACCGATGGTCCGACGGATGCGGCGGGAGGGATCGTTGACTGGACAACGGTTCAGCGCGCGGGAGACCAGGGACTTGACGCCCGAAGCTATCTCGAAAGAAACGATTCGTATCCTTTTCTCAAAACTGTCGGCGATTTGCTAATCACGGGACCGACACTGACAAATGTCATGGACCTTCGGTTGGTCCTCATCGTCTAAGGACGGCGCGACAACTTTGTGCCGGTCGGTTTTTTCCCTCAGCCCTCGTTGATTCCACTAAAATAAGCCGAGTTTCGTCGGGGTGGTTGATTTCATGAACCATCCGTGATTAAAGTTCGGCCTTCCGGAAGAAAATTATTTTGAATGAACAACCGATGCGTTGACGCCGGTGGGAGTGAGGAAATGATTGACGTCAGCTTGCGGGGAGTCCGCTGTCGGGCGGCGCAGGAGATTCTCGATCTCGATGGAACCATTGGAGTTGCCACCGAGGGCACGATCGTCTATGAACTCGAGGGAGAAGGGGGACAACTGCTACACGTTCAATGGGACAACGGGACAAGCTCCCTCGTCTCCTCGGAGGAGATTGAGATCACCGACCGCGCCGTGATTTGGCAATAACAGAGCTGCAGGCGTGTATCCGCGCCCACCGGGGTTTTAACTCACCTTGACTGCAAGCTTCCGGCCTAACGCCTTGAAGGCGTTTAGCCAGGCTTGCGCTGCTCGATCACCCTGCTCCTTTTGCCGCTGCATATTTGGATAGATGTTTTCAAGAAGTCGGTAGTAGCTGTTTTGGATTTTCCACAAATCGACGCGAAAGGGAAGGGCGCCAATCAAACTCGCCGCGCTGTCCAATTGTTGCAATAAATCGACTGTGGGGTTGACGATCAGCCGTTCGGTCAGCCCCTCGAGCTTGTGCCGATAGGCGAATTCTAACGTTGCGGTGTCCAGGGGTACACCTTCTAGTTTTGCGGCTTCCAGCAGTGCGTTGACGCGCTCGGCATCGACTTCTTCCTGTTCCAAAGCCTGGCGCAAGTAGCCGTTGAGCACCAGCTCTGCCGCTGCAGAAAAAACCTTGGGCAGTGGGATGTGCAGGTTGGTTAGGAAGCGCATCATCGGAGCACGGCGCTCATAGATTTGGCGATACAGTGCCTCCGCCTCTCCAAGGCTGGCGGTCAAGATTTGCTCGAGCACTTTCCTTTGCTCGTCCCGGAAGAGCGACCAAAGGGAATAATTGGACTCGCCGAAGCGCCGGTCCATGAAACGAATCACCACGGCGAAGTCAGCCCGCCGAAAAGCTTCCACGGCCTCGCGGGCAAGACTTGGGTCGGGCTCGTCGCCGAGAGATTCCTGCACTCCGCAGTTGACGTGGTGATCGCCCATGTGCAGCACGCCGAAGTTGAGCACAATGGACTCCCAGCTGATTTCCGACGTCAGCTTCACCTGGCCCATCGCCAGTTTGGCTAGGCCTGCCTCGTAGATTTGGTAGTCTTGTCGCTCGGTCCGATAGCAGTAAATATTCGTTCGCTCAGGATAGCCTTCAAAAAGGGAGCTGACTGCGTAGTGGGCGCCGACCTGCTCCCAATCCACCATGGCCGGTCGCACAAACTTCTCGTAAATGCGCCGTCCATCTCCGTATTCAGGCAAGTTGCTCTGAGCCGTAGCGAGCCGCTCCGTGAACTGCGACTCGAGCGAATCACCGAAGAGGTCTTGCCCGAGCTGTACGGCGCGCCCGGCAAACAGCATCGCTTGCACGGTTTCGATGCCGGACAGCTCATCGAAGAACCAGCCGCAACTGGCATACATCAGCATCGCATGACGCTGAAGCTCCAGCAGTTTCAGAGCGGTGGTCATCTCGGCAGCGCTCAAGGAGCGAAGCGAGTGACGGGCGAAAAAACTTTCCACATTCGTCGTCGAACGATCGTGAATGACACTGAGGTAATCGTTGCGCGCGGCCCAGGGGTCTTTTAAAAGCTCCCGGCCCTGTTTCTCGAAGGGCAAAGCGAGCGAGTCGCGCAAGCCGTCCAGCGCATCGCGCAGTGGGGTGCGCCACTCCTGGTTCCAGTCGGGATGGCCGCCGGAGTTACAGCCGCAGTTGCTCCACCAGCGATCGATACCGTGAAAACAACTCCAGGAGGTTTTTTCGATGATCTCCACTTGGTGGCTCGGGGGATGCCGTTCGAGGTATTCGCCATAGTTCGTAAGTTGTGCCAATTGATTGGACTCGATGGTGTTCAAGGCGTAGGCGAGAGCCATGTCGCCGAAGCGGTGGTGGTGGCCGTAACTTTCACCGTCCGTAGCGATATGGACGAGCTGGGGCCGGCTGCGCTGATCAGAGAACGCTCCGACGAGCCGGTTGGCCAGGTCCTCGCCGCTGGAGAGCAGTCCTTCAAAAGCGACGGCGCGAGCGATCGGTCCGTCGTAAAAAAACAGGGCAATCTTTCGCCCCGAAGGCAACCGTTGTTCGTAGACTTGCGTGGGGTCGATTTGAGAGCCGCTGACGTCGCGCCAAACCCGGCCGCCGATGGTACGGACCCGGTCGGCTTGGTGCGGCGCAAGTATGGTGAAACGAATCCCTAGCTCGGCGAGGATCTCCAGACTCTCGAGATCCACAGCCGTTTCCGGCAGCCACATGCCCTCCGGCATACGCTTAAAGCGTCGTTCAAAGTCACGGATGCCCCACAGAATCTGTGTGCGCCGATCGCGCGCGTTAGCCAGGGGAAGAATCATGTGATTGTAGACCTGGGCTAAAGCGGAGCCATGCCCGGAAAATTTTTTCTGACTTTCCCGGTCGGCCTCGAGTATCGCCTCATAAACATCCGGCGCTTTCGCTTCAAGCCAAGAGAGCAAGGTAGGGCCGAAGTTGAAACTGATTTTGGAGTAATTGTTGACGAGCTGGATGATTTGGTTGTCGCCGTCGAGAATCCGCGACACGGAATTCGGCGCATAGCACTCCGCCGTAACGCGCTCGTTCCAATCGTGATAAGGGTATGCCGAATCTTGCAATTCGACGTTTTCGAGCCAGGGGTTCTCGCGCGGGGGTTGGTAGAAATGGCCGTGAATGCAAATGTAGCGTTCCATGGGGAGCTAAATCACGGCCTGACTCTGATGGTAAACTTTTTCAACAGGTCTCGGTGTCGTCCGACGTGCTATCCGAGTCAGAATCCTTGCGGTTACTATTGACCGGTCATCACCCAGCTGGTTCTGCGCTCGCCGCGTCCGATCACCACAATCCCGCTTTCGGAGACAAAGTAGCGCTGGCGGTCTTGCTCGATATTGTATCCAATTTCAGTCCTCGGGGGGATGACGTTCGACTTGTCGATAATCGCTCGGCGAATCTTGCAACCCCGGCCGATTTCCGCCCAGTCCATAATCACCGAGCCTTCGATTTGGCTGTAACTATGAATTCTGACATTGCGGCCGACAACGCAGTTCTTGACCACGCTGCCGCTAATAATGGTTCCCTGAGAGACGATGGAGTCCAAGGCCATACCCTTGCGGTCACCCCAGTCAAAGACGAACTTGGCCGGCGGATCGCCAAAGTCCGTGGTTCGAAGCGGCCAGCCGCGGTTATATAAATTGAACGAAGGATCCACAGAACAGAGATCGATGTTAGCCTCATAGTAAGCTTCGATGGTTCCGATATCGCGCCAATAACTGGGCTCCTCGCCTTTCTGCGTAGACGGAACGCGGTTTTTGCGAAAGTCGTAGGCGTAGACTCCCTTTTCACTAATCAGCGATGGCAGGATATCGCGGCCAAAGTCATGGTTACTCGATTCCAGCCTGGCGTCTTCCGTTAGAGCCTCAATCACCGTGTCGCTATTAAACAGATAGTTGCCCATGGAGACCAGTGCCGAGTCGGGTTCACCGGGGATCGATTTCGGTTGGCTCGGTTTCTCCTCGAAGCCGACGATCCGCCAATCGGGGTCGACTTCTATGACCCCAAACTGATGTGCCTCTTCGATTCTTACCGGTAACGCCGCGACGGTGACATCGGCACCTTTTTTTTGGTGCTCGTCGATCATCTGACGGATGTTCATCCGGTAGATATGGTCTGCGCCGAAGACAGCCACAAGCCGGGGTCTGTGTCGCTCAATCAAATACAAGTTCTGATAAACCGAGTCGGCCGTGCCTTGGTACCAATCCTTGCCCATGCGCATCTGGGCAGGAACCGACGTGATAAAGTGATCTCCTAAGAAATCAGTGGTTCGCCAGCCCTTGTCCAGGTGCTCCAGCAAAGACTGCGCTTTGAATTGGGTCAGAACGTAGATCGAAAGGATGCCGGAGTTCACGAAGTTGGAGAGGACAAAATCGACAATTCTATACCGGCCTCCGAACGGCACAGCGGGCTTCGCTCGGTGTGCCGTCAAGGGATAGAGACGCTCGCCCCTGCCGCCGGCGAGAACAATTCCCAAGACATACATCATTGCACCTCGATTTTGCTACCTCCTCAACGAAAAAGCTGTTCGTATAGGTTGCTGTATGCTTGAGCTGAGCGATCCCATGAAAAATCCATGCGCATCGCTCGATGGATCAGCGCGGTCCACGATCGGTTCTCCGTAAAAACTCGTAATGCCCTTTCGATGCTCTCCCATAGCGCGTTGGGCTCGTATCTGTCAAAGACAAAGCCGGTACCCTTGCCGGGCTCGACGTCATAGTCGATCACCGTATCTTTTAGCCCGCCGATTGCCCGGACGATCGGAATTGTACCATACTTCAAGCTGAACATCTGATTGAGGCCGCAGGGTTCGTAAAGCGACGGCATCAAGAAAATGTCCGCGCCCGCTTCGATTCGATGCGCTAAGGCCTCGTCGAAGCCCATGCGCACGGCGAATTTTTCGGGAAAACGGGCGGCAGCGGTCGCAAAAAAATCCTCATAGCGCAATTCGCCGCTGCCCAAAAGGACCAGTTGAAGCTCCCGCTCCATTATCTGATCAAAAATCTGCTGGACGAGGTCGAAGCCTTTCTGGGACGTTAAACGAGAAACCATGCCGAACAGCGGTACCGCGGACTTGACCGGAAGACCCAGGCTCCCTTGCAGTTTGTCCTTGCAGATCCGCTTCCCGGTGAGGTCATTCTCACTATATCGTCTAGCGATAAAGGGATCGGTTTCCGGGTTCCATTCGTTGTAATCTACGCCGTTGAGAATTCCCGTCACATCGGCCGCACGCTGCCGCAATATCCCCTGCAAGCCAAAGCCCTGTTCCGCGCTCATGATCTCCTGCGCGTAAGTCGGACTCACGGTAGTAATCTTATCCGCAAAGATCAGGCCGCCCTTAAGAAAATTGATGTTACCATAAAACTCCAAGTGCTGCGGGCTGAAATAGCTGCGACCAAGGTCCAGTAAGGGCCAGTTCGACTCCCGAAAAATTCCCTGGAAGCCAAGGTTGTGTGCGGTCAGAACGGTTTTGACCGATGCAATTTCAGGGTAGCGAGAGCCTTGGGCCTTCAAATAGACAGTCCCTAGCGCCGTCTGCCAGTCGTGGCAATGGACGATTTCGACGGGATGCTTGCGGAGAATTTCTAACGCGGCACGGCAAAAAAAGGCGAACCGTTCCGCGTTATCGGGATAATCGCCATAAGGTGTGCCGTATAGAAAGTCGCGGTCAAAATAACGGTCGGCGCGCACCAGATATACGGACACGTTTTGCCCCAGCCGGGCCTCGAGAACGGAAGCCTCTTTGGCTGATGCCCCCAGCGGAACAGCCAATTGCATCCCGGTCTCGTCCAGTGCGAAAGGCCCGTTGAGTACGCAGCGATAGGCGGGCATGATTAAGGAAATCTCATGCCCGCGCCTTTCAAGCGCTACGGAAAGCGTTCCGAGGACATCAGCCAAGCCGCCGGTTTTGGCGAAGGGGGCGATCTCGGATGACAGCATCGCAATTTTCATGGGCAGGTTAACGACAAGCGCTTAGACCTCCGACATCCTCCGGTGTTTTCTTTATTCTTGGTTCTTAAAAAAGGAAACCGACAGCGGCGGCAAGGTGATCGTGAGAGAATAGGGGCGGCCATGGAGCGGCACGGGAACCGTCTCTACTCCGCCGAGATTTCCCATGTTGCTGCCACCGTATTCGCCTGCGTCGCTGTTCAATATCTCCTGCCAGAATCCGCTCCGCGGGGACCCGAGCCGGTAACTGTAGCGCGGTACAGGCGTAAAGTTGCAGACCACCAGAATAATCGTCGAGCTCGATTTCCCTTTGCGGATCAACATTACCGTGCTGCTATCGGCGTCGTCACAGTCGATCCATTCAAAACCCGCCGGCTCGCAATCCATTTCGTGTAACGCGGGCTCACTGCGATAAAGGCGATTGAGGTCTTGTACCCACCTTTGCAGTCCGGCATGCAGCGGATAGCCCGTTAGATCCCAGTCCAAGCTGCCGTCATGCACCCACTCCCGCCATTGGCCGAATTCGCCGCCCATGAACAACAGCTTCTTTCCTGGTTGCGCATACATATAGCCGAATAGCGCCCGGAGATTGGCAAACTTTTGCCAGTCGTCACCGGGCATCTTTCCTATCAGTGAACGTTTGCCGTAGACAACCTCGTCGTGGGATAGCGGCAAGACGAAATTTTCATGAAACGCATAAATCATCCGAAACGTAAGCCTATTGTGGTGATAGCGCCGGTGGATAGGATCCTGGCTCATGTATTCAAGCGTGTCATGCATCCAGCCCATGTCCCACTTGAGACCGAATCCCAGACCCCCTACATAGTTGGGCCTTGACACCATCGGCCACGAAGTCGATTCCTCAGCGATGGTTTGAACGTCCGAATGGTTCTTATACACCTCTTCGTTCAGCCGTCGCAGGAAATTAATTGCTTCGATGTTTTCCCGCCCGCCATACTGGTTTGGAATCCACTCGCCTGGTTTACGGGCGTAGTCCAGATAGAGCATTGAGGCAACCGCGTCGACGCGCAATCCGTCTATATGGTAGTAGCGGAGCCAGAAGAGGGCGTTGCTGATGAGAAAACTTTGGACCTCTTTACGGCCATAGTTGAAGATGTAACTCTTCCACTCGGGATGATAGCCTTGGCGGGGGTCGGCATGCTCGTACAGATGCGTTCCGTCGAAGAAAGCCAAGCCATGCTCATCGGCGGGGAAGTGTGACGGCACCCAATCGAGGATCACGCCGATGCCGCGTTGGTGCAAAGTATCGACGAGGACCATGAGATCCTGCGGTGTGCCATAATTGCCGGAAGGAGCGAAGTAGCCGGTGATCTGATAGCCCCAGGAGCCGAAGAACGGATGATCCATGACGGGTAGAAACTCAACGTGCGTGTATCCCAGCCGTTCCAGGTAGTCCGCCAGTTGCGGTGCCAGCTCGCGATAGGACAGCGAGCGATTACCGTCTTCGGCCACCCGCCGCCAGGAGCCAACGTGCATTTCGTAAATCGCCATGGGCTTATCGAGAGCGTTGCGCTGACGGCGCGATGTCATCCATCCTTGGTCGCCCCACTGATAATCGAGATTCCACACGATGGACGCCGTCTTTGGCGGTATCTCATTGAAAATCGAAAACGGATCCGTTTTGTCCACCCGATAGTCGTTAAAGCGAGAAACAATGTGATACTTGTAAAGTGTCCCGTGACCCATTCCGGGGAAAAACCGTTCCCAGATGCCTGACTGCCCCTTGGGTTGGAGAGGGTCGCTGTGCTTATTCCAGCCGTTGAAATCGCCCATGACAAAAACCTGAGCGGCATTGGGTGCCCAGACAGCAAATTGAGTGCCGCTGACACCTTCGTGATTGACGACATGGGCGCCCAGTTTGTCGTAAAGCTGAAAATGACTGCCCTCGTTAAAGAGGAAAAGATCGTTATCGGTCAGGAGACTTGCGGTTTCATGGCTCCCCATTGATCTTAATTACCTTCTTTCTTTAGTTTTCCGGGTGTGGCGGAGCGAATTCGAAATATCCGCCAGAAAGCTGTTTGATGAAATTCTTAAAGCAAAAGTTGCGCTTAGCGCGATCGCTTTTGAATCGCAGCGTCTACAAAAATTCTGACAGATGAATATGGGTTTGTCTATCGGGAAACTCTGAACGGAGAGCCAAAATTCTCCGGCGCAAGCTTTCAATTGGTTTTTAGGATAGCGTTCTTGCCGTAGAAATTTGTGATGAAATTTCAGGTGTGCTTGCCGGCTCCTGCGACTCCGTTGTCGTCCTCTGCTCGGAAGGCAAATGAATCTTAAAGATTGTCCCTTTGCCCGGCTCACTATCGACTTCGATTCGCCCGCCGTGATTCGTGACGATCCGTTGACAGATGGGGAGTCCTAAGCCTATTCCTCTTCTTTTCTTGGCGGTAAAAAACGGTTGAAAAATCTTTGGCAGATCGGTCTCCGCGATGCCAAAACCGGTATCCGCCACCGTTATCACCGTTACCGGGGGTATGCCGTCGGATTGCGCTATTTTTGCTTCCACAATCAGCTTACCGCCTTCAGGCATGGCGTCAATCGCGTTTAAATAAAGATTCACCAGAACCTGCTCCAGCTGCTGCGAATCGGCCTGAATACGCGGTAGATCCGGGTCGAGCTTTTTTTCCATGGCGACTTTCTGTTTGTAGAGACGGTTTTCCACCAGCTGAAGCGTTTTTTCAATTGCATCTGCTATCGAGGTCGAGCAAAATTCCGTACTTCTGGGACGGGCGTATTCCATAAGATCTCTGACGATCTGCCGGCACCGCTTCGACTCCTCGTCAATGATTTGCAAAGCGCGATAGTTGGGATCGGCCGCGTCCATGCCGCTCAACATGTCCTCCACAAAGCCCATGATGATTCCGAGGGGATTATTGAACTCGTGGGCCATGGAAGCCGTCACCTCGCCGAGGGAAACTAGGCGCCCCGACATGATCAGTTGTTGTTCCAGTTCCTGAGCCTGCTGGCGTAGCTTCTCTTCACTCTGGCGCAGTGCGTCCTCTGTGCGCTTGCGCTGGGTGATGTCCATGGTGGCGCCGAGCATCCGAGCCGGCCGGCCGCCGTTGCGCAGGACCGCGGCGCTGGTAAAAAGCCAGACGACCGTGCCGTCGGGCCGGACTGCGCGGAACTCCAGCTCGTAGGGCACATCGCTGTCCAGCGTGCGCTGAATCGCCGCTGACACTAACCCTTGATCCTCAGGATGAACCAGCGCAGTAAACCCTTCCACCGTACCGTCGAATTGATCCGGTCTCACGCCGTGAATGGCGTACAGCGAATCACTCCAAGAGATCTGGTTGGTGACGATGTCCCAATCCCAGACGCCAAGCTTACCGGTCTGCGTCGCCAGACGCAGCCGCTGCTCGCTCTCACGGAGCGCGACCTCAACGCGCTTGCGCCGCGTGATATCGCGGCCAATCTTGGACGCGCCGACGATGCTTTCCTGGGCATCTCTGATGGGCGACACGGTCAGGGAAATGTCCAGCAGACCTCCGTCCTTGCGCCGCCGAACCGTCTCATAGTGTTCGATGCGCTCGCCGCGGCTGATAAGCTCAAGAATATTCGTTTCCTCATCCTTGCGCTCCGGCGGAATGAGAAGGGTAATGGGTTTGCCGATCACCTCTTTTGCCGCATAGCCGAAGAGCCGCTCCGCCGCTTGGTTCCAACTGAAAATAATTCCGCTGAGATTTTCGCTGATAATTGCGTCCTCCGAAGACTCGACGATGGCCGCCAGCCGCCGGCTGGCTTGCTCGGCCTGCTTCAAATCCGTGACGTCTTCAAAGACGCTGATCGCGCCGCAGAGACGACCGTTAATATCATACAACGGGTCGATGTTTACTCTGAGAATGATCCTGGAGCCGTCAGGCCGTTCGATCATAGCCTCTTCATTACGAGCCGGCTTCCCCGTTTTCACGGCTATCGCCATAGTTCCCTGGCTGTGAGGAATCTGCGAACCGTCCGGGGCCAGCACGCGAAATGATCCACAGTACCTTTCTTCACTATCGTTCAGTTTCGGTTCGCGTCCCCAAAGCTCCACTGCGCGACGGTTGAAAAACGTGATCCGCCCTTCTTCATCGCAACTGTAGACGGCTGCGGGCATCAGGGAGGTGAGCTGCCGCATGCGCTTCTCGCTTTCGCGCAGGATATCGATGGCCTCGCCGCGGGCCTTAGCAAGAGCCAGTGCCCCGCGGACCCGGGCCAGCAGCTCCCGCGCGCTGAAAGGCTTAATCAGGTAGTCATCAGCGCCGGCTTCCAAGCCCTCAACGTGGGATTCCTCACCGGCGCGAGCGGAAAGCATAATGACCGGTATGGAAACCGTTTCCGGATTTGCCCGCAGAGCCTTCAATAAACCGAAACCGTCCAGGTTCGGCATCATCACATCCGCGAGCACCAAGTCCGGCTTGTTTTGGACAGTGGCCCGCAGTGCCTGCTGTCCGTCAGCAACAGCAATGACTTGGTAATTCGCGCTAAGGAGCCCTCGCACGTAATCCCTCATGTCGGCGTTGTCGTCGGCCAGGAGAATACGAGAGTGGGAGACAGGGAGACGGGGAGACGGGGAGAGTAATCCATCTTTCTCCCAGTCTCCACTTCTCCCGCTCTCATCTTCTGCTGTCGGTAGCCACCGAAGCGCCTCCTCAACGAACGGGCCGGCTCCGAGAGCGGTGGACTCAAGCGTTCGGCGGGCGCCGATGCGGTCCGGCGGAAGGTGTTCTTTGCCCAGCGGGATGGTGACAGTAAAAGTGCTACCTTCTCCGTAAATGCTTTCAACCCCGACTGTTCCACCGTGTAGCTTGGCGAGTTCCTGGACGAGCGCAAGGCCGATACCTGTACCTTCTTGGGTTCGTCCCCTGGCACCCTCAACCCGGTGAAACCGATTGAAAATATTTGGGAGTTCAGCCTCAGGGATTCCCGTCCCAGTGTCGCAGACCGATAAGATAGCCGAGGCGTCCTCGACCCGGAGCGATACCTGGATTTCGCCCTCCAACGTGTACTTAAATGCGTTTGAGATGAGATTGAGAACAATCTTCTCCCACATATCACGATCGACATAGACCGGCTCCGGAAGCGGCTGGCAGTTGATGATTAGCCGCATTCCGGCCTTTTCGATCGCCGAACGGAATACACTCGCCAGATCGGCGGTGTCAGCGGCCAAATCCACCGGCTCATAAACTGCTTGGATGCGGCCCGCCTCAATGCGAGAAAAATCGAGCAGAGTGTTCACCAGCTTCAAAAGCCGTTGGCCGTTGCGGCGCGCGATGGTTAGAATCTCCCGGTTTTCGGGTAAAACCTGACCCTCAGGCTTTGCCAGAACGTCGTCGAGCGGTCCCAGCATGAGGGTGAGCGGTGTGCGAAACTCGTGGCTGACATTCGAGAAAAACGCCGTCTTGGCGCGGTCAAGCTCCGCAAGCGATTCAGCGCGCTTGCGTTCTTCTTCGTAAGCGCGCGCGTTTGCCACAGCGCTTGCCACATGGCCCGAAACGAGATTGAAAAAATCCCGGTATTGCTCGTCGAGCACTCGGCGGGGGTTAACCCCCACAATAAGAAACCCGGCAACCTGCTTCTGGCCGGGGGCAACGAAGGGCAGCACAAGCGCCGAACCGGCGGACTCCGGCCACGGCCCTACCGGAAGTGGTCCGAAACGCTGCACTAGGTCTGTGATATGTTCCAGTTGCTGGGTTCGTGCCACTGCAGCGAGCGGCCAGTTCGCTTCGGGGGACTGCTCCGAAAGCTCAACTTGCTGCGGCGCCGCAGCGCTGCTCCGATCAAGATTCGAAACGGCCACGAGACAGGCCGCCGTACGCTCAGGATTCAAGAGGTAAACGAGCGCAAAGGGAATGTCCGCTGTGTTGCTCTGGAGGATCTGGGCGGAGATCTCACACGCTTCCTCCGCTGACCGTGTTTCAGAGGAGCGACTGCCGAGATCACGCAGTGTGCGCAGCCGCCTTTCGCTCAGCACACGTTCAGTGGTTTCGCTGACTATACAGAAGATGCCGCCGACCTGGCCGCTCTCATCCCTGATGGGATCATACGAAACGTCGAAATACGTCTCTTCGATGTAGCCGTGCCGTTCGAGGAAGAATTGATGGTCCTTGGCCCAAAATGATTCGCCCGTTTCTATGACATTTTCGAATAGCGGCCCAAGTAAATCATCCCAGATCTCACTCCAGCATTCCCGCGCCGGCCTGCCAAGTGCCCAGGGATGCTTTATGCCTAAGACAGGACTGTATGCATCGTTGTAGAGCGCAATCAGATCCGGCCCCCAGAAAAGAACGATCTGGGCCTTTGACGGCAACAAAATGCTGACCGCGCTGCGCAGGCTCTGGGGCCACGACTCCATCGGTCCGAGCGGTGTTTTCGACCAATCCATTGAACGAATCAACTCGCCCATTTCGCCGCCGCCGACTAACCAATCTTGGGCTAAAGATTGTGGGATCTGCGTCGTTTGGTCGTCTTGGTTCTTCATGATTCGTTCAGATATCTTTCCCGGATATCGAGGCACGGGGAAGACCTGTGCCCGGCTTGTCTACCGGCTAAACCGCTTCGGCATTCCGCGCGGTTTCGTGCTTCAACGGCAAATAGATTTTGAAAGTGGTTCCTTTGTCTGGCTGGCTTTCTACGTCAATCTTCCCACCATGGTTTTTGACGATCCGTTCACAGATGGAAAGGCCTAACCCCAATCCTGTTTTTTTCTTCGCCGTAAAAAAGGGATGAAAAATCTTAGGCAGATTCTCGGGCTCGATGCCAAAACCGGTATCCGTAACGGAGATGATCACCCCGCCTGCCGTGTCATTTTCGGGAAACTTTGATGTCGGAGATGCTCTGACCGTCAAGGTTCCTCCGTCCGGCATCGCGTCGATTGCGTTCAAGTAGAGATTCACCAGGATCTGTTCCAATTGCTGCGGATCGGCATCGACCTTGGGGAGGTGCTCATCTATTTCCGTAATGGGCTCGATCTTCTGCTTGTATAAATGATTGACCACTAGATCCGTGCTTTTTCTAACCGCGTCTGCGACGTCCGTCGAACGACGTTCAGTGCTTGTGGGTCGGGAGAATTCCAAAAGGCTTCGTATGAGTTTTGCGCAGCGCTTGGTTTCCTCGTCGATGATCGCCAGAGACCTATACTGGGGGCTGGCAGGATCGCTCTCGCTTAGAAGGTCCTCGGCAAAGCCCATGATAATCCCGAGGGGGTTGTTGAATTCGTGGGCCATCGACGCAGTGATCTCGCCGAGGGAGACCAGGCGGCCCGAGGCGATGAGCTGTTGCTCCAGCTCCAGAGCTTTCTGGCGAAGTTGCTCTTCACTCTTCAGCAACTCCGCCGCCCGTTTGTGTTCAGTGAAGTCCTCCATGACCAGCAGAATAAACTCCGTCGGGTCCGATCCGTTGGATATCCTCCGCGCGTTAAGTAGCACGGTCCGCGGCCCGATCGCAGGAAAATCGAAATCCACTTCGAAGTCGTCGAATTTCGTATTATTGGGCAATATATCCTCCAGCAACTCCCGCAATTGCGGTATGTCCCACTGGCGGTGCCCCAACTCGAAGATGTGGCGGTTCTGCGTGTCCTGCGGCGAGACTTGAAAGGTCTGGTAAAAAGCCCGGTTCGCCGAAATCACGCGCAGGTCGCCATCAAGAACCAAGAGAGGTTCGCGAATCGTTTGAACAATGCTTTCAGCGTAATTCCGCGCTGCCTGCATCGATTCTTCGGAGCGCTTCAGCCCGGTCACATCGCTGAACGTGAAGATCACGCCGTCGATCCTGTTGTCCAAAGTGCGGTAGGGAAGGCAGCGCATCGCGTACCAGTCGCCGGTAGAAGCCCGAACGTCCTTTTCAATCACGGCGAGGCTGCGGAGCACTTTTTCGGCCGCCGCTGCGAGATCGACGCCGACAAACTGATGCGTTACGTGACCGAGCGGCCGGCCCACGTCCGAAGCGATCAGGTTCATGAGTTTTACCGCCGATGGCGTAAAGCGCTTGATGCGAAATTCATTGTCCAGAAAGATCGTCGCGATTTCGGAGGAATTCAGGAAATTCACTAAGTCATTGTTGACTTGGGTGATCTCTTCAACCTTCATATTGAGCTGGCTGTTGACGGTGTTCAATTCCTCGTTGACGGCCTGAATCTCTTCCTTCGAGGTCTCCAACTCTTCGTTGGTGGACTGCAACTCTTCGTTGATCGACAATATTTCTTCGTTGGCGGCCTTCAGCTCTTCGGCCGAGATTTCGTATTCATTGATAGTCGTCTGAAATTCGGCTTTCAACGTCTTGAGCTCCAATTCCAGCTGCATCACCAGAGACTCGTCCTCGCCGATCTTTTTGGCTTGGGGATCGGCGTGAGAAACCGCCGGCACTTGCTCGTGCACATCCTCGAAGATAACGGCAAACAGCCTGTCGCCTTTCAAGTGGCTGATCACCGGCCTGATCGTAACGTTGACCAGGAAGCTGGAATCATTGCGGTTGAACTGGACGCGTCCAAGGGTGACCGGTTCGTTTTTGTGGACCACGTTGCCCAGGGCGATCCGGAACTTCGCGGACAGCCGGTTGTCGATCATGTTCAGCAAGTTAAGACTTGCTTCGCCGGTCGGATGCTCGAGGTAATTTTGCGTAGCACCGTAGAAGTGCAGGATATTGCCGCGTTCGTCGATGAGGGCAACGCTCGCAGCGAAATGTTTGAGGAGCACGTGCTGGTTCAGCTCCGATAGATTGAGAGAAGGGGTTTTTTCCCGTTTCTGCAGCGGGGCGCCTGCCACTGTCTTTTCGGCGAACGAAAATAAGAACTCCGGTATCCCCGGTTGGATGGAGTTGTTGCGCCGGTATATTCGCCATTTGGAAGAAACCGCCGTGAACTGCGCGCTGGGGCCGGCCATACCGTCGGACTTGCCCAAAAATAAATACCCCCCTGGGCTCAGCGCGAAAGCAAACAGCGAAAGGATTCTCCTTTGCACGATCGGCTCGATGTATATTAAGAGGTTGCGGCAACTGATCAAATCGAGTTTCGAGAACGGCGCTTCGGTGACCAGGTTTTGGGCCGAGAAGATAATCGATTCACGCAGCCGCTTGCTGACCTGATACGTAGAGTCCTGCTTGATGAAAAAATCATTGAGGCGCTGCTCGGACACGTCGGCTGCTATACTTTGAGGATAGATTCCTTCTCGGGCGAATTTCAGGGAGTCGCCGTCCACGTCGGTTGCAAAAAGCTGGATCGGACAGGTCTTGTTGGCAGCGGCAAGCTCCTCCAGTAACAGTATGGCGATGGAATAGGGCTCCTCGCCGGTGGCGCAACCGGGAACCCAAACTCGTAATGGACTATTACTGTCTCTTTCCCGAACCAACGGGGCGATCACTGCCCGCCGCAATTCATCGAACGCTTCGGCGTCCCGGAAAAAGCTGCTGACCCCGATCAGCATGTCCTTTGCCAGGTGGTCGATCTCGTCCGGGTTTTCTTGCAGGAAGCGCAAATAATCGGAGAGCGAGGCGATATGATTGAGTCCCATGCGCCGTTCGATGCGCCGAATCAGCGTGGTTTTCTTATAGGCGGTGAAGTCATTTTCGTTTCGCGTGGCCAGCAAGTCGAGGATCGCATCCAGGGAGTCGAACCTTGCGTTGTCGTGGCCAATGCTCCCAGCGTAAGATTGCCGCGCATACTTCAAAATCGCCTCGGGCATTTCCTTCAGCTGCAGCACGCGGTCCACCATTCCCGTGCGGATCGCGCTCCTGAGCATGGCGTCGAACTGGGCGGTCTCCGGCTGCTGCACCAGGGTCATGCCGCCCGCTCCCCGGACCTCCCTTAACCCAAGCGTTCCATCGGATCCGCTGCCGGAAAAAATGACGCAAATCGCCTTCTCGCGCTTATCTTCGGCCAGAGAACGGAAGAAAAAGTCTATCGGCATCCGGGCGCCATCATGCTTCACAGGGTCGGTCAGGCACAGATGGTTGTTACGGATTGTCAAGAATCTATTCGGTGGAATGGTGTAAACGGAATTGGTTTCAACTGGCATCCCATCTTCGGCTTGGACGACGGTCATCTCGGTGCATTTGGCCAGCAGATCGGCCATATAGCTCACGTGATTGGGATCTAAATGCTGGATCACCACGAAAGCTAGGCCGCTATCGGCGGGCATCGCGGAGAAAAATTCCTTCAACGACTCCAGCCCACCGGCCGAAGTGCCGATACCAACTACGATTAGATCCGAATCCTGCGTATCCATTTTTGGGCCTTGTATTGAACGCAAGAAGCCTAGAACCATCGGTTCCGTCCGTCGGCTCCATCTTTGCCCCCATAATTAGCTTACCGCCTTCCGGCATGGCGTCAACGGCATTTAAATAGAGATTGACCAAGATCTGCTCCAATTGCTGCCGATCAGCATAGATCTTAGGTAAGTTCTCATCGATTGGAGTGCCAGCCGCGATCTTCTGTTTATACAGGTGATTGGTTACCAGATTCAGCGTCTTTTCTACCGTCGGTACTGCGCGAGCAAACGTTCGACGGAGATTTGGCCAGCGCGGTTTCGAATCACGATATACCTCTAAAGCATACCGTTACAAAACAAGGGTCTATCAAATAGCGGACAACTGCGGAGCGCAATTTTTTGACACCAGACGGATTTCTCAATACGACAGTAAGCCATCGACGGTGGCCTTCAGTTCTTGAATATCCACGGGCTTGGTCAGATAAGTGGATGCCCCTTTTTGCATGCATTTGTTGCGCGTGTCGATGGTCGGATAGGCCGTGATCATTATCACTTCGATTGCGGGACGACGGCTTTTGATTTCACCTAGAAGCACTACTCCATCTATGGGAAACATCTTAATATCAAGGATAGCGAGTTGGAAAACCCGGGTTTCCAGTAAGGCGAGTGCGTCGTAACTGTTTTTTGCCGTCACTACTTGGTAGCCCTGTTTGCCGAGGATTCTTTCTAGAAGCAGCAAAAGGTTCTCTTCGTCGTCCACAATCAGAATGTTTTTCCGCAAAACATCCTGCGTTTTTGCGGTTGATTCTATGCTTTTAGTTTGCCAATCGGTATTTCTCATGGCGGGACAAAAGGCCCTTTCAATGGCGCACTACCACTCACTGCCTGAACGTCAGCCGATTAGATAAAGAGAACAGCAATCTAAATGCCAGGTAAAAAAGAGGATTTAGTGATTGATTTAACAACCCGGTGATAAAATCGTTGTTAGCCTTTGTCAGAAAACCGACCACTCATTATGAGTAAAAAACATACAACTTGGCGAGGTTTGTGGCTAGAGAAAGAAGCGCTGATATTATTTTAACTGGCGTAACGCTGCTATTCTATCTTCGGTTGCCGGATGGGTCGACAGGAATCCTCCGCCATCCCCGGGCGAAGATTTCATGATCCATTCCAGCGTGTCGATCATTATCTCTTTTGGGTAGCCCGCTCGCTGCAAAAGCTCCACGGCATGCCGATCCGCTTCAAGTTCTTCTCGTCGGCTATAGGCCCGGGCAACGAGTGTCCCTGCTATTGGCGTGATAGCGCTGCTGCCGGGAAGGATTTGCTCAAGCAAAATCACGCCGACATTTAATCCAACGCCTAATACCTGGGCGCGGGCGACATGCCCAAGATCGTCATGAGCTATTTCGTGGGCCAATATTCCTCGCAGTTGCTCATCGTTTGCCTTCTGAAGCAGACCCGTTGTAACGTAAAACTCGCCGCCGCCCGCATTGGCGGCGTTAATATTCGGATCCTCCATGACACCAACGCGTACCTCTTTTAGCGATCGAGTTTTATCCCCCGCTCGTAGCAAAGGCACCATGATCCGCTGAAGTCGTGCCGCCTGGCTGGGATCGAGCGGTTTGACGTTCGGCGCGCGAGCTTCCTGGGACGATGGGCGCGGCGGCGCGGACGTGGTCTCCACTGCGCAACCGCCCGCCAACGCAAGAAACAAGACCCACACCGAAGCGGTAGATAGAAAGTTTTTATCGCGTGTCATATTTTTTGGTCAAACCGCCCGGGCACGTTGAGACTTGTGCGCTGGTGCTTGCAGGCGCTGTTCAACAGCACTCCAATCGATATTGGAAAAGAACGCTTCTATGTATTTTGGCCTCTCGGCCGGTTTGTAGTCTAGAATAAATGCGTGTTCCCACACGTCCATGACCAACACTGGGGCGTAGCCTGCAACATTGCCCATCTCGTGTAAGGTGATCCAATGGTTGGATAAACGGCCGGTAGCTGGATCTTGGTAACAGATCGCCCAGCCGACACCGCGCATCTTGCCGACGCCGACGAAGTCTGTTTTCCAAGTATCGTAAGCGCCAAAACTCTCCTCGGTCGCCTTGACGAAGGCAGAGCCTCGCTTGGGATCGCCGCCGCCAGCTTTTTTGAGGTTGCCAAAATAATACTCATGCAACACCATGCCGTTATATTCGAAACCCAGACGACGTTTTAATTCGGAATAGGCGGGCATCTCCTCTTGATCGACCTTGCCATCCTTTAAGATGGCAGAGATTTTTTCCTGAAGAACGTTAGTCTCTTTGACGTAGCCCTCATAGAGCTTGAAGTGCATCTCCAGAGTTTGATCCGAAATGCCATTAAGACCGCTCAACTTAAACTTTTTGGCTTGATACGAATTCATGGTTCAAGTCCTTTCCTTGATGCTTCTTGAACTTAAGATCGTTCCTCTTAACTGAGGCAATAGCCCAAACGAAAGGTTATTACCTTTCGTTTGGGGGAAAGGGCCACGCTTAAATTTGCTCATGGGAAGGTTTCCTGGTCTCGGCGGCAGACTGGATACTCTCGCTTTGTGTGCCGATCCATTCCTTACCCTTACTTACAACCTTTTCGGCGCCCTCTCGAAGCTTTTCTGCCTGCTGGTTCAGATAATCCACTCCTTCATGGGTGCGGCGGCGAATCTCCTCTCGCATCTCTTCCCCAGAGCGGGGAGCGAAAACCAAACCGGCCACCAAACCGATTCCAATGCCGATCAACAAATATCCCAAAGCCGAGGATTCATCGTGTCTAAACATTTCTGTCGCCTCATTATTTCGAGTCATTTCGCATCCTCTTGTTCATGGCGGTTGGTTACGATTTTTTCTGAATTTGGAGATTATTCTTGACACTTTTGACTCCGCCGACCTGGCGGGTGAGTTGTTCCGCTTTGGCCTTTTGATCCGCGGATTCGACGACCCCGTTGAGCGTAACCACCTGGTTGACGGTATCGACTTCAATACGCGTGAGATTCGCGGCCTTATCGCCCACGAGTTTGGCTTTTACCGATGCCGTGATAGTTGAATCATCCACATGCTGACCTGCGGTCTGTCCCGTCATGGATGTGCACCCGCTGATAACGAGTAAGGCCACTAGTACAATCGATGATATTTTTAGTCGTGTGTTCATTTCATTCCTCCTTTTTTTTACTTGCCCTTATTGCTAATAGATAATGGAGCCACTCTCTATCTGACGCTTGCGCGATTCATATTCCTGACGCGAGATTCTTTCGTTCTTGTAATCGTCTTCGAGTTGGTCCATTTGCCGTTTATTGTTGATTTCGTAGCCGGCGCCGGTTGCCAAAGTTCCGGCCGCTGCTCCTCCTAGAAACGCGCATCCTGACTGGCTGAATCCCAGACCGATGAGGAACAGCAATGCGAGATACCTTTTCATACGATTCTTCCCTCCTTTCCAAAATTAAACATGTGTAACTAACGCTGAGAATAACTCGTCATATCCGTCCCATAACCAGCAATATGATGAGTATTAGTAAAACAAGCCCTAGACCGCCGCTCGGGTAATAGCCCCATCCCGAGCTGTAGGGCCAGGTGGGCAATGCTCCGACGAGTAATAAAACGAGAATGATCAGCAGGATTGTTCCCATAAAGGTCTCCTTTCTTTGCTTTCGCGTGGTAAAAAATTATTGTCGTTTTTCTTTGGTTATTTTTGCAGTGAATTCCTTACTACTTGGCTGGTTTGGAAATCTCTACCGTTGAAGGGCAGTTCTTCAAGAAAATCATAGCCGCTCGCGATTTTAATATCGGTGGGCCTTCGAGATCCTTCCAGGCGCGGAACTTTGCCGATTTTTGCGAGGACATCCATAATCCGGCTTGCCGTACCCCAGTCGCTCCACAAGAGATTGTCAATAGGAAGAGCGACTAAGCTCGAAGGATAATTTTTGACCATCGGCTCGAGAAATTCTTTCGAGAAATTCATCGGCTTTAATCGCTGGTAGATGTTTCGAACCACGTCTGTTTCGCCGGGAGTTCCGATCGCTTCATAGACTTGCTGAAACTGACGGTAAAGCATTGGGACGAGTTTGCTCATCCAATGCAACATGGTTTTGGTTTTGAAGGCCATGATCATGGTATTCCACAGCCCGCCGGCTCGAATCAGGCGACGGGCGGTCTTTTGGTCCGGCTTCTCTATGAACCATGAGATCTCTGACATGTTCGGCCCGATACCCAATAACTTTTTATTCGGCAGAAGATACCCGTACTCGGGCTCATCTCTGTCCGGTTTCACACCTAATAGAATCAACCGAGAGGGATCCCGCTTGACCGCCAGGCACGCCAGACGTGCATGGTCCATTAATCGATCTTCCTGCCAGATGAAATGGTCCGACGGTAGAACCAAAACCAAAGAATTCGGGTATCGCTTGTACAAATGCATCAAAGGAAAAATGAGCCCGGGGCCGGTTTCCTTGTTTTCCGGTTGGACTATAACGGTGTCTTTAGGTCTACTGGAACATTGTTCCCTTACTTCGGGATATCTTAGATGGGATTCAGTGATAATGGTCAGCACGTGCTCCGAAGGAATCAGTTTTTCGGCGCGCTGTAAGGTATGCTCCAACATCGAACGGCTGCCGATAAAATTGACATACTGTTTGGGCAGTGTCCCTTTTCCCAACGATTTGATAAACGGCTGGAGGCGTTTGCCCTCGCCTCCAGCCAAGACAATCCCGCAAACAACTCCATCTTCGTCGCTGCGACCGACGCCATTTTGATGGGTCGCAACCGCTATCGGAAAATGAAAAGTACTCTCCTTCTCCACGGAATTCGCCTCCTTCCGCATCTTCCCCAAAGCGGGAGAATTCAATTAGATTACTCTTCCTTTCCGCGCGGCCTCCGCTTCTGCCTCGAGACGTTCGAACCTTCGGTCGACCCAGTACCTTACCTCTTCTTTCTCGTCGCCATATTTGGTTGGCTGGGACTTCTGATAGTCACCTTCGATTTGCAGCAAATCATCGTCCGCAAATTTGGATTGTTTGTTTAGCTCGCCTTTAAATTGAGCCCACCGACCCTTGAACTGATCCGCATTCATATGATGCTTCCCTTCTTTTTTGTTTTTATTACTAGCCTAACTTAGGCGGCCGGCTTGACATCGATCTTGTCGTTGATGGTAAGCCCGGAATGCGCACTCTTCGCCAGGTCCACCGCCTTGTTGCGCATGTCTTGGGAGCGTACCGTTCCGGATATCGTCACCTCGTTTTTGTCGGCGTTGGCATCAACATTCAGTTTGGCCTCTTTTAATGCCACGTCGCTCTCGAGCTTCGCCCGAACTGCCTTCTCCAAATCAGAGTCGCTCATCTTGGTTGCGCCTGGAGTCGCAGACGGACTCGGAGTTGCCTGGTTTGCTGGTTGTCGGCTGCGCTCATCGCAGCCTGCAAGAATCACATTCAGACCGAACAATAATGGAATTAGCCAAACAAAATTTTTCATAGAACCTCCTTTGTGAATATTTCAATTTTTGGCGTCATGATTTCGATTACCAAAGGTTGTGCCAACTGTGCGAACGACTCGTTGTTCTAATTTCTAAGGATTTATTTTCCGATTAATTGTTCGACCGATAATCTCTTGTGAGAATTTTACACACGAAGTGGCCGGGAAACCCGGACGGCGATTCGGGTGATGGATGTCTTATCGAATTAAAGCAGTAGATTTATGTGGTCGGTGTTTGTCGGAAACCGGACAGAGAGATGTTTGCGCTCTCGTAGTTGTAATAGGCGATCTTGAGGTCGCGCATCGTGGAACAAGCTCGAGAGCCACTGCACGAGACGATTGCGCTTTGAGTCTGAGCATCCGAATTGCTTTCCCTGATCCCTGCCGGCATCGGCGATCTGCTGAATTTTTTTCACGAGCAACTGGTATCAAAACGTGATTCTATTAACCGAATTAATCGACCGTAGAATGGCTGCGCCTAGTCTGACGAATTACAGAGCTACTTGCTGGTTTGTTTGCATGGTTTTTGCTCATTAACACTTGGCGCTGATTCCAGAGACTATGAAATACCATGGAGACCATGAGTATTTTTTGGCGCAAACAATCGACGAGATAAGACAAATTCTTCGTCTCAATTTCCTTCGCGTGGGATCGGATTCTTGTGAGCTTTTTGGTGACAAGAAAGTAGGATATCTCGGACAAAGTATCGTCAAAAAGGAATTTCTTAGGTGTAGATGGCGAACCAAGTTGCCTAAAGTAACGATATTGAAAGACAAGGCCAATTCCGCTAGAGGTATTAAATAGAGATCGAGCAAGTATAAGATCGAATAGGGAGCGATGGAGACGCTCTACCCATAAGCGGCTAAACCAGTCTGGAGGCCCGACGGGGGGAAACAATGAATAAGGAAAACGGACAGAACCTGTCAGCGGGAAAGCTGTTAGTCGTCGATGACGACAGCAATCTCATAGAGCTTGTCGCCATGAAACTGAAAGGCGCAAACTATGAGGTCGCCACAGCACTTAAGGAGGAGGATGCCCTCAAAGCGGCGACGGACGACGTCTTCGACCTTTGTATTGTCGATCTGAAGCTCGCCGGCCGAAACGGCATTTCTCTAATGACGGAATTACACTCGGTTAACCCGGAGATGCCGGTCATTATACTTACCGGTCATGCAAGCGTGGAAAGCGCTGTGGAGGCAATGAAGAAGGGTGCTTACAGCTACCTGACAAAACCATTCAATACGCCGGAACTCTTATTGCAGATCGAAAGGGCCTTGGAAAACCGTAGACTGAACTCCGAGATCCAGAGACTCAAGGAGCTGCTGCAGGAGAGATACGATTTTACGAACATCATTGCGAAAAGCGAAGGAATGCGAAAGGTGTTGGATGTGGTCTCCCGCATCGCCTGCACCGAATCGACTGTGTTTCTCCAAGGCGAGAGCGGCACGGGCAAGGAAATAGTCGCCAAGGCAATCCATCTCGCGAGCACGCGGCGGAACAAACCCTTTGTGGCCATCAATTGTGCGGCGCTGCCGGCGACGCTACTCGAGAGCGAGCTCTTCGGCCATGAAAAAGGTTCATTCACCGGCGCCAACAGAAGCACTAAAGGACTGCTCAGCCAGGCCGATGGAGGCACAATCTTCTTGGATGAAATCGGCGATATGCCGCCTTCCCTTCAGGCTAAACTTTTGCGCGTGTTGCAGGAGCGCGAATTTTATCCCGTGGGGAGCGAAAAATCCGTTCAAGTCGATGTCAGAATCATCACCGCAACCAATAAGGACCTGCAGGCAGAGGTAAAAGAAGGCAATTTTCGGGAGGATTTATATTACCGGCTTCACGTGATTCCGATTCATCTGCCGCCTCTACGCGAGCGCAAAGAAGATATCCCGCATTTGGCCAACCATTTCTTAAAAATAATTTCGCAGCAGATGAAAAAAGAAGTCAAAGGTATTACGCCGCAAGCCATGCAGAAGCTCATGCTTCACGATTGGCCGGGAAATGTGCGGGAACTGGAAAACACCTTGGAGTATGCTGTGGCGATGACACCCCTGGACATGATTACAGAAGAGTTTGTCCTCCAGACCAAAAATTCTGTGCCCCAGACAGCTCCTCAACAGGAAACCGGTCCCCAGATGAACATCGCGCTTAACGGGCCGGTCAAATCTTACAAGGATGCCCGGTATCTATTTGAAAGGGATTATCTTGTAAGGCTGCTGGAACTTTGCGGTGGAAAAGCGAGTGAGGCAGCAAAACTTGCGGGCAAGTGCCGGACAGATTTTTACGAGCTGCTGAGAAAACACGAGATCAAGATCGAAAATTTCAAAGCCGCCGGCAACGTAGCGCACGCGCCGCAGTAGGTCTCACAGAACAGCCCCGTTAAACGGAATTTGTTTCCAGATCTTTCGATTCTCCGGTCTCATGGTGAGGCAGCCGTAGCAACACCATTGAGCGGGCTTCCAGTGGGTATTCGTTTCCGCCCCGTATCAGCCGCTGTAGACGCTTGATTTTTTCCTCCTTAGTGTCGAAGACGACCTGCCAACGCACCTTGCGACGGTGCGCCGGGAGAACAAAGTCAACCGGCTCATGGTGCGCGTTCAATAGGATCAGCAGAGTGTCATCGAGAATCCGGTTGCCGCGAGCGTCGACTTCTTCTATGGCATCGCCGGCGAGCCGCAGCCCGAGGCAGTGGGCGAATTCGTTGTTCCAGTCATCGTCCGTCATTTCTTTCCCATCCGGTTTAAACCAAGCCAGGTCTTTGACCTCCGAGCCGCGGATCCTGCGCCCTTGAAAAAATACCCGGCGCCGGAGGACCGGATGTTGATGAAACAGTCGGATTAACAATTGGGTGAATTCCAACAGGTCCCGTTTCGAACGATCGAGCTTCCAGTCCATCCAGGATACTTCGTTGTCCTGGCAATAAGCGTTATTGTTGCCCCGTTGCGTGCGTCCGATCTCGTCACCCGCCAACAGCATCGGAACCCCTTGAGAGAGAATCAAGGTCGCCAGGAAATTACGCTGCTGGCGGGCCCGCAAGGCGAGAACCTCTTTGTTGTCGGTGGGGCCTTCCGCGCCGCAATTCCAGCTCAAATTCTCATTGTGACCGTCACGGTTTTCTTCTCCATTGGCTTCGTTGTGTTTTTCGTTGTAGCTGACGACATCGGTCAAAGTGAAACCGTCATGGGCGGTCACAAAGTTTATACTCGCGTAGGGACGACGTCCCCCTCTATCATAGAGATCGCTGCTCCCAGTCAGGCGGAACGCTAGACCTCCCACCAAACCGCCATCCCCCTTCCAGAAGCGTCTTACCGTGTCGCGGTATTCCGCGTTCCACTCGGCCCACAGAACCGGAAAATTCCCCACTTGATAACCACCTTCCCCTAAGTCCCAGGGTTCCGCGATGAGCTTCACCTGCGACAGCACGGGGTCCTGGTGAATAATGTCAAAGAACGCGCCCAAGCGATCCACTGAATGAAGCTCTCGTGCGAGCGTGGACGCCAGATCAAAGCGAAATCCATCGACGTGCATCTCGAGCACCCAATAGCGCAGGCTGTCCATAATCAGCTGAAGGGTTCGCGGGTGAGTCATATTCAAGGTATTTCCGCACCCGGTGTAATCCATGTAATAGCGGCGATCGTCCACCAGACGGTAATAAGAGGCATTGTCGATTCCTCGAAAGCACAGGGTGGGTCCGAGGTGGTTTCCCTCTGCGGTGTGGTTGTAAACGACATCGATGATGACCTCGATGCCTTCACGATGAAAGGTCTTCACCATGGTTTTAAACTCTGCCACTTGCTCCCCGAGCACTCCCGTCGACGCATAGCGGGACTCCGGCGCAAAAAAACCGATTGAGTTATATCCCCAGTAATTGGTCAGGCCTCGATCCACGAGGGATTTATCGGCGACAAATTGATGAACCGGCATCAGTTCAACAGCCGTAATTCCCAAGAATTTGAGATAATCGACGACGGCCGGATGGGTCAGACCGGCATAAGTGCCTCTCAGCTCTTTGGGCACCTTAGGATGCCGCGCCGTGAATCCCTTCACGTGCATTTCGTAGATCAGCGTCTTGTGCCAGGGAATCCGAAGGGGTGCATCTTGTCCCCAACTGAAAGCCGGATCGACCACCACGCACTTCGGCAGCCCATCGGCACTATCACGTTCATCTATCGATAAGTCGGCGTCGGGGTGTCCGATGGTATAGCCGAAGAGCGCATCGCTCCAACGTATACGTCCGGCAATGGACTTGGCGTAGGGATCCAAAAGGAGTTTGGCTGGGTTAAACCGGTGACCTTCGGCAGGACTATAAGGTCCATGCACACGATAGCCGTAGAGCTGTCCCGGCCTCGCTTCCGGCAAATAGACATGCCATACCTGGTTGGTCTGGTCGGTCATCCGGATTCGCTTCACCTCGCGGTTTCGGTTTTCGCCGTCGAACAGGCAAAGCTCTACTCCCGTAGCATTTTCTGAGAACAGGGCGAAGTTCACACCGGATCCGTCCCAAGTGGCTCCCAGCGGATAGGGATTGCCCGGCCATACTTTCATCAAAAACCTCCCTCTAGTAGTACGCCTTCGGGCTTCTATTGTTCAAGGTTCAAAGTTAATGTTCTAGGACTAGTTGAAGCATGAACCTAGAACCCGTTCGACAAGCTCAGGGCGGGCTTTGAAGCTTGAACAGCCTTGCTTGCCCAAATGATACAATGCGGCTGCTTAAACCGTTGTCGCAATTTTCTGGACAACTAAACGATGACGCGTGTCCAGTGCAAATCCAAGACCACGACGACAGTTTTGAAAATATTGCGGGAGAATTATTTGATTGCGGAGCACTACCCCTCTTTGAAAAAGAGGGGTCAGGGGAGATTTACATTGAGACGCCGTCGCGCGGGAAATCACTAAGGTGAGGAAGCGCGGCTGCGGATTTCGTCGATTCCTTTCAAAATATCTGTAATGGAATCCATGTTGCGAATCTCATCTAACGAAAACCGCGCTTTGCGTTTCCAGTTGGGTCGTTCCTCCCAGGTCCCGGGGACATTTTGTGGCAGCGGCTCAAGCCAGAGATCTTCCAGATTCAACAGCAGCAGATAGGCATCCCCGCTCGCCAGCTGAGAGAGCCAAGCGCGCAGAATCGCCAGAGGTTCCGTAGATTCTCCTG